>Ga0255343_1004845_pt1 | contig 12998 bp, 10 predicted proteins | sample wastewater_treat_4_FD_192413 | JGI IMG/M metagenome (GOLD analysis project Ga0255343, IMG submission 192413) | Wastewater microbial communities from Lulu Island WWTP, Vancouver, Canada - plant16 | ecosystem: Engineered > WWTP > Wastewater > Unclassified | place: Canada: Vancouver, British... | reverse complement strand
CACTGCTTTCCCGCTTATTTTGGGGATGGACCACGAAAATGAGGGAGAACTTCTTTCAGCCTCACCGCAAATTGATGAAGGCACGCTTGAAGCCGCGACTGTTCTTGAAGAAACAAGCTTGAAAGACGCCCCTGCTGGCCCATACGATGATGACAGCGACCATCAAAACTACCTCCGCGACCAGCGCGTCTTGTGGCTCAAAATTGGTTTGGTCGGGCTGACCATCCTCTTTGGCATCATCTGGCTGATTATCAGAAGGCGATAAAAATCATATTCTATTGAACAGCTAAACACTTCTACAAAAGAAAAAGGCTACCCAAGATACGGATAGCCTTTCGTTTCAAATTTCAGTATCAGCCAATATGCTAAATGCCAGCGGCTTTCTTGAGTGCCTCAACGCGGTCGGTGCGTTCCCAGGTGAAGTCCACATCATCACGTCCAAAGTGGCCATAGTTGGATGTCTGGCGATAGATGGGTTTGAGCAAATCCAGGTCGCGAATCAAAGCGCGTGGACGCAAGTCGAAAACCTGCTGAACGATTTCAGCCAACTTGTCATCAGCAATTGCACCGGTGCCAAAGGTATCCACATTGACGCTCAATGGCTCGGGAATGCCAATCGCGTAGGCAAATTGCAGTTCACAGCGTGTGGCCAGCCCAGCCGCCACGATGTTCTTGGCAACCCAGCGTGCTGCGTATGCCGCAGTGCGGTCAACCTTTGTTGGATCCTTGCCGCTGAACGCGCCACCGCCATGACGACCCATGCCACCGTAAGAGTCACAAATGATCTTGCGACCGGTCAAACCGGCATCACCCATTGGTCCACCCACCACAAAACGACCGGTGGGGTTGGTGTAGATGATGGTGTCTTCATCGATCAGCTCAGCAGGAATGACGGGCTTAATCACATGCTCGATGATACCTTCGCGAATGGTTTCGTTTGAAAGATGAACACCTTCAAACTTATCAGCATGTTGGGTGCTTACTAAAACGGTATGCACGCGCTTGGGTTTGCCATAAGCATATTCGATGGTAACCTGACTCTTGCCGTCTGGGTACATCCAGGGCAAAATGCCGGCTTTGCGCACTTCTGCCATGCGGCGGGTAAGCTTGTGGGCATAATAAATGGGCATGGGCATCAATGTTGGTGTTTCGTCACAGGCATAGCCGAACATCATTCCCTGATCGCCAGCGCCACCCGCATTGATGTATTCTTCGGTATATTCCACTTCCTGGGTGCGACCTTTGCGATCAACGCCCTGTGAAATATCAGGCGACTGTCCCGCCAAAGCGGTAAGCACGCCACAGACCTCGGCATCAAAACCCTTCTTGCCACGGTCATAACCAATATCTTTAACCACGTTGCGCACTAAGCTGTCGATATCCACAAAACCATTTGTGGTCACCTCACCGAAAACCATCACATAACCGGTTTTAGCAGCGGTTTCGCAAGCCACCCGGCTAAAGGGGTCCTGGCGCAGCAATTCATCCAAAACCGCGTCACTAACTTGGTCACAAAGTTTGTCAGGGTGCCCTTCTGTAACCGATTCCGAAGTAAACAAATACTTGGGTAAATTGGCAAAATTTGACATCAATAAACCTCCTCAGGTTAGTAATAAAAAGCCCCGCGACTGAGGGGCAAGTTGTTTGAGATTTCTCACCTCTCATCTTCCAGTTTTCCTGTCGGATTTGGCACCATGCGTGTCATGCTGGTTGCCGAAGCTTCATCGGGCCGATCCCTCCACTTCTCTGGATAAGAGCGCTAAAGGCTATGTAATTGTTTCAATTATACGCCATACCCGTTTCGCGTCAAGTCGAAGTACGCTACACCAGCAATTCTAAGTATGGAAATAATATATGGATCGTGGTCGGGAGACCACGGTCGAACATTCGAAAAAAAACAGTGTTCAGGCATAGTCTCCTGACCATGCACATCGCAAAATGAGAATTGCTGACACTACACAATTCCCATTATTTAAAAGTATCTTAGATTAATCTGAAAGCTTTTTCCATGCTTCATTTTCCGTATTGAGAGCCTGAACGGATTAATAAGCAAGTTACTTTGGCTCAGGCTTTTATGTAAAAGCTGTATTAAAACTTGTACCAAAGTTATACAAAATTTTGGGGAGCATCAAACAGAGATGATAAAACAGGCTTACAGGGCAATAACAGAAAGGTAAGCAGTTAGCTATATTGGTAGCAAAACATTGTCCCTGTTTATTGACTTTAGAAGGAAAAAAGATGATCAAAATAAGCGATTTAAACAAAAGAAACCTGCTCATTGGATTTGTAGTCTTTGGCATTCTTTATTTCATCCTGGATAAACTCAACTTGTCCTATTCAGAAATGGCAAGCCAATTTGGCATTTGGCTGGTTCTGCTAAACATTTTGCTTAATCTTGTTATGGCGGGCATTTCAGCCTTTATGCTGGTTTTAAGTGATCATATTCTCAAAGAGAAAAACATCAAGACCAAAGGCGACAACATGGGTATCCTTTCTGTCATATTTGGTATCTTCACCTATGGCTGCACCCCCTGCGTCATATCCTTTCTTGCCGTCTTCGGGATTAGTTTTTCGGTCATCGCCTTGCCTTTCGCTGGCCTGCCTTACAAATTAATCTCCCTGGCGCTCTTGCTTTTAGGCATTTTCATCCTCAAAAAAGAACTTGAAAGAAAGTCCTGCAAGGTCAGTTTCCGGATAAAGAAAGAGAAGGAGAATTTATGAGAAAAAAGATAACAGGCATCATTTTGGCAGCCTTAGCCTTGCTGCTAATGACTTCCTGCCAACATATCGATCAAGCTATTGAAGATACCTTCAGGCCCCTGCCTCAAAAGCAAAAGACTGTGGATAAATCCGACCTGAGTTTTCTCGAAAAAGTAGAAGATTTTTTTATGGAAGGCGAGTTTTTCGAAACGGGTATCGACCCAAACTTATTTGAAATCCGAGATGATATCTTTGTGAAACTGGAACTCGAAGATCCGCTTTCGGACTTTGATTTTTTTGTCATTAACTATATCAATAAGAACGAGATTGATAAGTACCTGACCCTTAAAGAAGCCCAAGATCTGTTAAACCTGTTTCACAGTCAAAACTTACTCCTAAACCCCGAAAGAACCATTCAAGTGCTGGAAGACCTGCCCAAGGGTTTGGGCTGGGATAAGGTCTACATTTACAACGGAAGAATAGCTATCTACAAAGACCATATAAGCCTGCAACTCCACAAGCCCGAAAACGAGAACCATGTCGATTCCTATACCTACAATGTAGATGTGGACGAATGGCGCGCCCAAGCCATGCGAAACCTCAATTCGGAAAACCCTTTGGCAAAATCAGTGCTTATCACTGATCTCCCCCTGCAAGCTCTCCACAAGGTAACAGGAGCTTCCCTGGACGCGCTCAAAGAAATCGGCGAATACAATCAAGATTTCCCCTATGAAAACGCCAGCACTTTTAAAGGCATTCAATCCATCACCCTATCCCTTAGCTGGAAGGATGGCGATTATATCGTCGGAATCGAAAGTACAGTGAGAGGCGAAAGAGATCACATTAACCTAAAATTCGACTCCGATGGAAATCTGTTGACAGACGATTTATTTATGGGTGGTGTGTCTATTGAAACGGGCACGAAACTCCCCATATTAGATATTGAAGAGGATATTTATGCAAAACTGGAACTCGAAGACCCACTTATGGATTTTGAACTTTTTGTCAGAGACTACATAGGGAAGAACGAGATTGAAGACTACCTAAGCCTTGAAGAAGCGCAAGACCTGTTAGACCTGTTCCACAGCCAAAACTTAATCCTATACCCCGAAAGAGCCATTCAAGCGCTGGATAACCTTACCAAGGACCTTGCCTGGGACAAGGTATATGTTTACCTGGGAAGTATAAACATCTACAAAGACCACATCGACCTTGTGCTGCACACGCCCGAAAACCACAATCACATTGACTCCTACAGCTACGATGTTGATAAAAATGAATGGAGCGTTTTTCCCTTGCAAAACCTAAATTCGCAAAGCCCTTTGGCAAAGTCCGTGCTTATCACCGATATTCCCCTGCAAGCTCTCCACAAGGTTACGGGAGCTTCCCTGGACGCACTCAAAGAAATCGGCGAATACAACGAAGACTTTCCCTATGAAAATGCCAGCACTTTTAAAGGCGTTCAATCCATCGCCATTTTCCTTGACTGGAAAGCTGGCAACCATAGTTTTGGCATTAAAAGTATTGTAAGAGGCGAAAGGGATCTTATTACCCTGATATTCGACTCGAACGGAATTTTAATTGAGAAACAGAGGTAAAAAATGCAACTCGTATTATTATTTGGACTACCCTTCCTTTTTATGTACGTCTTTCCTGTTTTTTTCCTTTGGAAAGACACCCTTTACACCAAACCCGTCGTGGCGACCGTTTTCCTGGGACTGGGCATCATTTTATGGTTGGTTAAGCATTTTCTCATCATCGGGCTTATCAGACACCCTTACAAGCTCAAGAAAAAACACCAAAAAGTTCAGGCAACCGGAAAACCTGTTCAGGCAAAGGTGCTCTCAAGCGAGATGGTTGACCAAGAGGGTGACTATCCTATCTATAACATTCTTTTAACCTTCAAAAACCTTGTTGGCAATCCTGTCAGGACTATTCTCCGAACATCCGACACCAAGCCCCACGAAAGAAGATTTGAAACAGGCAAACAAGTTGAACTCAGGCTAAACCAAACCGACTTCGACCCGCCCTATACGGTCGCAACTGCCCAATTTGAAGCAAGCAAGAGAATTCTTCATTGGGTATGGTTGTTCTTTGACATCGCCTATTCTATAGGGCTTTTTCTCGTCTCGTACCATTTTCAAAGCAAGGGTATGGGCTGGCGGTTTTTAGGTCCGCAAGCTCCTTGGTTCTGGGCACCCATCGTGGGCATTTCAATGATCGTTTTCCTTTCCAAAATCCTTGGCTTGAAAGGCGATGATACCCAACAATCCGCTTACGAATTTCATTCAACAAGCAAAAGCAAAGATCTTGCCCAGCTTCTCCTGCATGGGAGGTCAGCTAACGGTGAAGTCCTTAGTTTTAGCCAGACAGGCACCTATATCAATGAACAACCCGAGATTCGCTTTAATATCCAGTATGAGAATGAATACGGTGTCCCAGTCCGCGCCTACCACACGCAAATCATCAGCCTGGTGGACCTTCATTCACTCAGAAAGGCCAAAATCGAGGTGCTCTACCTGCCGGGCAATCCAAATCTTTTCATGTACGACTACGTGGATGAGAGCAAAAACGACTTACAAGAGCCCGATTCTTAATCATAGGGCTCTTGCTATTTAACAACTTCCCCGCCTATCTTTCAGTCGTTCAAACGGGGTCTCCCGACCATGACCACCCACAAATCAAACAAATAACCCCAAAACTAACTTTTGCTTTCTCTCAAATCTTCGCCAATTAATCACGCAGAAATGATAAAATAAAGCCAATGTTTCAAGAGCAGAAAGTATCGCCATGGCAGTATCCTATGACAAACTCTTACATTTATTGATAGACCGCCAGATGAGTAACGCGGAACTCATTAAAAGGGCTGGTTTCTCCGGAAACGTGATGACACAAATCAAGTGCATCTATATTGAAATAATAACACCGAAATTGATACATTTTAACGATTGCGAAAGAGCGGCTGCTTAGAGGTGTTCCTCCTATTTATAGTTTAGAAGAAAAAGGGAGAAGGTATGTTTAAGAAATACATGTTGGTAGATTTGTTTTCCGGTTCTTACAATATAGAAAATATAGGACATGAACTACTTAATGATCAAAAGAATCCTATGACTGGAAAGTATCATGGATATTTACCACCACGCGACAATCCAAATATTCTTGAACTCGGTGCTTCTAGTGCAGTTGATTTTATCGATGATGTCTTAGTTATATTTGTGCGAAAAACCTCTGATGCGTCAATCGATAGAAGGGTTACAGGTTTTTATCCAAGTGCCCGGGTTTATAAAGAAAAGCAAAATGGTGAAGAATTAGAAAGGAGAATTAGAGATAAAGATGGTTCAATCAAGATTGCTTCTTATTCAATGGAAAGTGAAGAATATTATCCGGTTTCATCAGAGTTTTCTCTTGTTATAGAAACAAAAAAATATAATTCTTATATGTTCAGAATGCAAAGAGTTTATAGCGGAAAATATCCGGAACTAGATTCGATTATTTATGATTACATTGAGCGCTTGATAAACAGCGAGAAGCTAGAGGATGATATTATTGCACAGCAAGAATTGCAGGAGATTTCTGGAGCTAGCAATCAAGTTATTCGGAATGCACCGAGAAGAAAAGTATTGTTTGAGAATCAGATAACTGGTAAAAAAGTTTTGAGAAATCCTCAATTAGCAAAATCGGCTATTATCGCTGCGGATTACCAATGTGAAGTCGACTCTAAGCATCAAACTTTTTTAAACAAACATGGAAAATCCTATATGGAAGGCCATCATCTAATCCCTTGTACGGTAAAAAATGCCATGGAGATTGAGGGAAAGTTCAGGAGAAATATCGATTGCAAAGAAAACATTGTTTCTCTTTGTCCCATATGTCACAGAGCTATTCACATAGGAAACCACGATGAAAAAAGACGAGTCTTGTCAAGTTTAATCTCAAAGCGTCTGCCGATTCTAAAAAGAGTAGGGATAAATATTACTGAAGAATATCTATTCCAATTATATGAAGTGTATTAAGTTCTCTTTATTGTTAAAACAATAATGGGGCTTTTCGGGGATTGTTTTGAATTAAATCTCCATAACATTTCTGAAGACAAAGGTCAACTTTTTACCCCTTGAAACCTTAGCATAATCCAGAAAGTTTTGCCAAAGTAGCGGGCTAAAAGTCATTGTTTCGTTCCCATTCGGTCGTGGTCTTTTCCGTTCGGTTATGTCCCCGTTCGAATATAACCATTCTCAAAACCCAGCTTACTCATTTCAATAAACATCCTCAATAATTATTCATTTGGAAGTGATAAAATAAAGGTAATACTTCAAGTGCAGGAAGTATATTTCACTCAACAGCATCGAACGAGTAAATCTGGTAATTAATTGTGGTGCGGATGATATTTAGGGATTTATTGATGAGGAAGATAAGACTTGATTAAAGGAGCATTATAAAGTGGATAACAGAGCGATACCGGAATCTCAAATCATAGAGTGGAAAGAACGCTGGAATGATGATTATCTGGCCTGGCTATGTGGTTTTGCCAACAGCGCGGGAGGAACACTTGTGCTTGGTAAAAATGATAAGGGTGAAACTGTTGGTATTTCGGATGCTCATAAACTGATGGTTGATTTGCCTAATAAAATCCGAGACGGACTGGGTATTATCGTTGAGATTCATATAAGTAATGAGAACGGCAAGGACATGATTGAAATAAAAGTGCCACCCTATCCAGTACCTATATCCTACAAGGGAAATTTCTTTTTTCGAAGTGGTGCAACTAATCAACGCTTAAGTGGACAAGCTCTCGAGAGTTTTATTCTGAACAAACGTGGTGTAAGCTGGGACAGTATGCCTCTGTGTGGATTAACAATGAATGACATCAGCGATGATGCAGTTAATCATTTTAAGACCCTGGCAGCAAAAAGAGGGCGCATTCTGGAAAGTTATTTAGATGAACCAAAAGAAATTTTGCTTGACAGGCTCGGATTAATCAAAAACGGTTATTTAACAAACGCTGCTATGCTTTTATTTTCTAAAAACCCATTAAGATGGCAACAGGGTTCTTATGTTAAAATCGGCTTTTTTCGTAATCATGCTGACCTTGAATACCAAGATGAAATTAGAGGCCCATTAATTAATCAAATTGATTGCATAATTGAAATGCTACATCACAAATATATGAAAGCTCGAATTACGTATGAGGGCATTCAACGAATTGAACGTTATTTTGTTCCAGATGAAGCTTTGCGGGAAGCGATTCTCAATGCTATTTGCCATAAAGACTATAGCCGAAGTATACCTATTCAGATTAGCGTTTATAAAGACCAACTATATATTGGGAATGTTGGCAGACTTCCGGAGAATTGGACGCTCGTCGATCTTTTAGGTAAACACAACTCCATTCCTTTCAACCCTGATATAGCAAACGTCTTTTATCTTGCTGGTCAAATTGAGAGCTGGGGGCGTGGCATTGAGAAAATTTTTAATGCTTGTAAAGCAGAAAATGTGCCAATGCCCGAATTTACAGTGCATCCAGGCGATATCATGATTCATTTCACTGCTCCGAAAGAATTCACTTTTCTGGGAGCAAAAGATGATGATCAAGATACCATACAAGATACCATACAAGATACCATACAAGATAAGAAGCTGGATTTATTGAAATTCTGCATGACGCCAAAAACCAGGAATGAAATGCAAAAGTACACTGGATTAAAAAATCGGTCACATTTCACAAGAGAGTATTTAACGCCCTTACTGATAGTGAATTTACTCGAAATGACTTTACCGGGTACACCAACCAGCAAAAATCAACGGTACATAACAACACAAAAAGGTCGGGACTTGTTGAAAGAATAGTTTTATTTAAACCATCCAAGCTTCATCAGCGGAGAGAGTGGGATTCGAACCCACGGTGGGCACAAGTCCCACAACGGTTTTCGAGACCGCCCCGATCAACCACTCCGGCATCTCTCCAGGTTCAAAAGATTATACCCGATTACAAATTAAAAGTTTGTCCTTTTTCGGCATAAACGGGTTCAGGAAAACCACCTTCTTCATCGAGTTTTGCCATAAAGGCTGCCGCGGCGAATTCTTCACCGTGCACCAGAATCAAGTTCTCCAGGCTGTCTTTTGACGCTCTGGCATACTCCAGCAAGCCCGTTTGCCCGGCGTGCGCGCTTAATCCGCCAATGGTGACCACTTCCGCTTTGCGATAAAACTCTTCGCCAAAGATACGCACGCGGCGTTCCTGGTCTGCCAGGCGTCGCCCTAAGGTATAAGGCGCCTGCCAGGAGATGATCAAAATCGTGTTGCGACCATCTTCAATATTATTGCGCAGATGGTGCAAAATGCGCCCGCTTTCCGCCATGCCGGATGCTGAGATGATAATCATCGGCTCTTTCCAGTCGTTCAGTGCTTTGGACTCATCCACACTGCGCGTAAAGATAATATTATGAAAATCCAAGCCCTGCATGCGGTGCTGAGCGATGAACTCCCAGGTTTCGTCATCGAAACATTCGGTGTGCTTGCGATACATATCCGAGGCGTTCACCGCCAGGGGGCTATCGACAATCACCGGAATATCGGGGATATCGCCTTCCTCGATGGCCTCGCTCAGCAAATAGGTCAGGTTCTGGGTGCGTCCCACCGCGAAGGCCGGCACAATCACCTTGCCGCCACGTTTTACCGTGCGGTTGATGGCGTCAACAAATTCGTCATAGGCGTCGTAGATGGAGTCGTGTGGTTTGTCGCCATAGGTGGTTTCCATGATGAGCGTGGTGGCATTCGCTGGCAGGACGGGGTCGCGCAGGATGGGCATATCGGCTCTGCCGATATCGCCGGAGTACCACAGGCGTTTATCCTCGCCAGCTTCGTTTTTATAATCCAGAACGATTGAAGCCGAACCCAAAATATGGCCTGCCTCTATCAGGCGTGCCTTAATCCCCGGGATGGGCTCAAACGCTATGTTATACCAAACCATGCGAAAATGAGGCATGGCAGCAAGGGCGTCTTTTTGGGTGTAGATGGGTTCCAAGGGTGGTTGGTTCTTTTTCCTGCGGTTTTTGTTGAGGTATTTAATGTCATTTTCCTGGATGTGTCCCGAGTCTCGCAGCATGATATCTGCCAGGTCAACCGTGGCGTTGGTGGCGTAGATTTTGCCCTTAAAGCCTTGCTTGACCAGGTTGGGGATGTTACCACTATGGTCGATGTGGGCATGCGAGAGGATCATCGCGTCAATTTCCGCAGGATTAAAGGGGAAGTTCAAATTGGTGAAGTAGGACTCTTCGCGCTTGCCCTGGAAAGTGCCACATTCCAGCAAGAGTTTTTTACCACCATATTCGATAAGAATCATCGAGCCCGTTACTGTACGAGCTGCGCCAAAAACGGTTAATTTCATAGTCTTTTCCTTTGTAATAAATCAAATACCTGTTTGCCAAAACGCGCGAATCTTAGCGGATAATCCTCCATAAGGTTTTCGAGCTCTGCCATGGTTTGGGGCTTGTGCCTGGCAATTTTTTCCATTAAATCGCGGGGCAAGACCAAATTGCTAACAATCCCTTCCTGTTGGGCGAGGGTCTTGCGCAATCTTTTTAAGGCTTCGTGTCGTTCAATTTCAGCATCGTCGGGGCGCCAGTTGGATGGGCGATGTAATTTTTGGGGATTTTCAAGCCATTGTGAAACGGTATTGACAATCAAATTGCCATATCGCTTCATTTGATGGGCTGAAAACACCTTGAGCGCGGAAAGCTCTTCTAGCGTCCGGGGCATGGCCTGGGCGATGGCTATCATAGCTGGGTCACCAAAAATCTTAAACGGTGGGCGGTTGCGTTTTTGAGCCTGTAATTCGCGCTGATGGTTGAGTTCTGCCAGCAAGCTTATTTCTTCAGGGCTCAAATCGCGCGTGCCTTTTATACGCCAGACGTCTTCGCAGTGGGGCTTCATGGCTGGGGTGTTTTTTGCCATCGCGTTTGCATCTTCCTGCACGAGTTCAAGCCAGCCGATTTCTTTAAGCTTAGGCATCATATAATCGCGTAAGGGGATTAGGAAGTGCGAATCAGCCTGGGCATAGCGCAACATATCGGCTTTTATGGGGCGTTCGCCCCAGTTAGCCCGCTGGTACTTTTTCGCCAGTTGGATGCCAAAATATTTTTCCAGCAGTGTGCTCAAGCCTAAACTGCTTTCGCCCAAAGCAGATGCGGCAAGCATGGTGTCAAAAACATTGTGGAATTCAAAGCCATAATCACGCTTTAGGGTTGAAATATCATAATCGCCCGCATGCATGATTTTTTGAACTTGATTGTTTGCCATCAATTCACCTAAGGCTTGCAACTCTTCAAACGCAAAGGGATCAAGCAGAAAGTCACGTTCCCGCGATGAAAGCTGTATGAGACAAACGCGTTCCTGATAGGCATACAAACTGTTGGATTCGGTGTCGATAGCGATAGCCTTTTGTTCGCTCAAATGCGCGATCATCTTTTGATACTGCTCAGAGCTTGTAATCAGCTTGGCTGGTGGCATAGAAGCTAAAGGCATAGCTCAATTATACACCGCGATTTTGATTTATTAGACTATAATTCTTAGTACACAGATATTGGAGGTTTTATGCGCGCGATTTTACAACGGGTGACAAAAGGCAGTGTGACGGTTGATGACAAAGTTGTGGCGAATATCGGTTTGGGATACGTTGTCTTACTGGGTGTTGGGCATGAAGACACACAATCCACAGCGCGGGAAATGGCTGAGAAAATCGTCTATTTACGCGTATTTGGCGATGATGAAGGCAAGATGAACCGCTCTTTATTGGATATTCGCGGCGGGATGATTGTCGTTTCGCAGTTCACGCTGCATGCCGATACCAGCCGTGGCAGACGGCCAAGTTTTATCAATGCTGCCAAGCCTGAGCTGGCTCAGCCATTGGTTGACTATTTCATCGAGCAAGTCCGCTCGTTTGGTGTTGAAGTTCAAAGTGGCATTTTTGGCGCGCACATGGTGGTAGACATCCAGAACGATGGTCCAGTCACCATCGCCTTGGAAATCTAAAGTTTGAAGGGTGTAAAATCGCTCATTAGTAACATGCTATCCAAATCTAATAACAATGAGATTCCGCGTTTGAACATGATCTCTTGACCATATTATTGCTTAAGTTTAGATGGTGTAAAATCTTAATTAAATCTATCCATATCGAGCTTAAGTCCTTTATAATGAAGGAGAATGGAGAAAGGATACAAAATGAAAAAAACATGCTCACTTTTTACAGGTTTGTTTGCTGGGGCGCTTATTGGCAGCGCGCTGGTTCTGCTTCTCACGCCCTGGTCGGGTGATGAGCTTAAAGATAAAATCAAGGATTATGCTGAAAATTTCCAGGAAGAAGTTCGCCAGGCTGGTGCAGAAAAACGCCAGGAGCTTGAAGAACAACTTGCCCGCTTACGCTCTGGCAAGTAATCGTCAGTTGTTTAGTTCCACAAACCGTCATCAAAGCATGGCGGTTTGTGTTTAAGTAACTTGTTTAAGCGCTATGGGTAGGGTGTTGAACTTGGGTATGGCGTTGGGGATGGACCCGGCGTGGATGTCGCGGGGATGCGGGTTGGTGTGCGGGTTGGCCAGGGGGTAGGCGGATAGGTGGGTGTGGGCAAGTATGGAAGTGGCTCAGGTGTGCTTAAGAGATCACCAATACCCGGTTCACCGTCGGTGGGCATAGTGGCAATATCCTGCACGTAATCGAAGCCTGTTCTACAACCTTCTTCAAGATTCGGGTAAACATTCTCCCAGGTCAGTCGCTGTTCATAACCAATCGTGCGTTGCAACGCGTTGCCCAGACAGCCTGGACCGGCATGATAATTGACCAACGTAAACTTCCATAGATCCTCATATGTCGCCACCTGGCCGGCTTGCCGGCCTGTGCTGTTATAGATAATCTGCCCAACTTGCTCACAATTGGCCAATAAACTACGCGCGAAAACGCTGATGCTAAAGTTCGCCTGGGTCAGGTCAATGCCCACCGGACAATCGGGACACTGCGCGTTTACCTGCTGTACCAACGCGCCCCGCAAAAGGGTTTGTTGATCAGGATCGAGATTGCCAAAGCCACGTTGGCAGCTTTCTTCGCTAAGAATAAGCGGGCAGAACTGACTAAAAAAGCTTGGGTTCCAAAGCAAAACGGTATCAGCGCCCTGTTCGCTCAGATGCCCTAAACCGGCTTCGTAAACCCGGTTGTAAATGCCAGGCCAAAACTGACTTTCGCGACTAAAGATGTTCTTCATCATTTGCGCGGGCACGCCGCTTTCGTTGGCTACCCGGATAATCTCCGAGTC
>Ga0255343_1004824_pt1 | contig 13023 bp, 13 predicted proteins | sample wastewater_treat_4_FD_192413 | JGI IMG/M metagenome (GOLD analysis project Ga0255343, IMG submission 192413) | Wastewater microbial communities from Lulu Island WWTP, Vancouver, Canada - plant16 | ecosystem: Engineered > WWTP > Wastewater > Unclassified | place: Canada: Vancouver, British... | reverse complement strand
CGCCACGATCCCCGCGATCGGCGGAGAGCTCGAGTGCTGTTTTCCCCTCTGATGCCGAAAGGCGTTGAGCACTATATGTGCCTCTGCTGTCGCCTGCCCCTGCTCTCCTGTTTTCCCCTCTGATGCCGAAAGGCGTTGAGCACAACACGCAACACAATGCGGCATGGGACGCGAAGAACTGTTTTCCCCTCTGATGCCGAAAGGCGTTGAGCACGGCAGCACGATCCCTGCAATGTACCACCTGTTCCACTGTTTTCCCCTCTGATGCCGAAAGGCGTTGAGCACCCTCGTACCTGTATCCTCCTTCGACCTTACCGACCACTGTTTTCCCCTCTGATGCCGAAAGGCGTTGAGCACCGCATACGCAAGACATCGGTACCTACACTCAGTGCTGTTTTCCCCTCTGATGCCGAAAGGCGTTGAGCACGAGAGCCTCGCTTCGAGTGCCCGCTGTGCGGCGGAACTGTTTTCCCCTCTGATGCCGAAAGGCGTTGAGCACTCCCGGCGTTCCCGTGGGAAAAAGAACCGTCCTCAGAAGCTGTTTTCCCCTCTGATGCCGAAAGGCGTTGAGCACTGGCAGGAGCACGCAGAGCGGTGGGAGCCGATCGGGCTGTTTTCCCCTCTGATGCCGAAAGGCGTTGAGCACGCGTGTACGGTTCAGATGTCCAGAGCTCCCTCTCGACTGTTTTCCCCTCTGATGCCGAAAGGCGTTGAGCACTACCACTCAATCTTTTTCATGTCCGCGATTGCCTTCTGTTTTCCCCTCTGATGCCGAAAGGCGTTGAGCACTCATCTACGGTCAGGAGGGCGTTGGAAAAACAACGCTCTGTTTTCCCCTCTGATGCCGAAAGGCGTTGAGCACCGGACGCGTTGCCGCTGAACGCATTTATGGAACTCGGCTGTTTTCCCCTCTGATGCCGAAAGGCGTTGAGCACAACGACAGCTTTACGACGTTGTTAAAAGCGCTCGATCTGTTTTCCCCTCTGATGCCGAAAGGCGTTGAGCACAACAACCGTCAGATGTATATTATAATGAATGGTGGCTGTTTTCCCCTCTGATGCCGAAAGGCGTTGAGCACCACCTTGCCTCCGGCGCATCTCAACACAACCGCGTCTGTTTTCCCCTCTGATGCCGAAAGGCGTTGAGCACCTTGCGGGCGGCGGGTAACCATATCCATGATGCGCTGTTTTCCCCTCTGATGCCGAAAGGCGTTGAGCACTTCTTCTTTTTCCTTGTTCGCCGGCGTCACAGTCCACCTGTTTTCCCCTCTGATGCCGAAAGGCGTTGAGCACGAAACACAGCCTACTTTGAGTTGTGGATTCCTGGGGGCTGTTTTCCCCTCTGATGCCGAAAGGCGTTGAGCACTCGTATCCAGACATTGCGAAAGTCATCAGGTACCGCCCACTGTTTTCCCCTCTGATGCCGAAAGGCGTTGAGCACGTTCTTTATGTTGCCGGGTCTATGCAGCGTCCGGACTGTTTTCCCCTCTGATGCCGAAAGGCGTTGAGCACGAACTCCGGGTCGTCCCACACGTCTGCATCTACCACAACTGTTTTCCCCTCTGATGCCGAAAGGCGTTGAGCACGGTCGATCTCAGCCCAAAAAAGGCATGTTCCACGTCTGTTTTCCCCTCTGATGCCGAAAGGCGTTGAGCACAGCTCGTCGGCTCTGGCGTCGTCGACATTGCGCGATCTGTTTTCCCCTCTGATGCCGAAAGGCGTTGAGCACGCTGTGATCTGACGTTTCGCTACGAGGGGGACACACTGTTTTCCCCTCTGATGCCGAAAGGCGTTGAGCACACCAAAGGAATCTGCGGGGTGCGTCTTGAGTACATCTGTTTTCCCCTCTGATGCCGAAAGGCGTTGAGCACTCCTCCCAGTAGTCAACATCACTCAGGTAAGAGACGACCTGTTTTCCCCTCTGATGCCGAAAGGCGTTGAGCACTCCCGCGCATGCAGTATGTCCAGTGCTACAGTCCCCTGTTTTCCCCTCTGATGCCGAAAGGCGTTGAGCACCGTTAATTCTCCGGGTGGGTATGTTGCCGGCATCGAACTGTTTTCCCCTCTGATGCCGAAAGGCGTTGAGCACTTTTAGCAAAAAATGCAAGCCTTTTTTTTTGACTTTCTGTTTTCCCCTCTGATGCCGAAAGGCGTTGAGCACGCACGGCACTGCACTTGACACGGCACTGCACTGCACTGTTTTCCCCTCTGATGCCGAAAGGCGTTGAGCACCGTGCTCTGTCTTTTTCAGAAGAGGATATTCCATTTCTGTTTTCCCCTCTGATGCCGAAAGGCGTTGAGCACATTACGATACTTTAGTTGCTATCGGCGAGATTATTCTGTTTTCCCCTCTGATGCCGAAAGGCGTTGAGCACAGCCCGGACCGCCTCCAGCGACTCCAGCGTACTGCGGTGCTGTTTTCCCCTCTGATGCCGAAAGGCGTTGAGCACCAACCATATTATACCGCATATTATTCCTAACCCGGATTTATCACAAAATTGAAACATCAGACTGATTTTTCTAGTCTAACATATTGACAGAAAAGGGGTTAGACTCAATAAAGGAGACCAGTCTGATGCATGCACAGTGTACACAATCCCAACTTGAATTCCAAAATTTTGGCACGCGCAAACTTGTGGGCGCTTTTGATGGCGGTCACATCAGTACCGACGGGGTGGTTCCCTTATAGAGGTGACCGGTGACAAGTCCATCAAGCCCTGGCGGGAAGTGATTGCGCCTCATCCCGATGTACGGGAAGGTGCTTTTCAGCAGGCGGAGTTTGCGGCCGATCTGTGGCAGGTGCACTTGGGCAAGGGAAGCGATGAGTATCAGAGTCCGGCGGAATTTTTCCGGCGTACCTATCTGACTGATAGCCTGAAGACACTGCTCACCCGGAGTGTGAAACGTCTGACAGGGAAGGAGGGTGATCCCATTGTGCAGCTTCAGACCAATTTCGGCGGCGGGAAAACCCGCTCCATGCTTGCTTTGTATCATCTCTTTTCCGGAACACCTCTGAAAGATCTGGCGGGTATTGAGGAATTGTCCCAGGAGGCCGGATTTGACAAACTGCCTGAAGTGAAACGGGTGGTGCTGGTGGGCACGAAGATCAGTCCGGGGAACCCTTCCATCAAGGATGATGGCACGGAAGTACGGACTCTGTGGGGCGAACTCGCCTGGCAGCTGGGCGGTAAAAAAGCTTTTGCCAGGATTGCCGAGGACGATAAGAAGGCAACCAGTCCCGGCGATGCCCTGAGAGAGCTTTTCGATGACTTCGGTCCCTGCATGATCCTTATTGACGAATGGGTCGCCTATACACGGCAGCTCCATGATGAGAACGATTTGCCCGGCGGAAGCTCTGAAACTCAGTTCAGTTTTGCTCAGGCATTGACTGAATCTGCCCGGGCGGCAAAGCAGTGCCTTCTGGTGGTATCACTGCCGGCTTCCGACACGGCTTTTTCCGGCTATGAAGGTGCCGATGATGCTGAAGTCGGCGGAGTGCGCGGTCGGGAGGCTCTGGACAGGCTCCGTAATGTGGTGGGTCGGATGGAATCTTCCTGGCGACCGGCAACGGCGGAGGAGAGCTTTGAGATTGTGCGGCGCCGACTCTTTGAACCCCTGGTCTGGGATGCTTCCTATAAGGAGCGGGATCTTACAGCCCGGGCTTTTTCTGAGCTGTACCAGTCGCAATCCAATGAATTTCCCTCTGAGTGTTCCAAACTGGATTATGAGAAACGAATCAAGGCAGCCTATCCCATTCACCCAGAGGTTTTTGATCAGCTCTATGGCGGCTGGTCCACGCTGGTGAAGTTTCAACGGACCCGAGGCGTCCTTCGTCTTATGGCGACGGTGATACATAATCTGTGGAGTGCCAATGACCAGGCGTCGCTTATTATGCCTTGCTCCATTCCCATTGACAACACCAATGTGCGCTACGAGCTGACCCGTTATCTTGATGATACCTGGCAACCAGTCATGGAGACGGATGTGGATGGTCCTAATTCCCTCCCCAGGAAGATAGATAATGAGAAAAGCAACCTGGGTAAGATTTCAGCAACCCGGCGGGTGGCCCGTACCATTTATCTGGGCTCAGCGCCGACAGTCGGGCTTGGGCATCAGGGAATCACGGATCAACGCATCAAATTAGGTTGTGTCCTGCCAGGAGAAAATTCCAGTATCTTTGGTGATGCTTTGCGCGATCTCTCTCAACAGGCAACCTATCTCTATCGCGATGGAACACGCTATTGGTACGCTACCCAGCCGACTGTGGCAAAGATGGCCCGTGATCGGGCGCAGCAGCTGGCCGCAAAAAAGAGAGAGGTTCACGATGAGATCATCAAGCGTCTGCGCGTTGCCCTGATGGATAAGGGAAATTTCAGAGCAGTCTATCTGGCGCCGCTGTCGGGAGAAGATGTGCCTGATGAAATGGAAACACGATTGGTTGTCCTGGCACCGGAGTTTGTTTTCAGCAAGGGAACAGAGAGTCCGACGGAGCAGGCAGCCAAAGCCATTCTTAAATCCCGGGGAAATGTACCCCGACTTTTTCAAAACACACTCGTTTTCATGGCAGCTGACAGGACACGTTTGAATGATCTGGAATCAGCCATTTGCGAACATGAAGCGTGGCAATCCATTGTCGAAGAAAAAGACAACTTAGATTTAACGCAACAACAGCTGAAACAGGCAGAAGAGCAATTGGGGAGGGCCAATCATAGTCTTCTCGCACGCCTGCCTGAATGCAATAAGTGGCTGTTGGTGCCGACACAGGCTTCTGCAAAAGATCCCGTGCAATGGGAATCCCATTCAGTGTCCGGATCAGATGCTCTTGCCGTGCTTGCCTTTAAAAGACTGTCAGGGATGGAGCTGCTGACCAATACACTGGGGGGAACCGTCCTGCGTAAGCATATGGATGAAGTGCCGTTGTGGCAGGGCAACCACGTCGCCATTCGCCAGTTGGTGGATTACTTCGCCCGCTATAACTATCTGCCCCGTATAACTGATTCTGATGTGCTTATGGATGCCATTACCAGCGGGCTGAACCTCATAACCTGGGAGTCTGAAAGCTTTGCCTATGCCGAAGCCTTTGATGAAAAAAATCAGCGTTACGCTGGACTCAATTGCAGGTCCTCGCTTGATTTCTCCCCTGATGATCCCGGGTTGCTGGTCAAGCCGGAAGTGGCCTCGCGCTAGATGGAAGCAGAAAAACCAGCGGAGCTGACCGAAGTGCCTGGTTCCGATGAGAGGGTTGCGGAGCCGATAACTCTTGATCAGCCGGGTATAACCACGGAAGTTGGCGGCCGTCCAACCGGTTCTACAGTGCCCGCAGAAAAAAAAGCCCGGCGCTTTCACGGTACTGTGGTCATTGATGCGGAACGAACTGGAAGAGATGCCGCAAGCATCAGTGAGGAGATTATCAGTCACTTAACCTCTCAACCTGGTGCAAAGGTCAAGGTCACACTGGAAATCACCGCTGAGCTTCCTGATGGCGCTACTGAACAGCTTATACGCACCGTGAGTGAAAACGCACGAACACTCAAGTTCCTCAGCCACGGCTTTGAAAAAGAATAGGCTGCCGTCTTACTGTTTCAGGAATCGGCAGGACAATTACCGTCTGTAGCCGAATCGCTGCAGGCACGTACTGATACCCGTGTCATAGGTGATTTCCAGGCCGCGCTGCAGGATGTGCATGGTGCCTATACCTTCTTTGTAAAGCGCTTCACCGTGGGGAAACCAGACATCTATAAATGCTTTCAATATAAGAGGAATATCCGAAAAGGATTTGATATCCCTGATCATTTCAGGAGGCAGTGTAAGATGGTGCTCGTCATTGCCCGGCTTGCCGATGATACGCTTGCGTAAAATATTCCCATCAGGGGAATGATGCCAATCCCAGAAGATATTCACCGACCGAAGATATACAAAGGTGATGAGATCAAGGTGATAATCGAAGTCCAAGTCACCGGTTGTCTCAACTCTGTCGCACGCACCATTTATCGCAGCAGTGATAATAGGTTTTCTATAGGGGATAAGCTCCGGTATAAAGGGGTAGCCATCGAAAGGAAAAAACCTTGCTTCGTGAGCACATCTATCATTTCATCGGCAATAGGCTTCAGCCTGGCTCGAACCTGTTCATCCATAGTGAATGCCTCCTTGAATGTTGTATGCGTTATTTCTCTTCCGGCGGATGCTCCAGCTGGTAGAAGGTGTGGGAGACTGCGGCGTGGCGAACACCGTCGGATACGTATACCTTAACGTAGCCACGGTCTTTAGCATATTCATCGAAAGCGTCGTGTGGGCAGAAATCCTCTTCCTTTCTCTCCCGCTCCTCGCACCAGGCTTCAAAGGCTTTTTCTTCACTTTTTATATGCCACCAGCGCTCACCATTTACACCATCAATGTCCATCACCAAATTAGGGCAGTACCCCTGCTCGCACTCTCCAATGGCAAAGGCAAAGTAGACTAGCCATTCCTGGCAGAAAGGACAGACTGCAAATATGGCGTAACAATCTTCATTTTGGCATTCAAATCCATTATCATCCCGTTTTTTTTTCTGAAGGACCGTCACATACTGGACACTTGGGCTTTTTCATAACACTTCCCCCCAGTTATTTTGATTTGCTGTTCCCTGTGATTTTAAAGGCACTGTGCCTCTCGTTTCTAAAGTTTATAGGAGGACCTGAAAAGAATTCAATAGCAATGCACCTGTTTGATCTCTTGCCGGAAAGTCCATAAAGGGAAAAATATTTTGTGCAGGGGATACGCTTTATACCTGTCTGGTCCCTTCCCCCCCTGCCCCCCGGGTTTCTCCAGGGAATAGAAGGGTATCCAGTCTCCACCGTCTAAAGTCTTCTTAAGATAGGCAGTGGCGCTTCTTTTCTTGGAGCACGGACCGTTGAACCACGCTTCACTCCAGGCTATTTGAGATCCAGGTGCACATGCTTCATGCCGTGTAAAAGCGTGATTCACAATCCCCGTCTTTATTGCTTCTCGTGATGCCGTCAATTGGCCCTGTTATGATCCAGGGAGAGGGGAAGGGGATATCCCTGAGCCGCCGTGATAAGAAGGGAAGGAAGGTTGTGCGTATCGGTAGATATAAAACTGTTAGACATATAACAGACTACACCCTTTCTCTGTCCAACGCGCGCGTGCGTGCGTGACCCTCTTTAGAGTTTCTCAGCCAACAAAGCAATGATTTCTTCCTTGGACAGTCCCTGAAGAAGTTCTTTGAGAAGTGCATGTTTCGTGTCATCAGGGGTAACACCAGGGGTAACACAAGACTCAGACCCTTCACAAGTAGTTGAATCTATAGCACTTGCGTCAGAGGCATCACGGACTGAAAATCCGCGTGTCGCCAGTTCGATTCTGGCCCTTGGCACCATTTCCATATCACTATCACCCCTGCAATCATTGGCTGAAACGCTGGTGGATGCGGGGGTTTTCTTTTACCTGCACCCCGGGATATGCTGCACCCTGCTTTTTGTGACGGCGGAGCCTGGCGGTCTTTTCGGCGGGTCAGTCGTCGCCCATGCGCATCAGCCCGAAAAAACGTTCGAAGAAGCGTTGCAGTTTTTCTATAATGCGCGCCTTCATTTCCCCGTATTTATTTCCCCCGCCGAATTTTCGTGTTGGCGGCATAATACTCACAATCTCGGTGCCTGTCGTCGTCAGGGTTCCTTCCTGGAAGGCGCGGCGTATAAAGCGCGCTGTTTCTTCCGGCTTCAATCGCTCCTCAGCGATAAGCGCCTCCAGCTCCTCTTTCTGCTTTGCCCGGATAAAAGCCACCCACGCCTGATCCACCTGATCGCTCACCGATACGGAATCAACAAAGGACTCAATCAGATCTTTCTTACTGCGCAGGGTCGGGCTCGCATTCACCTGCCTGCTGATATCCTTCCGGATCGCGTCGCCTTCCTTCGTACCTTTTTTCTTCAGGTACTGTTCCACGAGCAGCAGAATATAATCGACGGTGACTTCCACCTGCTTGATCAGCTCAATCTCAAAGACGAGGTCGTCGTTGATTTCCTCCCGATCCTGCTCCTCCACATTTCTGTAATGGCTGTGCAGCTCGAGATAAATGCTCTGATAATCCTGAAAGTCCCTGTCCGTAAGCGGATCCAGCTCTTTAAATTCATCATAGGATACGAGAACATTGCGAATGCGTAAAATGGCGCCGAAGATCCTGATAAACTCCTTCTGCTGTGCCTCGCTCACGATACGCCCATCAGGCGCAAAGTTGTCCTGCAACTCCGTCACCAGTCCCGTATACTCATCCATCCATTCCTGAAAAGGCTTCAGCACGGCAATGCCCCTGGCCTCTTTGTTGCCGAAGAGTGCCAGCGCAGCATCTGTCGCCTTCTCGAGATTTCTGAAGCTCACAATATTGCCGTAGGTCTTCACCGCGTTCAGAATGCGGTTTGTCCGTGAATAGGCCTGGATCAGACCATGAAAGCGCAGATTCTTATCCACCCACAGCGTATTGAGCGTTTGCGCATCAAATCCCGTGAGAAACATATTCACCACAATGGCCATATCCACTTCCCGATTCTTCAGACGTGCCGACAAATCAATATAATAATTCGCAAAGCCCGTCGATGAAGTGTCGAAGCTTGTTCCGAAATGGGCGTTATAGTCCTCCAATGCCCGATCTAGAAAATCACGGGAGCCCGCATCCAGCCCCTCCGTATCCAGCGATTCATCGGCCATGAGCCCTGCCGGTTCCTCTTCATTGGGCGCCCAGCTGTAGATGAGCCCCACTTTCAACTGCCTGTCCGAGGGCAACACGGCATTGCGCTGCTGAATGGCCTGATAATACTGTTTTGCCGCATCAATGGAATCGCAGGCGAAGAGAGAATTGAATCCCCGCAGCGTTTTCCCTTCATGCCGGTAATTCTGCGTGCGCCGTGTCTTCTGTTCAAAATGCGAGAAGATATAGTCCACCACCATGGCGATGCGTTCCGGCGCCAGCAGTGCCCGCTCCGTGTCAATGGCAGCAACCTTCTTATCCTCAATCGTCTCTTCTGTCCGGATCGTACGGATATAATCAATTCGGAAGGGCAGCACATTCTTATCCGAAATAGCGTCCACAATGGTATAGCTGTGGAGCTGCTCCCCGAATATCTGCTCCGTCGTACGGAAGCGCGCCTGATTCAGTGCCCGGGCGTTGTCTTCAAAGATGGGCGTCCCTGTAAACCCGAAGAGATGGTATTTTTTGAAGGCCTTTGTAATATCCCGGTGCATCTGCCCGAACTGGCTGCGGTGGCACTCATCGAAGATGATCACCACATGGGTGCCATAGACCTCATGGCTCCGGTTACCCGCCACAAAGCGCGACAGTTTCTGTATGGTCGTGATAATGATCTTCTTGCTCCGGTCTTCCAGCTGTGCCTGCAGAATCTTCGTTGATGTATTGCCATTGGCTGCGCCCTTCTCGAAGCGGTCATATTCCTGCATGGTCTGGTAATCCAGATCTTTGCGGTCCACAACAAAAAGCACCTTGTCCACAAAGTCCAGTTTCGTCGCCAGCTGCGCCGTCTTGAAGCTCGTCAGCGTCTTGCCGCTTCCCGTCGTATGCCAGATGTAGCCGCCGCCCTCCGGTCTGCTCATCAGCTTATGATTCGTTGCCACCTGAATGCGTTCCAGAATACGCTCCGTCGCCGCAATCTGATAGGGTCGCATGACAAGGAGCCGCTGTTGCGTATCAAAGACGCAGTAGCGTGTCAGCAGATTCAGCAGCGTATGCCGGGCGAAGAAGAAGCGTGTGAAATCCGGCAGATCACTGATTACCTTGTTCTGCGCATCGGTCCACCAGCTCGTAAAAGCGAAACTCTTCGTCTCTTTGTTTTTCCGGCTCCCGCCCCGCTGTTCATCCACATGCCCCTGACGTACCGTGTTGCTGTAATATTTTGTCCGGGTTCCATTGCTGATCACAAAAAGCTGCACATAATCAAAGAGCCCCGAGCCCGCCCAGAAGCTGTCCCGGCTGTAGCGTTTAATCTGGTTGAAGGCCTCCCGGAGATCCACCCCACGCCGCTTCAGTTCCACATGCACCAGCGGCAAGCCGTTTACCAGTATCGTCACATCATAGCGCGTCGCACGGGCGCCTTCCGCCTCATACTGATTGATCACCTGCAAACGGTTCCGGTGAATATCCTCCTTGTCGATAAGCTTGATATTCTTCACCGTACCGTCTTCACGCCTGAAGGCCTGCACCTCATTACGCTGGATACGCTCCGTCTTTTCCAGTATCCCCTCATTCGCACCCGCTATGGATTCCCGGAAAAAATGATCCCATTCCCCATCCGTGAACCTGTAGTCGTTCAAAAGCTCCAGCTCCGAGCGAAGATGGGCGATCAGAGCCGCCTCACTCGTTATCGACAGATACTCATAGCCCTGCTTCACCAGCTGACGGATAAAGGCCTTCTCCAGCTCCGCCTCACTCTGATAAGCCGCCTCACGGAGACCGCCCTCCTGCCTCTCATACTCCGCCACTACCGTCCAGTGCCGGTCCGAACTGGCAAGGGATGCATATCGGTATGCACTGAGTTCTTCGCTCATAACACGGCCCTCCTCTTCATTATACCCCTAAGACGCATTGCGGGCCTCAAATGTCAGCAGACGATCCCGATAATATTCATATTGTTTTTTTCGCGCCTCCAGCTCCGCCTCCAGCTCCGCCTCCAGCTCCGTAAAACGGTCCAGAATGGCGACGATTGCCTCCTGTATTTCAAGAGGAGGAAGGGGGATGAGGAGGTCGTCAGTGTCTCTTATACTCAGCTGTGGAAGCTTGACTGAAGTGGCTTGAGCTACACTTTGTAGATAATCAATCTTTGTAAGTAGGAAATAGTAAACAAACTTTTGATTTAGTTCAGGTGTATTTATTGAATATGACCACAACTCTGATTTATGCGAAAAGGGCTTGTGATAATACGTGAATCCTATGTGACCACGTGACTTGACTATGATGCTGGGAACCCTGATGACGTCTTTTTCCGGAATGGCTCCTTCTGCTACATCTGCAATCGTCTGACCACCTGCAAAGATACGGATGGATCCGTTATCAAGATGTAATTCTTTCATCTTACTGGCTGTAATAGATGTCCCTTTGTTTCTGACGCCCAAGTCTTTAAGCGGTCTGAACTCGACGCCATCGGGGCAGAGGGTCTGGAGCAGTTTTTCTATTTTATTCATGGCTGGTGGTTTTCTCCTCAGGAAGGGGTGCCTTCGAGATCGGCGACGATGGCGTCAATCTCTTTGCGGAGCACTTCCTGCCGGGCGACCAGGGCTGCAATGTCCCTGTTCAGTTCCCGGATATTGATGATTTCCCGGGTGTCTTCGGGCTCCACATAGGAGGCCACGGCGAGGGAGTAGTTTTTCTCCGCTATTTCACTGTGGGGCACGAGGCACGCGAAATACTCCCGGTCTTCCCGGGCGGTATAGGCGTCGAGAATCTGCTGTTGATGCTCAGGAAAGAGAACGTTTTTCGTATCCCGCCGGGTGAAGCAGCCGGAGGCATCGATGAAAAGAACCTTATTGTCTTTTTTGGATTTTTTGAGGACGAGGATGCAGGTGGCAATGGTGACGCCGAAGAAGAGATCGGCGGGCAGCTGGATGACGGCATCCACATAGTTGTTTTCAACGAGATATTTCCGGATTTTCTGCTCGGCGCCGCCCCGGTAGAGGACGCCGGGGAAGCTGACAATGGCGGCGGTGCCGTCTACGGAGAGATGGCTGAGGATATGCATGACAAAAGCGAGATCAGCCTTGCCTTTGGGCGCCAGCACCCCGGCGGGGGAGAAGCGCTGATCGTTCATCAGCAGAATGTTGCTGTCGCCCTCCCACTTGATGGAGTAGGGGGGATTGGAGACGATGACATCGAAGGGCGCGATATCCAGATGCTGCGGGCTGAGAAGGGTATCGCCCAGGGCGATATCGAATTTCTCAAAGTTGAGATCGTGGAGAAACATGTTGATGCGGCAGAGGTTGTAGGTGGTGAGATTGATCTCCTGCCCGTAGAAGCCCTCCCGCACCTTGCCCTCGCCGAGGATTTTGATGAAATTGAGGAGGAGAGATCCGGAGCCGCAGGCGGGGTCGTAGACTTTGCTCACCTCTGTTCTACCCACAGTGGCGATGCGTGTGAGCAGTTCCGATACTTCCTGAGGCGTGTAGTATTCGCCGCCCGATTTGCCCGCATTGGAGGCGTACATCTGCATGAGATATTCATAGGCATCGCCGAAAAGGTCATTGGTGTTTTCGTGGAAACTGCCCTTGCCGTTGCTGAGGGGCATGTCGCCGATGGCTTCGAGGAGGCCGATAAGTTTTTTATTCCTATCGGCGAGGGTGCTGCCCAGTTTGTTGCTGTTTACATCCAGATCTTCGAAGAGTCCTTTGAAGGCGCCTTCACTGGCAGTGCCCGTGGCGGAGCCTTCAATGGCGACGAAGATACGGGAGAGGGTCTCGTTGAGGTTTTTATCGAGACGCGCCTTTTCCCGCACATTGGCGAAAAGTTGGGAAGGCAGGATGTAGAAGCCTTTTTCCGCTACCGTTTCCTCCCGGGCGGCTTCGGCTGCTTCATCGGAAAGCCGGGCATAGTCGAAGTCTTCAGCGCCGGCGTCACGTTCCTGTTCGTTGAGGTAGCGGGCGAGATTCTCTGAGATGAAGCGGTAGAACAGCATGCCCAGAACATAGTTTTTGAAGTCCCAGCCGTCCACGCTGCCCCGCAGATCATTGGCGATTTTCCAGATGGTCTTATGCAGTTCCGCCCGTTCTTTTTCTCTGTTCGTCCTCACACTCATGTCTGAATCCTTTTACAGTTGATATCCGGAATTCATGACAACTGGAAGAGCGTAAAACCGCCCCTTCAACGGTCAAAACTCCTGTAGGAATACACAGTATCACAGCAGCCCGTGCGATTCAAAACGGATAAATGCAGGGAGAGGCTGCGGAAAAAACAAAAAATAATTTATTTCGCAGTCAGTCTCACTATTTATCCTGGACTCCCCGCCATTCCCCCCCCGGCGTCATTCCTTCA
>Ga0255343_1004811_pt1 | contig 13036 bp, 8 predicted proteins | sample wastewater_treat_4_FD_192413 | JGI IMG/M metagenome (GOLD analysis project Ga0255343, IMG submission 192413) | Wastewater microbial communities from Lulu Island WWTP, Vancouver, Canada - plant16 | ecosystem: Engineered > WWTP > Wastewater > Unclassified | place: Canada: Vancouver, British... | reverse complement strand
CAACCTTTCGCATGAACTGCTCTATACCAATATGCTCCAGGTACTTGACCTCGGGGGCATACCCCTTATGCGCGCTGACCGCGGCGATGGCGACCCTGTAATAATTGCCGGGGGCGAAAGCGTCTCGAACCCCTTTCCTGTCTCGGACTTTGTTGACCTCTTCTTTGTAGGCGAGGGTGAACGGGGATTTGCTGAAATTCTGACTCTGCTCGCGGAATGCAAAAGATCAGGCCTGCGGCGCGACGAAACAGTGGCTAAACTTGGCGGGATCGAAGGAGTGATGAATCCCTCGGACTACAGTTTCACCTATGAGGGGCTTAAAGTCAGCACTGAAGGCATGAAGCGGGTGGCCAGACGCGTAGTCAAAGAGGGGTCAATGTGGCAGGTGTCAAGGCCTCTGGTGCCCAGTATCCGCGTATCGCAGGAGCGCGCGGTTGTCGAGATCGCGCGCGGGTGTTTTAACCTGTGCAAGTTCTGTCACGCCGGTTATTACAACATGCCGTACAGGGCGTGCGGCTGCGATGATGTTGCAGGCGAAATATTCCGTCAGCTTGAAAACACAGGCTACGACGAGGTGACCCTTAACTCCCTATCTTCCGGCGACTACAAAGATCTGGTTAAACTTCTTAACAGGGTAATGCCCCGGCTTACAGAGGTGGGCGTATCGGTCTCGCTCCCGTCGCTCAAGGTTGACATGAACACTTTGCCCGTAATTGAACTTATATCTAACTTGCGTAAGACATCGCTCACCTTTGCTGTTGAATCCGCCTCGCCTGAGATACGCAGCATGGCGCACAAAAAGGTAAGGGAAGAAGACCTTCTTGAGATAGTAACATTTGCCTTTAGCCGCGGCTGGCGCGTGATCAAACTCTACTTTATGATAGGGCTTCCGGGCTGCGAAGAGGTGGACGAGGCTGCCGAGATAAGCAGGCTGCTGGGGATTATCGCGCGCTCGCCGGGAAAGGCTAAGCGCGATATTAATGTGACTATATCCCCATTTGTGCCTAAGGCTCACACGCCGTTTCAATACGAAAAGCAGATGGATATGGAATACTTCGATTCGGTCATACGCGCGGTGCGCAGGTCTGTGCCCCGTTCCGTGACCATAAAGAGCCATGATATACACGCGTCTTTTCTTGAAGGACTTATGGCGCGCGCCGACAGCCGCATGGGAGCGGTTATACTTGCCGCGTACCGCAACGGCGCGAAGTTCGATTCGTGGCATGAACATTTCAGCTTCGATATATGGATGGACGCCTTAAATGAGCGCCTTCCGGAGTGGAGCGAATATCTCGCGCCGCGCGACCCCCTGGGGGCTTACCCCTGGCAGGTGATTGAAACAGGGGGTGAGCGCGCGGTAGAGGCCATGCGCGGCCGCAGGCTTGACCTTGAGAATTACAGGCAGCCCGCTAACCGTTACCCCGATGAACTTGATACCTCGTGGCACGCGGAGTCCATGAAACGCTTTGAAGAAAAGTACAATGTGGCGCAGAAGATAAGGCTCAGGGTTTCCAAAACCGGCTACGGCAGATTTATTCCGCACATAGACTTTTTAGAGATTATGAAGCGCGCGTTCCGCATGGCGCGGCTGCCGGTCGCGTTCAGCCAGGGATTCAACAAGCGCGAAAGAATATCTGCCGGGTTCCCTTTGCCGGTTGGGCTTGAGAGCATGGCGGAACTTCTCGACGTTGAGTTGTACAAAGAGGCAACTGAAGCGCAGATTGATGAATGGATAGGCCGGATAAACACAAAGCTTCCGGGATTTCTTAAAATTGAGAGCGCCAGGGCTGTGAACATAAAGGCGGCGATAATGCCGCTCACTGCCGCCGTAGGGTACAGGGCTGTATTCGCGCGCGGCACAATGCCCTGTTCAATCGGTGAATTTCTTAAATCTGGCGGCACTATAACAAAACGGGGTAAAAACGCAGACCGGGATTTCCCCCTGTCAGAGGTGCTGCATTCATACGCTATTGACGGCGACAGCCTGAACTTTGTTTTATACACCGGGCGCGAGTCATCGATAAGGGCGGACGAATTTTTGCGGACATTAACGGGGTCAGAGCATGTGCTCAGTACGGGTGTCCATGTAACCAAAGTCTGCCAGTATGCAAAGACAGAGTCGGGATTTGTGGTGTTGGAGTAGGGATACTCTGCGTTTTATCATGATTTTCCCTCTTTACATATTGTTAATTGAAATAATAATATGTAAAGAAGATTTTGTCTTTTTTTACATTCCTTCCCTAACAAGCCTGTCCGCGGTTTCAAGCAGCCTGTCGGCCTTTTCCCTTTCACCAAGGGCCTCCATGATCGCCGCAAGCTCAAAGTAGAGGTCAGGGTTGCCGGGCTGAAGCTTAATGGCCTCTTCGTAGTTTTTTATAGCGAGGTCAATGTAGTATTTGCGGGTGTTGCCCCTGAGTTTATAGTTGTAGTAGATGTTGCCCAGATGAATGTATATGACTGCGTGGCGCGGGTTTAACTTTTTTAAATCCTCAAGCGCGGCGGCGGCCTTTTCGTTTTCATCAGTCTGCCTGTAGCAGTCCGCGAGCCCGATGTACGCTTCGGTATGCGCGGGATTAAGGCTGATGGCCTTCCTGTAAAGCGCGGCAGCTTCCGTGGGATTTGTGAGGCGCACGCGTTCAGCCTCTTCGGCCAGGGGCCTGCTGCGCGGCATACCCTTTTCCCTGCAGAGGCTGTAGTACTTAAACGATTCATCAACCCTGTCGGTTTTTACAAGTACCCTCGCGATGTTGATCATAATGCGCGTGTCTTCAGGATCAAGGACGTGGCCGCGCATGTAGTGTTCAAGGGCGCTGTCGTACTGCACAAAGTATTCCAGCAGTTCCCCTAAGCTGTTGTGTACCCCGGGCTGGCTGTCGTTTATTGACAGAGAGAGTTCATAGTACTCCATGGCCGCGTGCCTGTCCCTCTGTATAAACCTTATTTCGGCCAGAACGTTCGCAGCCTGGTACAGGTCCGGCTTGCGCCGCAGCGCCTTCTGCATGCTGTCGGCCGCATCTTTGTAGAGTTTCTCTCTGTGCTGAACAGTCCCTCTTTTGTAAAAGTATTCCCAGCCTTCAGTGCGCGCGCCCTGCGCGTGGAGTATGCCCGCAGTCAGGCATAATAAAAATATTAAAGAAAGCGGATTTTTTATTATTGACATATTCAGCGCCGCAAATAGACATGTATAGTCTTTGGATAAGACGTGGTCAGGTAGCTCAGTCGGTAGAGCAGTAGACTGAAAATCTACGTGTCGGCGGTTCGATTCCGTCTCTGACCACATGTTTTTCCCTCTCTTTCTCAGCGCAGTAAGTACTCTTTAACGTAAATCATGGTTTTATCATCGGCATTCTGATAGTTTATGTAAACAGCCAATAGCCCGTACTATGCGTAACATTAAGATCCCGGCACTATGCTTCGCTTCAGCCGGATGACAAATTCCCTCTCTGTGCCCTCTGAGTCTCAGTGGCAAAGCCCGTTAAGTCTAAGGTTCAGCCAGTACTATGCGTAAAATAAAAATCCCGGCATGCGCCGGTATGACATAGCATGTCAAGCTTTAATAGCGGCCATGCGCCGTATTATCCACTCAAACCCATATTTGAAATTATATTTTTCCCATATTACTGATAAGCAGAGCATTGCTGCAATGAATAGGGATATTATCAAAAAAGCCTCTGCTCCGCTGAATGTCATATAAAATCCGCAGAGCCATGAAAGCTGGTTAAATATAAACACGTGAATTATAAACCAGGATAATGATGATCTTCCGGTTGCTTTAAGCATAATGGATAACGCACATGTACCGGTAAATAAACTGCCGTACTTCGCGAAGATGAAAAAAAGAAACAGGGCTATACCGAGTATAAAAAAGATAAAAACAGGTAATGGCGGATAAAAGTGGCGGAGCGGTATAAATATTCTGAACAGGACGCCGCCGGTTACAAAAAAATAGCCATGCCTGTATAGCGAGCAGAGTATTATGCTGATTGCGATACATGATGCCGCGGCATATAATATTGTTTTATGATTATGACTGTTTGCCAGTCTTTTTGCTATAATTCCTGCCATGAAGAATCCGAGCCACGGGAATAGGGGAAAGTGCCCCTCGACAAACATCAGGCGGGCAATACCTCCGGGCTGTGATATATTGTTCATGTCATAATTGCTCTGCGAAAGTGCGGTATTCAGCCATGTCTGCAGCAGCGCGGCCAAAAGTATTGTTGTTAGAAGAAGCAGGGCAAGTCTGCTGTTTGTAAGGCGCAGTAACAACGGGCTTAGAATCATTGATACGCCGATTGTGTGCAGCACATACCACGATCCCGGACTGAACCAGTTTGGCGTGATTAAATTCAGCAGATAGCCGCATAAAATTATGGCAATCCCGCGCTTTATTATTTCAGGCGTCTTTTTCCCGGATTCATGCATCATTGATGCACCTGCTCCCGCGAGTATCAGAAAAAGAGGAGCGGCAAGGCAGCCGGCAAAATGTATTCCAGAGATAACCTGGTGCTTAGTAAATATGAGATGAAAGGGTGTCCATTTCATGTTCCATAACCAGGCAGTCAGGTGCTGCTGAACCATCAGTATCACAGCAAGCCCTCTGAGTGAATCCATGTATGCGAGGCGTTTATTCATGGGTGCTTTTTTACGCGTAAATTCCTATAAATCAAGCGGAATTTTTTAATCTCAGCCCACCAATTATCATTGCAATTTATCGTATAAGATTTATAATGAGACAAAATATCTATAAGGGGTGCTATTATTATGAAGAAAGTTATATCATTGATCATAGCTATATTTTTTCTTGGTACCGGTTCACTCTTCGCAGAGATAAAGGTACTCAGGGTAAATGGTACGGTTTCGTATAAAACAGGAAAAAGCTGGTCTCCGCTGAGAGCGGGCATGGTCCTGCCGGAGGGGGCAAGGGTAAGCACTGGCGCCGGCTCGACTGCCGAAATAAGCCTCAACGCGCTTAACCATACGATAACTGTAAAGCCCTACACAGTGATCCAGGTTTTCAGCAGTACCGACAGCAAAGAGTCCAATACAAATGTGGGGCTCAAGCGCGGTAACGTAGTTATAAAGGTTCCTAAAGATAAAAAAGTAAAGACCGTGTTCAAGGTTACAACGCCCATTGCCACTTCAAGCGTGCGCGGCACTGTCGAGGATATCTTTGCCGGTAGAAACACTATGATAGTAAAAGTGCTTGAGGGGGAGATCGAGGGAACGAACCGTCTGGGCAGAAAACAGCGCGCAAGCGGCAGGCAGACGTTCCAGCAGAAAAGGACTAAGCCCACGCCCGAAAATGTACTTGCCAGGGTGCGCAATGATTCGATCCCGGACTTTGAGGATAGCGATATAAGCGCGCTTGACAACAAGACAGGCAAGGATGCCAGAGTGGGAATTAATATATCGTGGTAACTGGAATTATCTGAAATATCAGGCAGCAGGAGATTACAATGAAATATGTATTAAAAACTTTTGTCGCGGCTGCCATGCTTTTTATAAGCGCCGCTCTCTTTTCGCAGGCATCCATAGACAGAATAAACAGCATTGATAAGAAAACAACTGCTGTCTACGGCGACGCGGTAGCGCTCTTTAAGGCCGAGACTTCAAAGAATGTGTATCTTGATTATAAAGATGACGCGCCTCTTACCCGCGGCATGGTGGCGCTTATGGCTGCTAAGTACCTTGACCTTAAAGGCAGCTTTATGTACAACATCTTTGGCACGGAGCGTTACGCGGTCAAGGCGTGCGTAGCAGAGAACATTATGGACGCCAACAGCAGCAGCAGCGACCTTATGAGCGGCGCGGACCTTCTTGAGGTGCTTGGCCGCATAGCGCTTGTTAAAAGGGAGGCTGAATAACATGAAATTCTTTAAAATAATTCTTTTTCTCTTTATCGCGCTGTTCAGCTTTAACCTTTATGCGCAGTCGCACACTTATGACAGCTTCTTCTACGGCTCCGAGGCTGACGATGACATGAAAGTTATGGACGCGGGTGATTCGTTTGCGAACAAGGGTATTCAGTACGGCCTTGACCTGAACCCGTCAATAATCTACCAGGAGGCAGATGACTACAGGCTCTTTACATGCCTGGTGAACGCGAGGGTCTGGGCAAAGTCTTATCTATGGTCAGACAGCTTTCTTTATGTGCGCGTAAAGGACAGCTTCCTTGGCGTTATCAGCGCCGCGGATTCATACTCCAGTGTCGAGTCCGACAATCTTATTGACCTTGACCTTGCCTACATTGATACGCGTTCATCCGCCGGCGCAGTTACATTCGCCATGGGCAGAAAATACTTTTCCATGGGCACCGGCCTTGTGCTGGACGACAGGGGCGACGGCGCCGAGTTTTCGGTAAACGGTTCATTATACTCTTTAAGGCTGCTGGGCATGTACACCGGGCTTCTTCTTAAAGATAATAATCCCTACGGATTCAGCGACAGGGACACTGCCGACGGCGCCAAAAGGGTCTTTGCGGGGGGAACAGCCTCCTTCCACTACCTGAACCATGAGTTCTACCTGCTCGGACTTGTCGAGGTTGACCTTTCCGAACAGGATAAGGCGCAGAGGACCAAATATAACGCGCAGTACTACGGCGCCGGCGCTACGGGCGTATTCAAAGAAAATTTTTCCTACTATGCCGAGTTTATCTACCAGATGGGGAGCGGCTATGATGCGGCGAACGAAAAGACCAGCATAAGCGCGTTTGCTGTTAATTCAGGCCTTGACTGGTTTATACCCGTCGCGCTTAATCCGGTTATTATGCTGCAGTACGCCTTCGGATCAGGTGACGAGAAACGTTCAAACTATGCAACATCTAATTTGCAGGGAGTAGACGCCGATGACAGCGGTTTTATATACTTCGGTTCTTTTAACGGGGGATACGCGTTCAGGCCCAGGCTCGGCAACATGCATGTTATAAGCGCGGGCGCTTCGTGCGTTCCTTTCGCCAATTCATCGTCGGCAAGGCTGAAGAAAATGTCGCTCATGGCAAAGTACATATACTACATGAAGGATGTCACCAGCGCGGGGGTTACAGGGGTTAACGAAAGCGGCGGCGGACTCGACGAGGCATTTCTCGGGCAGGGGATCGATGCCGCGCTGCGCTGGGAGATCTATTATGACCTGTCATTTTATATAAACTATGGAGTCTTCTTTCCAGGGTCTGCCTACAGTTCAGATACGGGCGAGACACAGTTCGCCATGGCGGGTGTTAATTTAAGTTTTTAGCGAGTTCGCTGTTTCAGTTTGTGCCCACGGCGGATTGATATAATCTGCTGATTATATCAATCCGCCGCATTCAAACGCTTATCCGGCATCCTGCCTGCGTTTGAAACTAAAACATCCTGTTTGTCGCCCGGGAGGGGTTTATTGACTCTCCGGTAATATAATCATCTCACACCACTCCACAGGAGGCTTCTTTTGAACCGTGAAAAGTTAAAAGATATAATAGACAGGCTCGGCAGATTTTTTGAGCATAACAGGTACGCGGGCCTGATAATCGGTTTCGTAGCGTTTATCCTTATCGTTCCATTTACCTTTACCGATACCTACAAGTCTTTTGAGCTTAAACTTTATGACCTGCGCTTCAAGATCAAGCCCTCTATTGCCGAGTGGGACAAACTTTATTTTCTTGATATCGACGAGTACAGCACAGTGGCGCTGGGGCAGTTTCCATGGACCCGCGATATTTACGCCGCAAGCCTTGACCTGCTCAGGGAACTTGGCGCGGAACAGGTTGCATTTGATATAATGTTCCCTGACCCGTCGCCGCTGCAGGTGAATGAATCTTCGTACATGGCCATACAGAAGAATCTCGCGTCGCGTAAACCCGTTGGCGGCGAAGAGCTGTCATCGCTTGTAATAAATCCTGACAGCCTTTTCGCGCAGAGTGGAAAGGCCAACGGAACTGTAATCTTAGCCTATACCTTTTCAGACGATGAACTCACTCCGGACCAGGCGGCCAAAAGAAGCACGCGCGAATACCAGGCTGCGGTCAAAAGGTTTGACGCGGTTTCATCTATACCAGTACCTGCAAACCGCAGCGATGAGTTTAAATCGCTGACTGACCATGGCATGATAAATATTGTTTATCCCATACCGGTATTAATGCAGGCCGGTAAAATGTTCGGCTTTGTAAACAGGTTCACCGACATAGACGGAACAATCCGCCGTGTTAGACTTATACAGGTTTTTAACAACCGCATATATTTTAACCTCTCACTTGTAATGCTTATGGATGCCTGCGGGGTTAAAAAAGAGGACATCGTGGTCAACCCCGGTAAAAACATAATTCTTAAAGACGTTGTTAATCCCTTTAAGATGATTCAGGAGGATATTACGATCCCCATAGATAAAGAGGGTATGCTCTTTGTGAACTGGGCAGGGCCCGGCGCGCGTGAGCAGTCCTTCCGCATACTACCCTTTTATTCACTGGTGGAGTATAATGTGTTCGCTCCCACTGTGTACGAGAACTTTGACAGTATAGGCGGGCCCGAAGGGATTCAAAAACGAGTTGATATTGACACAAAACTTGCCGGGCTGAAAAGGCGGTATGCGTCTGAAACATCCGCAGAGAAAAAAATAGCTATGCTTAAAGAGCAGAAAGAGCTGAAGGCTGCTATGCGGAAGGAGAAGTATTCATACTTTAATAAACTTAAAGAGATGAGGGCCGAGATAGAAAAGGAATATGAAGTAGCCCCTTCGTCCGAACTTAAAGATACCATCGATATAATTAACGCCGCCATAAAAAATACTGAGCTTGTACTGCGCACCGAGGAGGTCCGTGACAAAATACTTATAATAGGGCTTACCGCCACAGGCACGCATGATATTGCGTCGATCCCGCTGCACAACGAATACCCCGGCGTGGGCACGTACCACAACGTGGTGAACACAATCATAAACGGCAAATATATCCTTAAACCGGGCACGGCGGCAAACGTGATAATGATTTTTTGCCTTGCCCTGCTCGCGGGTTTTGCGACAGGAAGGCTGACTTCACGTAAATCCCTCGCGGTAGCCATATTATCATTTGTTATGCTCAACTTAATAATTTTTATGCTCTTTGCGTTCTCCAGTTTATGGGTTGAACAGCTCGGCGCGAACCTCGCGCTGCTTGTTCCCTCGGTCTGCATAATTTCTATCAAGCTGATCAACGAGGAGGGGCAGAAACGCTTTATCAAGAACGCCTTCTCGCGCTACATGGCGCCCGATGTCATTGAACAGCTTATGAAAAATCCCGAAGCGCTTGAACTGGGCGGAGTATCCAGGCCTATTACCATATTCTTCTCGGATGTTGCCGGGTTCTCGACTATTTCTGAAAAGCTTACGCCGTCCGAACTCGTCGCGCTCCTGAACGAGTACCTTTCAGAGATGACAGACATAATAATATCCCATGGCGGCACCATAGACAAGTACGAGGGCGACGCGATCATGGCGTTCTATGGCGCGCCTCAGCCCTACCCGGACCACGAGATAAGGGCGTGCATGGCTGCCATTGACATGAAGAAGAGGCTGCGCGAACTGCAGGAACACTGGAGGAATATAGGCCAGCACGAACTTTATGTGCGAATGGGCATGAATACCGGTGACGCTGTTGTGGGGAACATGGGTTCCAGGATGCGCATGGATTACACGGCAATGGGGGACTCTGTGAATCTTGCGTCGCGCCTTGAAGGAGCGAACAAACACTACGGCACTACTGCCATGATCAGCGAGAACACCTATAAAAACTCGAAAGATGTTATTGATGTGCGCAGGCTTGACATTATCAGGGTCGTGGGTAAAACCGAGCCCATACTTATATACGAGTTGCTGGGCAGAAAGGGTTCGCTGCCGCAGAAGGTCTATGACATGATTGAAAAGTATGACGAGGGCCTTGAGCTGTTTGGCGAGCGGCAGTGGAGAAGGGCCCTGAAATGTTTTAAGGAATCCCTAACCATACTTCCCGATGACGGCCCTTCGCAGACATACATTAAAAGGTGCGAAGAATTTATGAAAAAGCCGCCGTCAAAGAACTGGGACGGCGTATACACATTCAAGACCAAGTGACCTTTATCCGGCAGGCACGGCCTTCATAACAGCGTGCTTGCTGTATGGCCCTTTCATCATGGGATCTGTCACCGCTGAGGCATGACCTCTTTCATGCTCAATGTTTTAGTGTTGACATTTAGGTATTTAGCACTGAAATTGTATTATTATAACTATTATTATAATGTATTATAACGCGTGATATATGATTGATTATTTCGACATGCGCTCAGTGATCCACGGGAACTCTCTTTCCAATATCATTCTCGCTGTTATAATGTATCTGGTGTGGCGGAAGTACCGGGGGAAATTCAGGGGCCTGGGTTACTGGTTGATAGCCGGACTGCTGCAGGTGGGCGGCGAGGTGCTTCTGCTCACGCAGGGGATTGTACACGATTTTGTATCTGTTTTTCTTGCCAATCTGTCCTTCACTTTAGCCGGGGCGGTACTCTTCTACGGCATGGAGCGTTTTACCTTTGCCAGGGGCAGGCATGGGCTGTTCTTTTTAATACTGCTGCCGGTTATCCCACTGCATTACTATTTCACGTTCGTTAAACCGCTGCTTTATGCCCGCGTGCTCATATTATCGGCGACCGAAATAATCGTATCGTTAAACTTTATCTATCTGCTGAACGTGCGGGTCAAAAAAAAGGAACGTAAACTCTACAGAATGATTACCGGGATCTTTGCCCTGGTCGCGCTTGTTTTTATCGCTATGATTGTTTACGGCATAAACACCGTAGACCGGTTTTCACTTGACAACACCGATTTTATCGGCAGCATTCTGTTGCTTGTCGCGTACATGCTTTTTGTTCTGCTGGTCTTTTCATTTATTGTTCTTATAAATAGCAGGCTTTTCATGGATACCAGTGCATACCTCCGGGAACGTGAAAACCTTGTGCGGGAATTCAAACGGCTGGTATCAACGGACGGCCTCACGGGCATTCACAACAGGATGAAGGTTGAACTTTTAATGACTGCCGAGGTGCTGCGCTCAAAGCGCTATGGCAGGCTGCTTTCAGTGCTGCTTATCGATGTAGATCATTTTAAACAGGTTAATGACAATTACGGCCACAGCATAGGCGATTCGGTTCTGCGTGATGTGGCTGCCGTGCTTAATGATAATATCCGCGAAGCTGACATACTGGGGCGATGGGGCGGCGAGGAGTTCCTTATTGTGGCGCCCGAGACAGACACAGACGGCGCGCTCAGGTTTGGCGAGAAGCTGCGTGAAGCTGTCGAGAGGCACAGGTTCATAAAGGATATCAGGATAACCATAAGCATTGGTGTTGCCACTCTTATGGAGGGCGAATGGGAGGATGACATGGTCAGGCGCGCTGACGAGGCCATGTACCAGGCAAAAGAATCCGGCCGCAACAGGATTGTCTGACCCTGCAACTGATGGAGGTATCACCGATCACTCTGATGCCGGTGAATATCTGTGTGATTCAATTATCTCTGCCGCCCTGCCGGCATCGGCTCCGTTGATCCAGTGTATCCTTAACCCCCTGCGTTCCATCCCCCTGAACCAGGTCATCTGCCGTTTCGCGAACCTGTGAATTTTGTTCCTTAACATAGCGGTCATCTGCTCGCCGGTTATTTCGCCTGCTATGTGCATTGCCGCGTACCTGTATTCGAGTCCTAACTTTATCATCTTTTCATGGGGCACCCCCGATTGCAGCAGCCCCCGTACCTCGGCCACAAGGCCCTGGGCAATGCGCTCGTCGAGCCTTCGGTCTATCCTGATGATAAGTTCATCGCGCGGCATGTTTATGCATATTATGAGCGGAACAAGTTCCCGCCGGGGCGCGGGTTCAGCGGGCCCGGGGTTTTTTGCCGACCTCGCTATTTCGATTCCGCGGATAATACGCCGTTTGCTTGACCTGTCTGTGCGCGCATACACTTGGGGGGACTCTTTCATGAGCAGAGCTTCCAGTTTTTCAATGGCCATGGTTTCAAGCGATGCCCTCAGTTCAGAGTCGGCAGGGGTGCGCGGGAGCGAGAAGCCTTTAAGTGCAGCCTCTATATAAAGTCCTGACCCGCCAGCGAGAAGCGGGATCAGGCCGCGTGAATTTACCTCTCTGAATGCTTTATTAAAATCATCTAAGTATCTGTACAGGCTGTAGTCCTCGAACGGCGATGCTGTGTCAATAAGATAGTATGGCACTTTACCCAAGGGAGTGCTGTATTCGTCAAGGTCCTTGCCCGTACCTATGTCCATTCCGCGGAATACCTGGCGCGAATCGCCCGAGATAATACCGCATCCGTAAGTCAGGGCCAGTTTGACCGCGAGCGATGTTTTGCCGCATGCGGTTGGGCCTGTAATGACAATTATATTGTAGTCTCTGTTCTCCATAAAAAATTGCCCGCTCATTTTTTAAACATTCAGCGCGTTTCCGGTCAAGGAATTAAAACAGGCGGTTTAATAATTAACCGCTGCGGATTATAATCAGGAGGGCGCCTGACTGTATTTTAACCCCCTGAGCCTCCGGCAGTGATATGAGTTAAGCGTTTTAATCCTGCAAAGACTTAATAATATAATACTGAAAAGTTGTTGTAAATATCGTTCATATCCTGTCATTTCACTATATATACGCTGACGATAATAAGGCGAACATTAAAATGTTCCGGGTATTCAGGTCAAATATTACATACTTACATAAAGAATACAGTTACTGATGAATCTGGAAAAAATACTGCTCTCGTTTTTGCCGGTCGTGCTTTTTTACCTGGTCTATTTCAGGTACTTTACCTCAGGTTCCGGATCGAGCAAATACATATCATCATTCCTTACGGGCATGGGGTATGCGCTTTTTCTTATGCTCGCGGGCGGACTTATTCCGGCCATGCTTGCCGTGAAAAATCCCTTTGTTAAGGCCTTTGTAATGGCCGGGCTTCTTGAAAAGACGGGTGCGGTTATAATTATATCTGTCCTTATAAAAAGGTACCCTGAATTTGAAATAAGCAGAGGCATTATATCGGGCATGCTCGTGGGGCTGGG
>Ga0255343_1004808_pt1 | contig 13037 bp, 10 predicted proteins | sample wastewater_treat_4_FD_192413 | JGI IMG/M metagenome (GOLD analysis project Ga0255343, IMG submission 192413) | Wastewater microbial communities from Lulu Island WWTP, Vancouver, Canada - plant16 | ecosystem: Engineered > WWTP > Wastewater > Unclassified | place: Canada: Vancouver, British... | reverse complement strand
TGTCCAACAAACTCTATTTTCCAATATCTATAACTTACTGATGTAATAAATTTTAATATTATATCACTATTCCATGTTAAAGTAGTAGAATAAGCAGGAGAACCCCATGAATTACTTGTATTTGCATAAACATTTATGGTAGTAGAAGAAGCTAAATTGTGTCCTAATACTGCTATTGTAGTTACAGGAAGAGCAGAACCCAAATCAAATATTATACTCTGTGTTGTAGAAGCATTTGTTTTCCATAAAGTAGACAATCTTTGGTCAGTAACATTTACAGCAGGATAATCAATAAGAGCACTTGAAGCAGTAATATTTGAACTTATTAAATTGTCTATATAATTAGGATATGTTACTCTCATCTGTCTTCCTCCAGATTCAAACTATAAGTAAATTTCATACTTTCATTGTGGGTAAATGTTATGGAACCATCAATACTGCAATATAATGGTTCAACTAATGGATATCCACGTATTGTATCAAAGTTACAGAATATAATTGATTTGTTATTTGCTACAGTCTTATACATTGTATAAACATTGTTTATCATATCATTTGAAGTAACAGGAAATGATAATTCTATTCTTCTCCATGAAACTCCAGGTATTGATATTTTCTGTCTGTCCTTACCATAAATATTTATATCACTACGTTTTTTAGTAACTTTGAAATCCAATAAACTAGATGGAGATATTTGTAAATAATCCCCCATCCATATTCTACCTAGTTGTATTGTATTTGTATTAGTTATAGAAATTTTAGCATAAGCATATTTATCCTGTCTTACAATAAAATCACCAGTTTCAGTAGTAAGATAATCACCACTTTCTGTAGTAATAAAATCAACAGTTATTACATTACTTGTTAATTCATTTGCATTTTCTATTTCAGTTGTACCAACATAGACAGGAGTATCAAGAAATTTCAGTATAATACCATTATTATATGATAATGTCTGTGTTACAGGAGGACTTGTCCAGTCATTTATATAATTGAAAGCTACTGATATTGTAGCACTGGGACTTAAATTATGCCCAAGTAAAGCTATAGTATTTATTTTATATCCGTGGTCAGTAAAATCTATAATAATGGATGAAGTGCTGGCCATCATGGAACAAAAACCAAGCCGTTGGTCTTGTACATTTGAAATAGGATAATTAGGATTTACTGTTGCACAAGTAAGTTTAGATGAATCCAATTTACTGATTATATCATTATATGCTATTCTCATATATTACCCACGATGCTTCTTGCATCAATTTTAACCGTTCTATTCCTTGTAGCAGGGAATATCTTTTCAAGTATAGGTTTGTCATCAAGATTCACCACTAAATGTATATCACCTAAATCAGTTGGAATTGCTGAAGCTGTTTGTAATGATTTTGTGTTAATACTAGCAATAACCTGATTTAATCTGTCTAATGGGATAATAGCTTCAGCCATATTAGCTTCTGCTACTTTTACAATAGTACCACCACGTTTAGGCATTACAACCATACCAGATTGTGCTTCTGGTATTGGTAATGCTTTTATTGCAGCAATAACTTTATTATATTCTGCTTCTACAGCTGCTTTATCTTCCTTACTAGCATCATGAATTGCTTTTTGTTTTGCTATTTCAGCTTCAGCTAATGCTAATTTTTGTTCTGCTACGGCTTTATCATGAAGAAATTGTTGAGATAGCTTCATATAATCTCTTTCTGCTGTCTGTAAAGCTATTTGATTATCATACATTATCTGGTCTCTTTTATCTCTATCAATCTGATACTGTTTTTCTGTTTCAAGCCGTTGTGTTTCAGCATCAAACAATATCTGGTCTCTTATAGCTTTTTCTTCCTGATATTTTTTCTCAGCAGCAGCTCGTTCATCTTCATATTTCTGCTTTATATCAGCTTTTTTCTTTTCAGAAGTAAGTTCAGCTAATTCAGCTTGAAGTATAGCACGCCTTCTTGAAGAAGTTTCTGCATTTATTTCTCGTTGTTTCTTCGTAATAGATTCAGCTAAATTCTGTGATTTTGTCTTATCAAGCAGTCCTAAAACAGCCAGTTCAGCTTTTTCTCTTTCATCAATATCATCAAGTTGTTTCTGATGCTGTTTATCTAGTAAATCTCTACCATACTGGTCTACATAACCCAATGCTTCAAGTTGTGCTTGTTTTTCTTTTTCAATTTCTTTTAATTTATCATCACGTCTTTTATCTAATAAATCATTACCAAATTCATCTACATAATCTAATGCTTTAAGTTCTTCTTGTGTTGCTTTGTTTATATCATCTACTTTTTGATTGTAAATTATTTCTTCACCTTGCTGTCTATAACCTATAATCTGCTGTTCAAGAGTTTGTATCTGTGTAGTTAATTTCAGTCTTTTCTGTACCCCAGCAGCAGTTCTGTCTTCACCATAAATAAGTTTACTTAAAGAACTTGCAATAGTATCTGTTACACTTTTCATTGTATCCATTATACTATTAAATGCTTTTCCTATGGATGATACTATAGCTCCTGTTATTGGGTCAAATAAAGATACAATCCCACCAATTCCCTGTGTTAAATCACCTATAAAATTCTTTTGTTCTTCTTCTATGCCAGAAAACAAATCACTAAAAGCTTTTGACAAACTAGAAATATCACTTGTTATCTGACTTACCATATCTAAGTTGGCTTGTATTATTTTTGCAGTAGCATCTTTATTTATCTCTGCTTTTTTAGCAGCATAAGCCTTATCAACTTTTTCCAAATCCGATGCATTATCTTTTGCAGCAGCTACAGCACTATTGTACATTTCTTCAAGTGATTTTAATTCTGTATCTCTTTCGTTTTCTATATCAGCAATTCTTTTATTGAGTTCTGTTTTATTTATTCTAGTAAAATCAGTTAAATATTTTTTCTTTAATTCTGCTATATCTTTTTCTGATGCTTCAGTAATAGCAACTTCTGCATCTGCATATTTTTTTATAATAGCTTGTTTCAATTCCTCATATTTTTTAGTGATTTCTGTTTTTTCTTCTTGAGTCAATCCTTCAGCAGATAATTCATCTTTTTGTCTTTCATCAATAGCAGCTAATTCATCTTTTTGCATATCTTTAAGTGATTTTAGGTCAGCATCTCGTTTTGAAGTAATATTTACTAGCTGTTTATCATACTCTGAACCAATCAATTTGGTTATATCATTAGTATAATCATGTATTTGACCCACTAATACACTTATTATGGAATTTATCTTGTTTTTTTCATCTTCAGTTAATCCTACTGTAGTATCTCGTAAGAATTTGAATAAGTTTATCTGTTCATAAATAGAAGCACTAGCAGTAGCATTTATTTTAGCATAGGCTTCTTCTACTACTGTAGCAATATCAAAAGTGCGTTGAGATTCAGCTAACTTTTTATTTATTTCTTCTACTGAAGCTCCTGCTGTTTTCATAGCTTCAACCATTTTTATTTGTGATGAATAAAATTCAGCCGTTCTTTTATCCTGTGCCTTCATCATCTTTTCTAATAAATCTAGTTCTATTTGTTCAATAGTTTCTCCTCTCTTTTTATTTATTTTATCAACATATTCACCATAAGCATCTGCCATTTCTTGATATGATTTAGCTAAAGCTTCATTTCCTGCAAGTGTTGCTTCATTAGCTAAACCCTGAAACTTTATTTGTTCTGAAATATAAGTAGAAAGTTTATTTTCATTGGCTTCAGTATTCCTAAGTTGCTCGGCAGTCATATTATTTATATCTATATTCAACTTTTTAACTTGGTCTGAAGCATCTTGAGATGTACCAATAAACTCTAATAAAGAATTTCTTAATTTTATAGTAGCATTAAGTATTTTATTTTTCTTTTCTATATCAGTATCATTTGAAGCATTTATTTCAGCTAACGTATTATTATAATTTTCATTAGCTTTCGTAATTCCTTGTATTATTTCAGCTTCAGTTTTTTGTTCATTCAGCAGTTGAGATTGTGATATAATAAGATTTTCAACAGTACCATCAGTATCACCAAAAGTATCTCTTACCGCACCTAGACTGGATATATATTTTTCCAATGCTCTTTGATTTGCTTTATTTAATTCAATATTATCACTAATTGTTTTGTTATTTTCTTCCACAGTTTCATTATATATTGCAAGAGCTTTATTAAGATTTTCCTGTTTTAATGTTTCATTGAGTTCTATACCTTTTTTTATCAATTCATCTCTATGTTTAATAAGAATATTATTAACTTCAGTATCAGTTCCCTTTAATTTCAATAATGCTTCTATCGCACTTGAAGTTGCATCTTTTATAGCAGTATCTCTTTTTATTTGCGCAGCAATATAAGCAGCAGAATTTTCTTTAATATCTCTTGTATTATCTTCAAAAACAGTATTAGCACTTTCTATTGCAATTTCATAACTCTTACTAGCTTTTTGCATTGCATCAGCAGTATTCTTAAATTCTGCTATTTTAGCTTTCTCAACACCTGTTATTACTTTAGCATTATCAAGATATTTTTGTGCTATATCACCAAGTCCTGAATCTACAGTTTTAATTTGTTCAACTATATCTTGTTGAGTAGCTCTATCAAGTTCTGCATATGTATCTTTTACTATATCTACTACAGATTTTCCTGCCTCACTCCATTCATTTACAAGTTCAATAATTCCACCTATTGCATCTTGTAAAAATTTACTTTTTGCATCTTTTCTTTTATCTTCCAAATCCTCAAGTAAGTCAGATAAATCAGTATTTACAGTTTTATATACTGTTTCTACATATCTCACTAATTCATTACCATACTTACCACCAGTATTTAGGAAGTCATCAATATATTTTACAGTAGAATCATATGCTTCTTTACTTACTCCATTTATTTTTTCAAGTATCACATCTATATTGAATTTAGCTACCTGTTCATTTACCATAATTTGAACTTTATCAGCATCTTCGTCAAGCATATTCAATATATCACTAGCTAAATTCAGCATCTTATGACGTACAGTATCATCTAAAGTATTAACAGCTTCATTAGTAAGTTTTTCAGATATAGCCAAAATTGCTTTTGTATTATCAGAAGCAGCTTTATTTATATCATTAAATCTTGATTGTATTTCTTTCTGTAACACTGCTCCATATTTACCACCAGTGTTTATAAAATTATTGATATACTCATTTGCCGAATTAAAAGCAGATTCATCTATTTTTTTCATCTTTTCAAGTATTGATTCTATATTGAATTTTGCTACTTGCTCATCTACTATAGTCTGAACTTCTTTAGCATCTACATGAAGTTTACTCATTAAACTATCAGACAACTCTAACATTTTACGACGTACAGTATCATCTAAAGTGTTAGCAGCTTCCTCAGCAAGTTTTATAGATATGGCTATAACAGCATCAGCATTTTTAGAAGCAGTTTTTGAGGAATCTTCTGAAAACTTTTTCATACTAGCGTAAGCATCCGTCATGGAATTTAATAATACTCTAGTATACCCTCCATGTTCCTTCACTGAAATGTCAACAAACTGTTTCAGAATATCCCCTGTCTCTTTATCTAATTTATTAACAGCAGCAAGGGTATTATTAACCATTTTCTCTAATAATTCTTGTTCTTCTTTAGCCATTCTTATATCTGCATCTCTAGCTTCACTAGAAACATCTTTATATTTAATTAGTTCTTCCCTAGCTTTTCTCATTGCCTCCAATCTATTTTTATTTGCATCTTCTTCAATAATATTGCCTTTATTATAATCCTCATTTAATTTCCTAATAGATTCATCATAATTATCAGTAACTTTTTTAACATCTTTATCAATTTTTACCAAATCACTTCTACTTGTTATTACTCTATTAGTAGTTATTATTAAATCACTTAGTCTATGGTCTTGGTCTCCATATTTATCTATAATATTTTGCAGTGCTTTTACATAATCTTTTGCAGCATCTATTCTTAATTCATATGCTTCAGATTCATCGATTGTATTTTTCTTAACTTGGTCATTTATATTAGCTAATTGTTTTTGATATTCAGTATAGGCAGCAGATTCACCTTGTTCTTGTAGTAATAAACCATATTTTTTCTGTTTTACAATTAAATTATCAATAGTTTTCTGTATACTACCATTTGCATCACCATATGTTGCTTTATAACTTTTAATTTTATTTATCGTACCACCAATAGATTTATATATAGCAACATTTCCTTCATATAAATCTTCCATACTTTTATTTGTGTCTTCATTAAATAAATTGATTTGGTTCTCAAGATTCTGAAGTAATGAATCTATATTAACATATCTATTTATTATATCACCTAAAGCATTAGATTGCTTTTTATACGAATTTATCCAATTTTCTATGGATTCTCTTTGTGTTTTATCTAGTTTATCATTAGTAACCAATAATGTTATTAAAGAATCTATAGCAGAATCATATGCTTTTTTTCTAGCTATGTTTGCTTCATTTTCAGCATCAGCAGATTTATTACTAATATCAAAATTTTCTTTAGCTGCTTCCAAATTATTATTAAGTGCTGTTGTGATTTCATCTATACTGGTTTTTATATCAGCTTTATCAATATTGGCTACAGTTTTCGATATTTCTTGTCTTATCGTTGTACCAAAAACAGCTAAAGTAGTATCTAAATCCTCACCAATAGTAGCCCAAGTAAATTTATTTGCCTTCACATCTTCATCAAGAAAACTATACAATAAATTTAATCGTTTATTATAATATTCCTTCTCTACAGCAGAAATATCTTGCCCAGTACTTTTTGCTAATTCAATCATAGCATCTCTTTCAGTATCAAGGTCTTTCAATCTTTGTCCTTGAGTCTTCGGTGGAAGTTCTTTAGAAGGTGGTAGTGTGATTGGTGGCTTCTTTTCCCCCAAAACTATACTAGTATATTGTGCTATTACTTCTGCTTGGTCTTCTTTTAATTTCTTAAGTGAATTCCTCCAACCTTCTATATATGGATTTTGTTTTATTTCTTTTTCTGTCCTTCCTTTTGTAGCTCTATCTATTTCATTCTCCAAAGCAAGAATACTTTCTGCATAATAATTTATTTCCTTAGAAAGAGATGCTAATGTATTAGCTTTTGCCTGTTTATCCGTAGCTTCAGCAACACCATTTATACTATCCTTTAGAGTATTATTGGCATCCGATAAATCTTTAGTGCTTTTAGTAAAGTCTGGATACAATTTATTTAATGCATCAGTAACTTTTGATAATCTATCCTGTTCATTCGCTGTTAAATTTGTTTTATCCTTCAAAGTATTGTATTCATCAATTAAAGCTTGATTAGCTGCTCCAGATTCTATTATTTCTTCAGTAAGGTCTGGATAAAGTCTCTGTAGTTCATATACAATTTCGCTCATCCGTTTTGTTTCAGCAGCAGTTCTATTAGTCTTCTCATACAATTTTTGATATTCTTCTGCCAAACTATCAGCTTTATTCCTATTTTCTTCAAGTTTAACAGATAAATTTTCCCATTGTGCTTCTTGTTCTCTTACATCAGCAGATTTCTTAAAAGCTACTATAGCACCTGTTAATCCCACAACAGCAGCAGTTACAAGAGGTATTAAAGTAGTCCATGAAGCAAGTTTTCCTGCTGCCATCGCTGCTTGTAATGCCACAATACCTTTTGTTAGAGCAGCTATACCCAATTCAATAGGCCCCAACAGTGCTAAAAATGCACCAAATACAACAACCCCTGTTTTAGTTGAATCACTTATATCATCAAGACTTTTTACAAATTTAGTCAAATCCCCAATTATTGTTTTTATTGTAGGCATCATTGCAGTGCCGAGACTTGAAGCAAGTTGGTCTATATTTGCTTTAAGTTGTTGACTCTGAAATGCAGCAGAAGTGCTATTTTCAGCAAAAGTCTTTAACGGAACTTGTGCAGCTTCAAGTATTAGTTTTAATGCAACTTCAGAAGTAGCTAATTGTAAAGCTGAACCAGTAAGTTTATCTTTACCTCGTGCTGCTAATTCATCATTTACTGCACTCTGTCGTATTGCTAATCCATAATTTCTTAAGTTTCTTGTGTTGCCCAATAGTGCCAAATCCAATGCTTTACTTACATCAACCATTGGCTTACCAGAATATGCAGAAATAGCAGCAGTTAACTGCACTACTGATTGTGCCATTTCCAATGCTCTTTCTCTTGTTGCCCCCATTGCAACAAAAGCGTTAGAAGCATCAGCTAAAAATGTTGTAGCTTGTTTACTTGTCAATCCATAAGCAGCTTGCATATCATACAATGCTTTTGTAGCTGCTGGCATCATTTCACTAAACAAAGCTTCATATTTTTTACTTGATACTTCCAATTTTTCTGCACTCTCAACAGCAGCTTTTCCAGCAGCCACTAATGGAGCAGTAACAGAAGCAGATAAAACAGCACCAAATTTTGCAGAGGTTTTAGCTAATTCATTCAGCATCTCATTGAGACTTTTGCTATTTTCTTTTAAGTAAGCAACCTTACCAGCAAGTTTATCATTCTGAACTTTTAGTTTCATTATTTCTTCATTATAAGGACTTACTCCGCTACTAAGCAATTCTAGTATTCTATCTTTATTATCTTTTATATGATTATTTAATCCTTGTAGAGTATTATCATAATCCTTACTTAAACTTTCAAGACGTTTTATATCTTCTGATGATTCTTTATATTTAGTTTTTAGTTCATCTATAGTAGGAATCATTGCAGCATATTTTTCTTTAGTTGCTGCTATATTCTCCTTTGCAGCTTCTTGTGCATTAGTTAAATCATAAAGTGCTTTTTCATATCCATTAACTTGTTTCGAAGTAGTTGCAATAGCATCTCTTAACTCTATTGATTGTCTCTGTAAATCTCGTGCTAATAATTCTCCCTTCCCAAATGATTCACCTAAATCTTCCCATGTTTTTCTATATGAAGCGATTTCAGATTTTGAATCAGCAATTTTATCCTTCATATCATTTACTGATTTAGTTGCTTCATTATAAACATTTATTACTTCATTTATTACTTTATCAGAATTTGCATATTCTATAATTAAATCTTGTATCTGTTTTTTTAATTCGCTATGTTGACTTCTTAATTGGGTTATTGCATGAACCTGCTTTTCAGTCTCTCCAATAAATTCATTCATTGGATTACTTGTGTCTTTATATGACTTCCCAATCTCATCTATCTGTCTTTTTGCTGTTTCTACTTGTCTAGTGTATAAATCTAAATTATGTTTAGCACCTACATATGCAGCAGACATTGGAGAAACACCATTATTGATGAGTTCCTGCATTCTTTTTTGGGCTTCTGATAAACGACTTTGTGCGTCTTCAAGTGATTTAGATAAAGACATTCCATTTTTACTAAGTTCTTTTGTTGAATTAGTTATTGAACCAATGTCTTTTATAATAGAATCGTGAAAACCAGAAAATACTTTTTCACTTTTATTTATAGATTCATCAAATTGAGAAGTCTGACCAAGTATCTGAACAATCATTTGACCTAAATAAGCACCACTCATTCTATATCTCCATACTTCTCAATCAATTTCTGTTTTAGTTCTGCTGCTTCTTGTTCTCTCTTCTCTTCAACTTCTTTTACAGTAGACAACCCTTGTTCCCTCATTTCATCACGTAAAGCTTTTAACTGTTCATATGACATATTACTTAATTTGCTTTCTGTAGAATCTGGAGTAGGATATTTTGTTTCCATACCCAAATTGTAGTACATAATAATCTGTCCTATGGACATTTCATTCAATAGATATTCCTTTGTTGCCCATGGATATAAAAGAGCCATTCCTATGAAAAGTGGGCCAAGATGGACTTTTCCGTCTCCCCCTTGGCCCCCTTTCAGTTTTTTCCATACTGCTCCACACCTGCATAAGACCTGATGAGTGCTTCTTTAATCAAACTTACAAAGGCGTTTATTTGAGGCATTTCAACATTTTCCCTGAACCACTTCTCACTGAGTTCTGGATTCTTGAAAGAAGCAAAGGTGCTGCACAATTTTATGATAATATCCAATGCTTCTTTAGATGATTTCTCATCCTTTAATTTATTTTCATCATATTCAGATAGTTTCCTTACCAATGAGTCTATTTCCCATGTTATTCCACAAGGAACGAAAGAAACATCTATCTGAACACCACCCAACTTTATTATCTTTTTAGGTGGTTTCAAAATATCCAAATCAACAATGCCTTCAGTTTCCTTATCCATTTACAAAGCACTCCTTTATTACAAGTCTCTTGTTATAGTATACAACTGAGTACCAGCAGAAAGTGAAGTATCCAATTTTGCAGTAATAGCAAACGGCATAACAGCAATCGGGTCTGTATCATTGTCAGATTTGAAAGTAATTTCAGGCCCACCATCCAAAGTAGCTTTGAATACCGTAAGAGTCGTATACTTTGTGGTTCCACTTACAATTCTCTTATTAGTAATTCTGAATGCCATAGGAGTAATAATGTTGTTACCACCAGCAACAACAGTACTTACAGAAGAAGTAGCAGTTGCAGAAATAAGACCACCATTAATAGTAGACAGAACCGTAGCATTATACTCGATAAGTTCACCAGTAATCTGTGCTACTTCAGTAGCAACACCTTCAATAGGGTCAGGTGCATTGCCAGCCTGTACACTATATTTTGTAGGAACATGCTTAAAGCTATTCACAATACCAGCACCAAGGTTAGTCCATGCTGAAGATGTAGCAGTTGTTCCATATGGTGCTACTTCAATCTTGCAGTTACCAAGGATAAGATAAGAAGTATTCACACTAGAATTTTGATAAATAGGCATATAAATCTCCTTATAAAATAATTAACTAACAGTATCTACTGAATAAACCAGTAGAACATCAACTGGAGCATTGAAACAATCAGTTTCAGGAATAATACCAGTATCTCGTACTACAGACATTCGCTCTGCAACAAAAGTTGACGCTATTCCTATACATCCTGTTCCACATGTTCCACCAAACAATTTTGATACTTCATCCGCTAAATCCCTTGCTGTTGCAGCATTAGCTGCCCTACAGTTTACAGAATAAATTGGATGACACAATCCATTACTTCTAGCTCCTCCAGGGAGCTGATAATACGTAATAAAAGGTAATAATGAAGATAAAGAACTAGTTTGTGGAGCTACTCCATGATATATCCTTGTGCTACAAATATTTGTTATTGCAGTACACTGATTCATGAGATAACCTATAAACTGATAATCCTTCATTTTCATTTCCTCATATAATCAGCAAAAACATTTTTGCCATTAACTTCTACAATCTCACTAAATTTACCAAAAGTTTCATCAAAAGCTGGTCGTAAGAATGGCTGCGCTGCATCTTTATAAGTTCCATATTCCATATAAAAACTGTATGGCACAGCAGTTCCTATATCAGCTTCAATATCATTCTCTGGTGCTGTTATAGGTTCAAAGTGCTCTACATTGTATCCCCGTGGAGGATTCATTCTTCTATACTTTTCAGGTGATTCAAGTTCAGTTCCTTTATTCTTCATCTGTACATTGATTGAAGCTGCAAGATATCCATATCGTTTCGGGCAATATTCTTTTGCTCTGGAATTTACTTCCATAGCTAAATCCCACACACTGCCTTCAACAACCTTTCTGGCTAAAGATTTAATCTCATCACCATTCCAGTTTGTACGAATACTTGCAAAATTAAATTCTTTGTTATCCATCATATAGCTTGCCTCAATCCCACCACGGTAATTTCTCCATACCCCATAACATCATCAGGAATACCTATAATCGTATATGTTTTCCCTCCATGAGTTACTTGCACATCATTAGAAGTAAAAGTATAACTCGAAGGTTTCATTACTAAAACATGAGTGGTTTCCTGCACCATTTTATCAGAAAGATATTTTCTACCACCTGTTCCAGATTGATAAATAACACCTACTACTGTCGTTGCAGTTGTGGTTTCTGTAAATCCACCCATTCCATCATATGATAGTGATTTCCTTATTATCTGTATATCTTTCATTGTCAATAAATCATCAATCATGCTAATAGAACCTCGCTATAGTATATTTCTCTAAAGCACCAGTTATTTCTATAGGATATCCATAATCATCTAACCCAGTTTCAGTATAAGTTTCACTAAAAGGCCCCAAAGAATGAGAACGAATCCCTACTCTTTTAGGTCTTATGTCATAATCGTATGCTATCATCTTACAAGCTATTTTGCTTAATTCTTGAGGCCATTTTACTAAAGATACAAGTATTGGTCTGTCTTCAGGTTCATTATACAATGTACAATTTTCAAGTTCCAGCACATTCTTAGTAACATTTTTTAATGTATAATATCCATCATTCAGATAACTTCCATAGACATAAATATCAAATCCTTTAATAAAACCCTCTATTATGAAATCGACATCATTGCAAGTAATAGTTTTCAATGCTGGGTCAAAAGTTACATAATCCTGTAAATCAATATCAGTTGTAAAATAATTGTTAGTTCTCATTACTATAGCCATTTGTACATCTTCTATAAGATGATTATTTATTATTGTTTGAGCAGAACAGCTTATAGAAGTGTACAAAGTTACCGCAGTAGCAGTAGTTATTGGCATTACTTTAACTCCATATCATTACGGATTAAGGATAGTAAATGGCTGCATTATTGCATATACATAGCATGTAGCAGTAGCAGTAATATCCAAATTCAAATAGCCATCTTTATCCTTAAACCTAGCAGACTCAAGTTCTTTACCACCAATTACTTTTATAGTTGCTCCTGCTGTAGTAGCTGAAGCTATAGTAACACTAGGAGCATCCCCAATGCCTACTTCTGAATAATCATCACCAGCTTTCACTGTTACTACACAAGAAGCAGTAGTAGAATAGTTCTCAACAACCACAAACAAATCTTCAAAATTTAATGAACTCTGCGCTGTAGTAGGAGCAACTATAATAGAACCCGTGCTTCCACCAGTATCAGTTTTAATAATTGTAGCTCCAGCTAGAGCTACACTTACTGGATTTATTGTTATCGTTCCCATAATTTACCTCCAATTAGTCACTACCTTCAGATACGTAT
>Ga0255343_1004799_pt1 | contig 13050 bp, 11 predicted proteins | sample wastewater_treat_4_FD_192413 | JGI IMG/M metagenome (GOLD analysis project Ga0255343, IMG submission 192413) | Wastewater microbial communities from Lulu Island WWTP, Vancouver, Canada - plant16 | ecosystem: Engineered > WWTP > Wastewater > Unclassified | place: Canada: Vancouver, British... | reverse complement strand
AACATCTACATAAGTAGAAATTATAGTAGTGGTCTAGACCTCCACAGGGCTTGGCGCACTCCAGGAATCTACATAAGTAGAAATTATAGTAGTGGTCTAGACTCATCTGCCGTGAGTGCGAACGTAACCCGATCTACATAAGTAGAAATTATAGTAGTGGTCTAGACTCTATGTAGTCCTGAAAAGCGCTCGTGCCATCTACATAAGTAGAAATTATAGTAGTGGTCTAGACCCCTAAATTTGTTTTTGTGGTTTTTTGGGAAGTATATTCAAAAATATTAAAGAAAATGTTAAGGATAGTCATTATTTTTACCTTCTTTTTTCTCTAATAATCAGCCATAAATTTGAAAAACGCGAATTAAGACTGAGGTTTGCAATAACAACTGATACAGAAAACAGGATGAGTTTTTTAGATTATTATTAGCTCGCTCTCGTCATTTTTTGCATATCCCATTCTAACTACTTTGCAAGTCTTGGATAGTATAAAAATCATAACACTATCAGTTTGAGAAAACAATGGCTCAAATTTATTTATTATTTCCGTTGTGATATTTGCAAGTATTTTTTCACTATTATGAATTTCATATACAGAATATTGAATTCTGTATCCAAATTTCGAAATGTACTTCGAAAATCTAGTTCTTAATTTGTCATCAGAAATATCATAACTAATTAGAATCATGGCTATATGCTCATTTCGAAGAACGGGTAATCTTCAGCTTTAGAGCCCTTCATAAACTTACGGTAATAGCTCTGTACATAGCTAAAAATGTCTAATTTTCTCTGCAAAAGTGGTTCTAACAAGAAAGAAACATACTCTGAGTTCTTTTCCCATTTTAGAAGGTACCTTTTATTAACTATTACAAAATCTTTTTCATCGCACTGCTTTAAGTTTATTGCCTTTTTCACTTTATCATCAATTAATGGTCTCATGGGTTCCATCAGATCACAGACTAGAGATTTTCTCATGTAAAATTGTTTGTGCAATACCCCTTGGTACAGATCAAATCCGTATAGGCGCAGAAGAGCTTCTAACATGCTGAAAAGCAAAGTATATCCTATATCAAGAGTGCTATTTACATAATCTGATTTTATTCTAGGTTTTCTCCCGTTCCAATCTACATTATTAAAATGATTCTTAAAATATGCTCTCGCTGCAGAACCTTCAATTCCCAACATTCCATACAAGTCTCCATCGTAATCTTTAAGCGTAAGAATATATTTATCGAGCTCTTTGATTCCTTCTTTTACGGAGTCAGTTTTAGAACGCTGTTTATTCAAGAGATTTCTTTGATTATTGATTTTATTGACTATAAAATATTTCGCCAAATCAAGGTTATCAAATGAATACTGTTTCATTCTTAAGAGGGTGTTTCCTTCCATTTTGCTGCCGATAGCATCGTATATTCTGAAGCTGTGGGTCATCAATATTATTGGGAACCCGAATTTATTCGCTCTTTGTAATATTCCGGACGTCATGGTAAAGTGTCCAACTAAAAAAAGAGCAAATACTCTATAACATGTAGACTGATATTTCGTTTTACCGTCTTTATCTTTTACAACAAGGTTGTCATTAGAGAAGGATAACTTCTCTCCGCTGCTTAAAAAAACGAAAACAAGCTGTTTTTTTTCAAAGTCTTTTATGCTCATCATCTCTCGCACACGCCCTATCACATGCCGGTTCGTAAATACAATTGAGACACTTGCTTGTATTTGTTTGCATGAAGTTTTGCGGTACAAAATTCCTGATATCATTTACGACTTTTACAAATTTAAAGAACATTTCATTGTCTTCTTCCGGCAACGCAATGGGATATGTTTTGTTGTCATCCATGCTATATAATCTTATCTTTTTAACTTCATACCCCATCTCTTTTAACGCAAAATACTGAGCGTATAATTGAAAAATATAACCATCGTAAATCGTTATTATTTTCTTTTTTCGTTCCGTTAACAAATGTTCTCTCGTATCTAGAATGTCTATTTTTCCATAAATTTTGTAGCGATCAGAGTAAACTGATAAGCCTTGCAAAATGTCTTTTTTCGAAGAGTATCGACCACTGTCTATTGACTCATGCGCATTTGTACCGTCTATCTGAACGGTGGTTTGGAAAATAATTTTATCTATATCTTCATATAGATTGTGAAAATATATAGAGATTGGACAAAAAATGAAATCGTTTAAATTGGAGATGGGAATTAAGTCTTCCATTTTTTGTCTCTCCTCTTTTTAGTTATTATTACTTCCTAAATGGCGCTGTTTGGACAAATTTAAACCAGTCTTTACTGCTTATGGTCAGAAGCTTGTAATTTATCTCGCCATTTTCTTTTAGATTTTCGTCTATGCTATTAAGTAGATATAAACCCTTTAAAGCAATGTGGTAAGCTCCGTTTGCATCAGCATCCTTCGGCAGAGAGTCTCCTGCTTTTCTGCTATCGAAAAAAACTCCCTCTCGATTCTTAACCGGAGAAATTATGAAATCCTCTCCCGATGACGAGTCGCTGTTTCTAATCTGAGTAATGTTTCTAAAGGAATTAAAAATATCACTGCAACTTTTTTTATCCATTGACTCTATTGCTTTTAAGATATTTTGACCCCCTAAGTAGTTGACTTTCTCTTTTTCTAGGACTGCTTTTATGTCATTTGTTGGCGAGACTTTTTTACTCTCCCATTTTCCGCTTTTATTTTTGAGATTTATGATACGTTCGCCCATGCTGTAAACAGACCATTTTTTTATGTGCGATTCTTGATATGTTTTGAATTTATCGTAGTCAAAATCAAAGATAAAAGCATCATATTTTGGGTCATAACATATTGAATCAAATAGTTGTAAAAATTCCTTGCGCTTTTCCTGACTGGTAAATTCTGAGAAATTAAATAGATTAACAAATCCGGCCGTTGGATCTATCTTTGAAGTGTATGAGGCCGGAACATAGAAAAGGAAACCGCTTTGTTTGCCTAGTTTTTCAAAGCTTTTAAATTCCTCCGTAAGTTGCAATCCTTTGAGAACCCCGCCATTTTCATTTGAATCAAAATCTTTAAATGCAAGATAGTTGAGCTTTTCTATAAGCTGCTTTTCAAATTTTTGATAAACTTGCTTCTCAACTTTAAAGCGCCCTCTCTTGAAGCCAAAATTCAAGTCTTCCATAACAACTATTGCATTATTTTCTATCATCATGCATGAAATTTCATGCACTACCTGAGATAGATAGCCCTCTTTCATGTCTTTTATTTTTCCAATACTTTTCCAGCTCTTTCTGGCTTTATCGCGAGCTTTTTCCATCTGATCCAGTTTCCCGTGATAATTCATTTGATTTACGATATTAAAGCTTCTTTGCTCGATTATCTTGCCGTTTCTATCTATCAGCGTTAGGTAGATTAGATGTCTTTCCCCTCTATCAATACCGATAATTTTTATATCTGAATTATTTTTTAAAAATAAATTAACATCTTTATTGATTCTGGAAGAACCAAAAGACTTGAAATTTATTGTTAATGGAACATGAAAAGCGAATTTATCCTCAGTAAATCTTCTGTCTTTTACTATAGTGTAATCAAATTCTGTGAAAGTTATTCTTTCGTTATCAATCAATTCTTTTGCTTTTTCGCTCAATGATTCTTTTGTCTTTTTTCCATTGGCAAATTGAAGAAGCTCATTGTAGAGATCTTCATTAATGGGATTTCCATCAACATCTCTCTTGTTTAACCTTACGCTTCCTTTTTCGTGAGATTTGGGTTCTTTAATGCTTCTCTCTCTATAAAAAAGCTCCGCTTCTCCATTTAACTTAAAAACCACCTCTTTTAGGTTTTCTTCACTAAATACTTGTTGCCAATAAAGGGTGTGCATATTAGGTCTACCCTTACTATTTTCTGAAAAATCCTTATTCCATATCTTAAAAAGATATAGCTTGCCTTCTTTTACCCACTTATCAATCTTCTCAGATGATAGGTTTGTGAAAGTAATTTTATAGCCCTGCGTTTCAACTTCTCTATAAAAACCACTTATATCTTCGTAGGTTGAGGTGTCAGAAAAATTAAAATCAAATTGACACCAGTCGGGATGTTCGTTGATAGCCTTTTTGAAATAATCTATCAATTTGTGGCAAAACGCCTTGTTGAAATCCTTGCCTTTTTTGTGTAGCTCCTCATGATATCCCCTTAAGATACTTTCAGGCGGATTGAAATTTTCTATGCCTTTTTTTGAGAAGAAAACTTTTGGCAGCATTTTGTTTGGCCCGGGAAGGAGCTTGTAGTGCATCTTTTTATATCCGTCACTACTTCCATCTTCAGCAAGTTCATCAGAGTTTAACTTGTTCTTGGCGTTTATTATTCCTAAATAGAACATCCCATCTTTTAACAAAATGATTGCGGAGTTATTTTGCTCTTTATTCTTGTCCCAACCATCTGCCAAAGTTGGATTTTTGAAATTAAGCTTGTACTTCGAGGTTGTATAAGGCTTGCGCGTTATATAATTTCTGGCAGCGTTGTATATTGTAATTATTGGAGTGCAATTTTCATGTATAAAGAATATGTCTGAATAGAATTCTGTATCTATATCAGTTCTATCAATATCAATGAACGGTTTTATAAAGCGTACTAGCGATATAAGCGCATCCATTAGCTCTTTCACTATTGAAGATTGCTCTTCATTTCCAATTAAGTTCAAAACTGCATTCTCTTCTAAATGTTTATATCTTTTTATTGCCTCGCTTAATTGCTGTTTTAATGAAATAAATAATTTAAAATAATCACCTGTTCTTACAGCTCTTTTCTCTTCCGGCAGTGATTCTCTATAAAATTCAACTGCTTTGTCTATCTCGCTGAGTGAGAAGCTTGTTGACTTTAGATATGAGTCGATTTGTTTTTTGTTTTTTGCCACTAAAGATGATCCTATTTCATCTTCTTTTTGGGTCGAAAGTGATTTTGTAATAGCTTCCCAAGAGCCAAAAAGGGCTGTAGAGAGATTGGGTAATTCGGAATGAGAAACCCAAATTTTTTCTAACGAATAAGTTGCGACATTATCCACCGAAAAAAGAGTGTGAGCTTTCTTGAGGACTTCTTTTTCTTCTAATGATTTTAATAATTCTGATATTATTAACATCATTTCTTCGTCAGTCTCTACAGATTTAGGAATGACCGAAAAGGTCTCTCTATCACTTAGTATCTGTTTATAGAGTGGAAGCATTTTAGTCTGTTTTGCTTTTGTAAAATCGGGATTCTGCTGTTTAAATAGATTTGAAAACTGATTAATTCCTCTTTTTGTTTGTGTTCCGGCTTCTCCTGCAACTCCGCCTATAATTGTATTGTAGAAAACAATGCCTCTCTGCGTCAGAACCTTATTGTAGTAATCTATGCTAAATATTTCTTCAAGGCTCATTCCATTTAAATAATCAGCCAGTTCATTTTGCGTTTGCTGAATAATTGCGGGGGCGTTTTCTTTTATAAAATTAAACGTTTTGACATTGGAAAGGAATTTAGGAAAATTTTGGTCTACTACTCTGTAGGATATAGATGTTGATTTTTTTTCGTCAGAGTACATGTTTTTTCTGTTTTCGTGAAACCCAGTGAAGTACGTAGTAAACTTATTAAATGAACTTACGGCTTCAAGCTTATCTTTTTTCTCTTCTGCGGAGAGGCCGTCTTTTTCTTCTAATAATTCTGGCAGTAATTCGTCAAATAGCTCTTTTGAGAAAAGCTTCTTTTTGTTTTCATCTGGGTTGTTGTCAAAATAATCTATTAACTCTTTTCTTTTCTTATCTTGAATATCTTTTAGAATTTCTGCATCTTCGCTTGCTATAGCTTCAGCAAGTTCTCTCCAATTTATATTCACCTGAGATAAAGTCGAATCGATAAAACCTCTGTGATAATCATCAATAATCTTTTTGACAACTTCATAGTCTTTCTTCCTTTGATGATCTTCTTCTAATATCCCGTCTTTTTTGATATGCATAAGAGTTTCGCCTATAGGTTTTAGTTCAAATCTTAATGTTTTAGAAATGGGATACAATCCTGTAAAATCTTTGATGTGTTTCATTGACATAATTTTCTCTCCTCCCTAGGCTTGGTCGCTGCTAGAACTCACTTACATTAAAGTCAAGAATAATGAACAAAGTAATGTCGCCTTAAACAACAAAGTGTTGATTGTTTGGTTAGAAAATGGTCAGTATGTAAACATATAGTCATAACAAAACACATTTATGTCAAGTATTTTTCTGGTTTTTCCGATATATTCATTAACATTTTTAAAAATTTGTAAGCATTTTTAATTTTAATTACAATTCCTTAAAATAAACAGTCGCGTTTTGGGAGTAAGGAGTCTATGGATGTTTCTTTCGATAAACACTACAACAAAAAACAGGATGTTTTACTCGTGAAGTAAAACATCCTGTTTTTTTTGTTCTGCCCGGCCTGATATTATTGCGCAATATCAGTTAAGACAACTTTTGTATTTTATTTGGCAAAACCCTGTCTAGAATTCTTTATTTTCGTATATGCGAATACGAAGATGTCCGATAAATACGTATCTGCCATTTACCGTTGCACCACCGGCGCCGGTAGAAGCCCAATAGATATCGGGGTTTTCAGCTTGTGTCATTACGGGTATAGCATAGCCAAGCAAGGATGCAATCTCTTCTCCATAGTCTTGCCGAACGTGGTCAGCTGCAAGGTATATTCCTTGATTACTTGAATTTACATAGGTTGCACTTGCATGTGGAACCTCTATTCCGGTAAGACTAGAGCGTTGATAGCCGGGCGAATAGACCTCCTGACCGATTTGCGCAGCGACAAACTCCGCAAGATACTTATTCAAGTTGGAACCACTGCCTACTGGCAGTTTAGAAAGTTTCTCATCTACGGTTGGATCACTTATATCTTTTAATTTCATTACAAACTCTATGAGTCTCCCCATGTTGCCACTATACCGTCCATCCATCAAATCCAGAAAGACATTTATTTTTGCTTCTCTTAAATCTCCCTTAGCTTTTGCTTCTCTTGCCTTATCCGTGGCTTCAGAAAAATTGAAAATAAGCACGCCAACAATAGCTCCAATAATTAACATTACTATCAGCATTTCAACAAGGGTGACGCCTTTTTTATTATTTTTTGTTTTTCTGTCTGTATTTATCCTCAAAATAATCACCCTTTCTAGACATATAGTTGCATTATACCTTTTTTGCTTTCATAAACCTAACAGGCAATATATAGGAGTTGGGTCTGTTCCTATTAAAAACAAAAACACGTTCTACCTCATTAAAGTTTCGCAAATATATTGCTTGATATTATAATTTATAACCAGATATAAAAAAACAACTATTCCAGTTATACTTATTTAAGCTCTATCTCTACAAGTGATATGGCATTGAGGGCTATTCTAGAAGACAGGCAATCGCGTTTTGAGGTGACGAGCCTATGGATGTTTCTTCCGGCAAACTTTATACGTTAAGCGAATTTGGCGGTTTTACTCGTGCGGTAAAATCTCCGAAGTATGTCGCTCTGCCCGAAAAAACCTTTGATTCTCTTGAGGCTTTCGTTGTTGCCAATGAGGAAGCGGAAACGGACAAGGGAGTTAAGCTGCTCCACCTTTCCAATAGACGTAAAGTCGGCAAGATAATAGCAGTTCGAAATTACGCCGGTTTTATAGCGATGAATGACGGAACTATCGTTGAAGTTCTCCCTAAGTTTTTTGATAAGAGTCTGGATGAGATAGAGAAAAAGAAACTTTTTCTTGAGATGTTGCAATCTTTAATCAACATTTCTGGCAAGGATTTTGTTTCTTTGAGATTGCATACTGCACGATTAAATTTGTTTGAGACTTTTATGAAGACTTTCCTGGATCAGGTTGAACTTCTCGCTAGGAGAAATATGAGGTCTACCGTCAAAGCGAGAGAAAGCATGGTAAAAACTCATCAGGAGGGCAATTCTGAAACAAAAAACAGAGAGAATTTGCTTGACGCTTCCGAGAAAGTCGACAACAAACCGGAAAATAGGTTGATTAAAAATACTCTGCGACATCTGCTTACTATTTCAAGCGACATGCATAACCGATTGGTAGCAACACGTCTTTTGTTTAATTTAGAAGACATCCCCTATTCAAAAGATATTAACGAGGATTTTTCAAAATGCTTTATCGACAAAAGAATGGACCATTACAGGTTCACCCTTTTTTTATGTCGAATGTTTTTGAAGGGGAATTGCTACACAAACTACGATGGAAGCGATGTCGCTTTTGCTCTTCTTTTACCCATGGATATTCTTTTCGAAAGCTATGTTTTTTCAAAGCTTCGGAACTCCAAAAGAGATGAACTCAAAATTACAACTCAGCTGCACAGCTATAATTTTTTTGATAGACCGTCCCATTCATTCGCTTCCAACTCCGTAATTAAAATTGAAACGGGCGAAGATGTGATTATTCTTATTGCAAAGTGGAAGGAACTTTCAGAAAAGTTAGAAAATTTTGGAATTACACAAACAGAGGTAGAACACTTACAGCCTATTGTCCGAGAACATACTGCGGAAAAAATATATCTTTTATTTCCACACACCGGGAGTTTGGAAAAAGAAAAACCAAAGATCGAACTGGGTGAAGGCATTAATGTTGAAGTTGTTTTTGTGGATGTTAATAAAGAGATAGAGGCGTTGGCTGAGCGGTTGCTAAGCGATAGCTAAGCAGTGGCTAAACGATTGTTATGAAGCAAGTGCGTTGGCAAGCAGTCGGCAAGCTATAGGCAAGCGGCGACTTTGTCGCTGGCAAGCGATTGTTTAACCACTTGGAGAAGAGCTCCTGTTAGTCGCGAGAAGTAGTTCCCGTTGGTCACTGAGAAGTACGACCTTCGGTCGTGAGAAGAATAGTAAGGGCGTACAGGTCAAAACATTTAAGGGAATAAAAATAAAAATCTATAGCGTTTGATAAAAGATTGTTTAAAAACTGAAGTGTTTAGGGGATGAACGTGTATGTGGGAGAAGATTGAGAAATGGTTTAAATATTTTCAGGTTGTCATACTGCGGATAGTTGTCCTTTTGGCTGTAGCCTTTCTTCTGATGATGGGAATTGATAACTATAACTGGAAACCGTTGACAGCGGCTTGCGTCATTTTAATTTTATTCATTTATGAAATGAGATTTCAGCGCTAGAGGAAGCGCTGGCAAACAGTCGCTAAGCTATGGCTAAGCTACTGCTTAGCAAAACGCACTTGCCTGCCTTACGAAACTATTTCCACCTCAGGGAAAGCTGTAGGATCGTCTCCGAAGCGGTTTCTATAGTGGTCACTGTCTAAAATCATGAGCCAGAGGTACCAGAATCCACCGACTAGAGGAATACAGTTTATTAGCAGCCACCAACCTCTGCGGTTCGTATCGTGCAATCTTCTGACACTTAGGGATATTGACGGAAGCAAAGCGAAGAGGTAGTAGAAACGCTGACAGGGACCCAACCCTCTTATTAGAGGGAAGCAGAAATAATATTTTTCAACAAAATATAATGCAACTCCGATAATGATATTGAATAGAAAGAACATCCAATATTCTTGTCGAGTAGATCTGCCACTGAATACACCGTATTTTTTGAATGCCATCAAGTACCATTTCATAACTTAGCCTCCCCTTTCCTGGTTCTATGTCTATTGTTTTTTGATTTATTTGCTATGGAAATATAAGAGTTATTCTGCTGTTTCCGGAATTTACTCTGTCGTTTCTTTTTGAGCCTCTGTCACAGGCGGTTCCCCAAAGCGGTTTACCCCTTCATCTCCTTCTCGTGATGCCAAGTAGACGTACCAAATATTTCCCAGTATAAGAATAAGGTTTACGAGCAGCCACCAACCGCTGCGATTTGTGTCGTGCAACCTTCTGACGGCAATTGTTGCTGAGGGAAGCATCGATACACTCAAGTAGCTCGTGGATATTATAAAGAGAATGATGGCGGGGATATATAGCCTAGTCAACATTGAATATTCGGGAACTCTGCCAGATAGTGTTATACGGATTATGGTCAGCACTGTGATAAGAAAGGGCAGCGTTATGGCGATTGAAATTAAGCCGTTGATAAAAATAAAACTTCTATACTCTTCACGACTGGCTCTACTTCTGACATCTCCAGCATTTCTGAAGGCTTTTAAATATAAACTCCACTTCATTTAAAACTTCCTCTTCAAGTTCGTATTGTGGTCGTCCTATTGAAAATTATTAAGTATTAATATGTGGACGCCGCTTAGAAGAGTATATATCATTTTCTTGATTTTTTTAGATTTTTTTTCTATAATAGATCGTTGAATAAATTTTCAGCTTCTTTCCCTTCAGGAAGCTCGCCTTTAGAAAATGATGCAACTATATTGCCGCCTCTTAGAAATATAAAATGGCTGCCAAGTTTTAGCGCTTGTCTGACACTGTGAGAGATCATGACTATGCAGTATTTATTTTTTAGGGAGAGCAGATGTTTTTCTATTACTTCCGACGCCCTTCTGTCCAGAGAAGCAGTCGGTTCGTCAAGAAGCAATATTTCCGGCTCAAGAGCGAGAATTCTCGCAAGGCACAATCTTTGCTGCTGCCCTCCGGAGAGTCGTCCGGCCGGAGTATCCAGTCTGTCTTTTACCTCGTCCCATAGTCCGGTGGTTTTGAGAACGGATTCCATTCTCTCTTCATTTTCTGTTTTTTTGGAACCCGGTATTAGGCTGAGTGGCAAAATTATATTCCTTCTGATGCTCATGGGAAGGGGGTTGGGAGTCTGAAAGACCATGCCCACTCTTCTTCTGAGCTCTGTCGGTTCCGGTGCGTCATCAGAGTATATGTCTCTGCTTCTGCCTCCGAGGAATAAATTTACGTTTCCTGAGCCTTCATAGCCCTCTATGATTTCGTTGAGTCGGTTTAATGATCTCAGGAACGTTGTTTTACCTGAACCGGAGCGTCCCAGTAGAACTGTAATCCCACATGATGGAAGCTCTGTGCTTATGTTGCTTATAGCTTTTCTTCCGTGAAAAGAAACGGACAAATCTTTTATTTTTGCGCAATATTGCATTATTTTGCTCCTTTCCAACGTTTTTCCATTGTACTTTGCAGTCTTGATGCTATAAAAAGCAGTCCGGCGGAAAGAATCAGAAGTATTACTGCAGCGCCGAATCCACGTAGTAGATCATCTCTGTCTATATATTGTGCCGATGTATAGTATATAAGAAACGGAATGGCTTCAAATTTCGCGGTAGGACCAGCCGGAAGTCCGGAGTTTACGACAACTCCGGTTAGCATAATGACAGCTGTGTCCTCTGCAGCTCTACCCATTGCAAGCATGATTCCGCCGAGTATTCCTTTTCCAGCAGCCGGTATGAGAATGTGACGAAGAAGCTGTGTTTCAGTAAAGCCCAGTGAAGCTCCTGTCATGAGAAGGGCTTCAGGCAAGCTTTCTATTGAAGAGCGTGTTGTTACAACAAGTGCGGGCATGACAAGAATTGCAAGACAAAAAGAGGCAAGAATTATGCATGTAGTCGCATTCGGAGCTATTGTGTGCCTTAACAGAAGTATTAATACAAAGCCAAAAAGACCGACAACTATCGAAGGTACACTTGCCAAAAGGTCTACTGCCAATGAAAGAACTTCTTTGCTCTTGCCCTCCGCATAACGTGCGAGATATATTCCACAGCCGATGCCAGGAATTAACGAGATTAACATTGTGAGCAGTATTAGATAGAGCGTTCCGACAAAGGCAGGCCAAATGCCATTCCATACGGGGCGTGCTCCTATGATGGCTTGCCATGGATTTGTGTCTCCGAAGAATAAAGAAAGTTTTATAGAGGGTGCTCCCTTAACAAAAATAAAGCCGATTAGCAGAGAAAAAGATGCCAGTACAAAAAAAGCCGAAATGTATGAAAGTATTTTTAGGAGTTTGACTCTATTCATGAGATCTCCCCCTTATCATGCGAAATATTATGTTTGCCGTTACACTGACAAAAAGCAGTATTCCGCCTGCCACGAATAGGGAGTAGTATGCCGTTCCCCCAACGTCTGATGAGAGGACTAAACCGATATGTGCTGTGAGAGTTCTCATCGCATCAAGAGGGCTTATTGCGTATTGCACTGCATTGCCCGCAAGCATTGTAGGAATAAGCGTGTCGCCCGAAGCTCTTCCAAAACCGAGAAGGGCGGAGGATAATATCCATTTTTTTGATGTAGGCAGAACAACCAGTGCGAGGTTCTGTTCTTTTGTAAGTCCGAGCGCAGCAGAAGTTATTTCTGTTTCCGATTCAATTGTTCTGAAAGCGCTGTCCATCGCAAGCACCATTGTGGGCAAAATCATAAGGCTGAGAACTATTGAAGCCGTGAGCCAAGAGAAACCAGACCCTCCAAAGCCATTTCTAATGAGCGGCACTAAAAGAAAAACGGAAGCAAAACCGTAAACAACGGTCGGAATTGCAGTCATTATTCTTAGTACATTGGAGAGAATTCGAGCAAGTCTCTTTGACCCATAACCATGAATAAAACAGCTGCAGCCGAGAGCGAATACCCATCCAATGACTGATGCTGAGAGAGAAAGGATGGCACTAGCCCAAATCATCGGCAAAATGCCAAATTCTTTCCCTTCAGGATTCCATATAGAACCGAGAAGAGATGCGGGGCTTTTTATCAGACCATCCAGTGCGTAAACTGTAATGAATACAAACAGTGCCGCCATAAGCGAGGAAACGTAAATCGTCGACGCTTTTAACCAGATTGGTGTGTTCTTATTTTTTTTCAATTTTATAAGTAGTAGGGAGGAGAAAGTCTCCTCCCTATTCCTTTAGTTTCCGGCAGGAAGCGGAATGTAACCGCTATCTTTTATAATTTCTGCGCCTTCGGGGCTGAAGATATAGTCAATGAAAAGTTTTGTAATGCCTTCAGCTTTTCCTTTGGTGTTCATAAAAAGGTTTCTTGTGACTTTAAATGTTCCGTTTGCTGCGTTTTCCTGTGAAGGAACTACTCCGTCAAATGTCGGGGCTTTTACTGAGTTGTCTATGTGTCCGATTCCAACGTAGCCAATTGCTCTTTTATCCTGTGCAACGGCTGTTTTCATGGCTCCGTTTGAGTTG
>Ga0255343_1004795_pt1 | contig 13057 bp, 5 predicted proteins | sample wastewater_treat_4_FD_192413 | JGI IMG/M metagenome (GOLD analysis project Ga0255343, IMG submission 192413) | Wastewater microbial communities from Lulu Island WWTP, Vancouver, Canada - plant16 | ecosystem: Engineered > WWTP > Wastewater > Unclassified | place: Canada: Vancouver, British... | reverse complement strand
GCGTAGGAGATGCTGAGGCATACTTCGATTCTTACTGGGAAGATGCAGTAAAAATTAGTGAAGTGGACGAAGTAAAGACATCACTAATCAAGCTCATTGAGAAAGACACTCTGGTCAGAAAAGTATCGCCTTACGAAGCTTATGTTTACGCCTTAAAGAGTTATCTTGATTCATTTAAGCAAGAGAAAATAAGTCAGTCACTCCCAGACTTCTTAGAATCAAGAGGATATACACCCTACCGTTATCAATTAGACGCAGTGAAGCAAGCCCTTTCAATCATTAAAGAAAACAATGGCGTCATCATCGCAGATGTGGTCGGCTTAGGCAAAACCATCATCGCTTGTTCAGTTGCCCGCGAATTACGCAAACGTGGCATTGTCTTATGTCCTCCAGGTCTAGTAGGCGATTCCAACAAAAAGAGCGGCTGGAGAATGTACATGGAGCAGTTTGGACTCACAGATTGGGAGGTCCGTTCAGTAGGGGATTTAGAAAATGCAGCGGAGCTTGTTCGAGATATAGATGAGATAGAGATAGTCATCATCGACGAGGCACATCGTTTTCGCAATCAAGATACGCGTGATTACGAACTCTTAAAAAACATCTGCCGAGATAAAATCGTTATTCTATTAACAGCGACGCCTTTTAATAATCGCCCCTCAGATATTTTTTCTCTCCTCAAGCTGTTTATTACCCCAAAGAAATCTTCCATAACTCTGAGCAACAACCTGGTCACACAGTTTAGAACCTACAAAACAACATTTGACAAGCTTTCTTATATTGGTCGCTATGGCAGGTCCAACGATGAAACAAAACGTGCCAAAGCTTTGGCCGATTATGAAAGTTTATTTGGAGAAACACCTATTAATTATTCAAAAGTAAAACAACGCGCGCATTACCTGGCAGAAGATATCCGCGATGTTATTACACCCGTCACTATTCGCAGAAACCGCCTGGATTTGAAGAACAATCCGTTTTACAAAGAGGAAGTCAAGAATCTCTCTAACATTGCGGATCCGCAAGAATGGTTTTACGCGTTAACACCTGAACAGTCTGCTTTCTATGACAAAATCCTAACCACTTATTTTGGCCCTGCCGAAGAGGGAGGTCAGTTTACCGGAGCAATCTATCGACCCTTTAATTATGAGTCCGCCCGTGATCTGGATAATCTCCCCGAAAAAGAAAACTTTGAATACATTCAGCAACACCAATTGTATGAATTTATGCGGCGATTGCTTGTCAAGCGATTTGAAAGCTCTTTTGGTTCGTTTGAACAGTCTATTCGCAGATTCAAAGAAATCACCGAGCACGTTCTTGAGTTCATCAAAAAGACTAATCGCTACATTCTGGATCGCCCACTGCTTGAAAAGATTTACTCTCTGGACGAGGATGAAATTGAGCAACACCTCCAGGATTATGCTATAAAGCTGCTTGAAGAGGATGCTCCTAAAAACAAACGCGTCTATCATCTCAACAAGTTTATGTTTAAAGAGAAATTCATCCAGGACATCAATTCTGATTTGGACCTTTACAATAAGATTTTAGAAGAACTTAACTCAATGGATCTTGTAAAGAACGATCCTAAGAGTGACTGCCTTATCCAAAACATTCGGCAAATGTTTGCCCAACCAGCAAAACTCCATGAACCAAAACGCAAAGTGGTCATCTTTTCTGAATATAAAGACACGGTCACTCATCTTGAAAAAACACTTAACCAAGCCTTCAACAATCGCGTCCTGGTCATCGCGGGGGATCTTCCACTAAGCAAAATACAACTTGTGATTAAGAACTTCGATGCCTCAGCAAAGGCACAAGCAGACGATTACGATATCCTCCTTACCACAGATCGTTTATCAGAAGGTTACAACCTCAATCGTGCGGGTATGGTCATTAATTACGATATTCCCTGGAATCCAGTGCGCGTCATTCAGCGCGTTGGTCGTATTAATCGCATCAGTAAAAAAGTATTCTCTGACCTTTTCATTGTCAATTTCTTCCCAACCGAAAAAGGCGCTCAACTCGTCAAATCCCGCGAAATCGCCAGTGCCAAGATGTTCCTCATCCACAATATCCTGGGGGAAGATGCCAAAATATTCGACATTGATGAAGAACCTACAGCGGCAGGACTTTTTAGCCACATCACGCAAAACCCTGACGAACTCGAGCAAGAAAGTTTTTACACACAAATGCTCAATCGTTACACAGAAATCAGTCATGTCTACCCCGAACTTGTCTCCGAGTTAGAAAACTTTCCAACACGCGTCAAGGTTGCCAAACCAGGAGAAGAAAACGAGCTCCTCGTCTTTTTCAAAAAAGGCAGATTGTATGTTCAATCTATTCAATACACAGCCGATGGCAGCTCCCTCCCAACACCAATTAGTTTCGAAAACGCATTACCCAAAATTGAATGTACATTTGAAACAGAAAGATTAGCATTGAGTGAAAAATTTTGGGATTATTACCTCACTGCCAAACAGATTACCGAGGAAAAAGAACCGCCTCAAAGCCCACGCAGTGTTGAAACCCAGTCCATCAATGTCCTAAGAACCCTACTCAAGAAAAAAGACCCGAATCTGGCGCATCATTTCGCCTTTTTATCCGATTTGCTCTCAGATATATCAGACTATGGCACCCTCTCCGATTACACGCTACGCCGTATTGCCAATTTAGAAACCCAGAACGCTTCCCTCGCTTCCAAACTCGAAAAAGATATCGCGGAGCTTAAAAAAGAATTAGGCACCAACTACCTTTTCCGTGTAAAAGCGAATCAAAAGAAAAACAAAGAAGAAATCATTATCGCCATTGAGAATCAATTATGACCCATCAGACCCTCTTAAAACGCTCATTGAATCATTTTCGCCACAAAACCTAACCGCGTTCTTTCGCGAAAAGAACCGTGATTTCAAACCAGCCACTGAAATTCTCAGCGCGCTTGAAGACACCCAATTTGTTCAAGGCGAGAAGCTCGGATATATTCCCTTTAATGACTTCGAGAATCTGGGAATCTATACCCTCCAGGTAAACCACGACCTCAAAGAGCGTAGTGGCAAAAAAGTTCAATACGATTTCGCAAAAAAATATTAAAAGAAACCGATGAAGATGCTGGAATCTTTGTCTTTTATGACGCAACAGGTAACTTCAGGTTCTCTCTTGTTTTCGCAAATTATCTTGGAAAGGTGCGCGATTATTCTAACTTTCGCCGCTTTACATACTATGTTAGCCCTCAGCTAACTAATAAAACCTTTTTGCAACGGGTTGGCGAAGCGGATTTTAATTCCCTTGAAACTATTAAGGAAGCTTTCTCTGTTGAAAAAGTAACCAAAGACTTTTATCAGGAAATATCCTATTGGTATTTCTGGGCTTGCCAAAAATCCAAATTTCCGGAAGCTGCGGAAAAGGACCCTAACGGACGTCGGGAATCCATTATCAGGCTCATCACTCGTCTTATTTTCATCTGGTTTATGCGCGAAAAGGGTTTGATTCCTTCAAAGCTCTTTGAAAAATCTTTCGCCCAAAAGGCACTCACAAAGTTTGATGATCAAAGTTTCTCCTATTATCTCGCGATTCTTCAAAACCTTTTCTTTGCCACTTTAAACACGCCAAAGAAAGAACGTCAGTTCAGATCCGAAACGCGCGGATATAAAGGTTTCAACCCTGACTTTAATAACCAGTATGTTTATCGATATCATGCATTGTTTAACAAACCCGAAGAATTACCAACCTACTTTGAGGACATTCCCTTCCTCAATGGCGGTTTGTTCGATTGTCTGGATGATAAAGTTCATGGCTGCTACATCGACGGATTCACCGAGTCCGCGGAGAAAAATCGGCCTTCCGTTCCTAATGAGCTTTTCTTCAGCCCCGAAGTCAATGCTGACTTCAATGCAGAGTTGGGCACCTCAAACAGGAATTACAAGGTAGAGGGTCTGTTAAACATCCTCTCACGTTACAACTTCACCATCGACGAAAACACGGTTGACGATAAGGACGTCGCTCTGGATCCTGAAATGCTGGGAAGGGTCTTTGAAAACTTATTGGCAAGCTTCAATCCTGAAACTTCAACAACAGCCCGCAAAGCCACCGGAAGTTACTACACCCCACGCGAAATTGTGGATTACATGGTGGATGAATCCTTAAAATCATACCTGCGTGAGACTTTATCTGAAATCTCAGATCTTGAAAAGAAATTAGATTGGTTATTTTCTGATCTTGGCGATGAAAACCCCTTTTCAAGCCCTCAAACCAGGCAAATCATCAAAGCCATAGAAGATGTCCGCATCGTTGATCCCGCGGTTGGTTCGGGTGCTTTTCCGATGGGAGCACTGCATCGTATGGTTTCAATTCTCACCAGACTCGATCCAGGCAGTCAGCTGTGGCAGCAAGCGCAACTCGATGCCACCGAAAACATTCCTGATCCTCAGATACGAGAACAAGTTCAAGAGAGCATCCGCAATTACTTCAAAGAGAAAAACCCCGATTACGGTCGCAAGCTCTTCCTCATCCAAAAATGCATCTACGGGGTAGACATCCAACCCATCGCGGTCGAAATCGCCAAACTGCGTTTTTTCATCTCCTTGTTAGTTGAAGAAACGGTTGAGAAAGACAAAGACAATTGGGGCATTGAACCCTTGCCTAATCTCGATTTCAAGATCATGCAAGGCAACAGTTTAATTTCTGTCTTCCAGGGCATCGATTTTAGCCCCAATGCTGCTTTCGTTACAAAAGCGGAAGGTCTTTTCGCTGAGCAGGATGAGAAAGCTGTTTTGATTAAAAAATTTCAAAATAAGAAGGAAGTCTACCAATCTGAATCTGACCATAATAAGAAACGCGATCTTCAGGAAGAGATTGACCAAATTTTGATTGATCTCGTCAGGCTCAACACCCTATCCCAACATGCTGATTATGCCCGGGAACTGGAGCGAATCGATCGAAAATATGCAACAGTTCCTGCTTCAGAAGAACGGGAAGAGGCGATTAATGCTGAAAAGCAAAAGGTTTCGGCAAGGATGGGTATCAACCTTGCCGAAACCCAAGACCACATGCGGCAGCATTCAACCAGGCATTGGAAGCGCGATTTCTTTCCGTGGAGCCTGTACTTTGCGGAAGTTTTTACTGAAAAGAGAGGTTTTGATATTGTCTTGGGTAACCCACCCTATATTGGTGAGAAAGGAAATAGACAGCTTTTTACTAAGGTAAAGAAAGCCAACCTTAAAAATTATTATATGGGCAAGATGGATTACTTCTACTTCTTCTTCCATCTGGCTTTAGACTTATGCCGACCAAAAGGTTCTATATCTTTTATTACCACCAACTATTATCTTACTGCCACGGGCGCGCTTAAACTCCGAAAAGACCTCAATCAACGTTCAATTATCAACAGAATAATTAACTTCAATGAACTTAAAATTTTCGAATCCGCCCTTGGTCAGCATAACATGATTACAACAATGACAAAAGGCAACTCTCCTGATATCGAAGCAAAAACCTATATCACATCACGAACAGGAAATATTACCCCAGAGTTATTATCTGAAATATTGAGTGGAAAAGAAGCCCACACTAAATATTCTGATGTGCGTCAGGATTTCCTGTACGATGGCGAAGACTTCCAAATTCGCCTTCAAGGAGTGAACACTGAGAATCCTGATGGGTTGGGCAAGATATTAGAGAAAATACAAAATTCTGGATCAACTCTCAACTCAATCTGTAATATCAACCAAGGGATCATCACGGGTGCCGACAAAGTAAGCCAAAGACATATTACTAAGTATCATGTCAATGCCAAGGTAGGAGACAGCATTTTTGTAATCTCAAACAATGAAGTAGATAGGCTAAGGCTATCTAAAAGTGAGAGGGAAACACTTCGGCCATGGTTTAAGAATTCTGATATAGATAGATGGTGTACATCAGATTCAACCCAGGAAAAAGTTTTTTACCTTGATCGGCAATCTAAAGCATTCCCAAACATCTTGAATCATTTATTCCCTTATAAGAAAGTACTCGAGGATCGCCGTGAGGTTAAAAATGGTGTTATTCAGTGGTGGCAGCTACAGTGGCCACGATCATCAAATATTTTCACTGGCAAGAAAATCGTTGTACCGCAACGCAGCAAAACAAACACCTTTGGCTACAATGAAATACCATGGTACGCAAGCGCAGATGTTTACTTCATCACTGAAATGGATAAAAATATCAACCTGAAATATGTGCTTGCTCTATTAAATTCCAGTCCATACTTCCTTTGGCTCTATCATCGTGGAAAACGGAAAGGGGAATCCCTTGAGCTTTATCAAACCCCACTTTCCCAGGTGCCAATCCCTAAGATTTCACTGGAAGAGCAAGAGCCTTTTATAAAACGTGTTGATGAAATCTTGGCCCTTTGCAAATCAAGAAATCAGCAAAATCAAAAGGGGGACCATTCAGAACTTTCCAGACTCGAAAATGAAATCGACGAGCTGGTTTATCGTTTATTCGATTTTACTGAAGCCGAAATTGAATATATCGAAAAGGCAAAGTCGGAAGGACAATAAAAATGTTCTTTGATATTCTAAGGCAATTCTTCAGGATACACATGAATACGTTGGTTTTGAAAAATATAATTGGATTATTCACAGATTAGAGAGAGTATGTACATAGAAAGAGTTGAAATAAAAAATTTTCGTTGCTTTGACGATAAGGGTGTAACATTTTTGTTCAACAAAGGCGTTAATGCTATCATAGGTGAGAACAATACTGGCAAGTCCGCTTTGGTTGACGCATTAAAGATAGCGTTTACGATCCTAAATTACAACCGTGAAGTTTACTTCTCATTAAATGACTTCCATATCGACATACGAGGAGAACGGGCATCAAATGCTCAAATTGATGTATATTTGAAGGAAGTTCCCCTTCACCAAATTGATTTATGGAATCCTGAAGATCCGGATACAGGAGAATTCCATATCTTTTTTTGGGTAGACAAACTTTTAGGAGGAACAGAACGGGTTCGATCTAAGATATGGGGTGGAAGAAGTGAGGGAAACACGCTAACGTCCACCAGCTTTGATTCTATGAATGTCGTGGCTTTGGAAGCGTTGAGGGATGCGGAAAAAGCGATGCGTCCATCACGAACCAGTAGGATAGCCAGCTTATTAAAATCCATTCTTCCTGATGAAGCTGATCGGAAAAAAATTCTTGATAAGCTTGACCAGACAAACCAGGATATATTGAGTTTAGACCCCATCCAAAATATCGAAAAGATAATTAATGAAAACTTAGAAAGCATTGAACGCGATATCTTGCGACAACGAGTCCAAATCGGTCTTGTTGAACCAAGATTTGATTCTTTTGCTTCATCATTGCGATCCTGGGTACTGCCGAGGTGGTTGTTTGTTCACAACACCGATCCAGTCTACAATGAAATGTACAAATTTTGTAATTCAATAGTTTCTCTCAAACCGGTTCAAGAGAATACGGAAGGCTTCTTTTTAGACTTACATGAAATAAGAGGTTATGTCTCAACTGCTCCACAAGTTGTGCAAGACTTTGTAAGTGAATCAACGCCACCAAGTTATGAACTCGGGCAGAACGGTTTGGGTTACAATAACCTCCTTTTTATGGCAACTGTACTAGGTGATTTATCGCAGGTAGCTTCTGATACATTGTTGAGTTTGCTCTTGATAGAAGAACCTGAAGCTCACTTACATCCCCAGTTACAAAAACTCATCCATAACTTCTTTGAGGAACAACATAGGGGTTCTGACAATGTACAGATCATATACACATCACATTCGCCAACGCTTGTATCTAAAGTAGGTATAAAAGCTATTAATCTCTTGTATGAAGATTCGCACTCTATCAAGAACTTTCCATTGGTAAATAATAAACTTGACGAAAATGACCAGGACTATTTAGAAAAATATCTCGACGTAACAAAATCTCAGCTCTTTTTCGCAAAGGGAATTATCTTCGTCGAAGGGATAAGCGAAGCATTATTAATTCCTGAATTCGCTAAACTATTGGGACGTGATCTTGACAAATATGCTGTAGAGGTGGTCAATGTTGATGGAACTTCGTTCAAACCATTTGCGAATCTATTAACAAATGTGTCTGGTGTAGGTGGTTTCGTGAGATCATGTGTTATCACAGATGATGATAGGTGTACAACCAAAGGTGACAACTATATTAGTAAAGAATCTGATTTTGATACAGATCTAGATAAACTGCTTGAAGCCGTTGAATTAGGGGCACCTTCTGAAAGGTATGTGAAAATTTTTGAATTATGTGAAGGAACAAATATCAAGGTCTTTCCAGCTAAAGTCACATTGGAGTATGAATTTGCTTCACATGAAGAAAACATCCCGTTTATTTTATCGGCAATTCTTGAAATTTACCCTCAAGCAGGTCAAAAGTTGAAAGAACGGGTATATAGTTCTAATGAGATAAAGGAAAAGGCTTTGATGATTTGGCTTTTTATTAGATCACGAGACAAAAGTAAGGCACAAATAGCCCAAATTCTCAGTCGTTTGATCCAGGCTTTATTATCTCAAGCGAATGAAAATGTTGTTGACAAAAACACTTTTATTGTACCGGATTATATTGCTGATGCAATTTACTCTGTCACCCAATCAAAGGACAAAGTTGGTGGAAAAAATTGATCTTACTCCGGAGCAAGAAGCTTTTCTATCGACGACAGGAAAAGTTGTGCTCAAGGCTTGCCCTGGTAGCGGGAAAACTTATCTGGTAGCAAGAAAGCTGACTGATCTCTTAAAAACATGGAAGAAGAAGGATCAAGGTATTGCAACATTATCTTTTACAAATGTGGCCTCGATTGAAATAGAACGTCAGGTTCGTTCCATTAGTGGTACTGGTTCTGGAACGATTTACCCACACTTTAATGGAACACTAGATAGTTTTATTAATAATTTTATCTTCCTTCGCTTTGGTTACTTATTGTTTAAAGATCAAAAACGCCCCAAAATATACATTGACCAATTTTCACAGGATTACCAATATTGGCGTAGGGAATGTAGACAAAAAGGCTGTGTCGAGGGTTTTAATAAATTTCGATGGAGTTCTTTAGGTTTACTCGATCATACAGGTCATTTGGTGAGTTGCCCACCTAATCGTTATCAGAAATACCCACCATGTGAAGAATTTAAGCGGATTTTGTTGGAAAAGGGGATTGTTTTTCAAAATGAAGTTGCTTTCTTATCTCTAAGGCTAATGGAAAAATATAAAAAAATTGCTTCTGCTGTCACCTCGAGATTTCCTGTCTTGATACTTGACGAAGCTCAAGACACATCATTTGATCAAATGGCGTTAATTGACTTGTTAGTTGAGAATGGCTTGCCCAATGTTTATTTAGTTGGTGATCCTGACCAAGCAATATATGAATGGCGCGATGCCACGCCAGAGTGTTTTATTAAGAAGTTTGAAGACCCAACTTGGAACGGGATGGAGTTGACTCATAACTTTCGCAGTTCCCAATTCATTTGCAATGTAACAAAACACTTCTCCAATACTTTGAGCAGTTCAGCCCCAAATACGTCTAAGGGCGAAAACTCTAAATTTCCTCAAAAGCCGATACTTTTGTTGTTTGATGACCGATTTGAAACAATCCAAGCTGACATTGTCCAATGGTTCCTCGATAAAAGTAAGGATTTAGGTATTCCTATTACCTCCGATAATTTAGCAGTTGTTACAAGGGCAAGAGTACATAAGGAAACAGACATAAAAGATCTGTGGAAAAGTAGAGAAATTGAGTTACTGGCTAGAGCTTCCTATGAATTTGTTTTTGGTTCAAGAAAAATTGCATTTGATAGCTGCGAGAAAGCTTTATATCAATTAACAATAGGAAATATTGATGATGTGGTTAACACGATAGAAGATGAAGTAACAAAAATAATGCCTTACCAGGATTGGAAAACAATTATCTTAGATTTGCTGGTAAAGTTACCGAGTTCTGAAAAAATCTTAGCTGAATGGGTAACAACTTTAAAAAAAGTTACAGAAGAGATATTAGCAACTCATGGACTAACAATTAATGGAACCAGAGTTTTAAATAATGTAATAAAGATAAAGAACTCAGATAATCGTAGTAGCACTTTCAAGGAGATTCCAGTAAAAAAATTCTTTGAAAAAACCATAAAAACAGAATACACAAGGTCCTCCGTGCATGGTGTTAAGGGCGAAACATATGATGGCATTTTACTCTTGATCCCAAGCAGAAACGGAAAAATAACTCCTGGAATTCTACAGAATGGAGATCTTAATTCTGAGGAGATGAGAATAGTCTATGTTGCAATGACAAGACCCAGAAAGCTGCTTGTTGTCGCCATGCCAAGAAATAAAAAAACTGTTGAATATCAGCGATTTTCTCGCGATGATTGGGAATACATCACATTTTAGGAAAACACATTTGATTGAATGTAAATTTTTTGAAACTTATCATTGAAAAGAAATGCAATTGATAAGCTGATTTATCAAACTAACAACCTGACCCCAAACATTTTCAAATGGTTTCTCATTTCTTGGAACCAAATATTGCAGACGCCGGTTCCAATCATGCTCAAATTCGGAATATCGATTTTCAAGACTTCCAACATCGACCGAACCCAGGTTCAGCCCTTTTGTTCTGAATTTTTCAGGCAGAATCTTTTTTACAGTTTCGAGGTTGACACCAGCATCAAGTAGATTGTAAATGTCGTACAAATCTCTTGAGATCGCGAACCGTCGTTGACCTCCAATGGCACGGATCTTTTCTGCCATGACCTCTTCAAGGGAATAGCAGGATAATTCAAGTGTCTCGAATATCTTCTTATCAGAATATGGATGAAAGACCTTCCGCTCAACAGTTGGAAGTAAAACCTTTTCTGCTCTGGTCACATCCAGTTTGATGCTTCTGGGAGATCCACCCCAATTCAAAGGTCCCCGATAGTAAACCCGGATTTGATAAGACTCCTTGCCATAATCGTCATCAACAATCTCAAATCTGATTGGTCCAACAAAGAAGTCGGGACCATCATGTTCCAGGATCCAACTAAAGCTGGATTCAATCACATTTTTAATTTCAGTTTCTGAAATTAGCGATGTTGCCGTAAAATCGAGATCTTCTGAAAAACGGTAATCCGGGAAGTAACACTTGCGTAAGCAGGTACCTCCTTTGAAGATCAAACCAAGCAAGTCCGGGCTTATATTCTTCATCCCAAGGAGAATCCAACCAAGACTGTAGTCAAGATCTATGACCATAGGATCAACTTTTTTAGCGGCAGCAATACGTCGGACTTCAGCTTCTCGGATCATCTAATTGCCTTTTGGGAGCAAACCTGGAACGTTTATTTGAAGTTGCCAACGCACTAAAGTTGGACCAACTTTGGGAGACCCAGGTTCAAGTGAGCTGATCCCTTTTGAAATCATGGAACGCCACTTATCGACGATTAACTCTCGGTTTTGAATCGGTAAAGCAAGCCTTTCCAGCAAGTATCCCAGGCGTTTAGCAACAGCACCACCACCCCATTTTTCCAGATCATCAGTTAGCTTTTCCCAGTCGATCTGGTCCGAAACCGCGGACATCGCTTCAGCCAACTGTATTATTCCCCCGCTCAAATCCGGGCGATCCGCAGCATCAATCAGAGTCTTTTCGAGATCAGTGACGGTTATCGATTGACTTTCGATCTGTTTGCTCACTGTTCCGAAAAATCGTTTTTCAGAAACGGTAATGAAACGATAACTAATGCCTTGGATAGATATAGAACGCTTTCTCTTCGTTGTCTGTATAAACTGAACATGAGGAAGCTGTTCTGTCATATTCCAAAACCGCATCGCGGACCAGTAGGCAACAGCTCCTGGTGAAACCAGGTGTGAAGCAATTATCAGAGCATTTTCTGACCACTCACGTTCCGGTCCCGCTTCCAGGGGGATGATCAAGTATAAACCGTTTTCCAACCTAAAGAGCCAGCGTTTCCGAACAAGCCTGCCCAAAGAGTTGGTAGCTGCTTCAGGTGTCCCCCAGAACTTATGAGCATCCTGGAATGTGAAGATAGATCTTCCTTGAGCGGATAATAAGGCTAAAAATTCTGATTCCTTTTTGCTTAATGACATGCTATTCCTTGTGCCATAACCTTCAGATGCTAATGGATTTGTTACATGGAATATCATACCACAAATCCACAAGAGATTCATTGTCGTAGATACCACTTGCCAGGTAGAAAGGATTGGAATCCGCAGGACTGAAAGAAACCGAAACAGTATGGGCGTGAGAAGAGCCAACCAGATTATGTCATGAATAACCAAATGTCACCTCGGAATAATATCATCATGCTATATAAACACCACGCATTGAATTTTTGCCAAGTGGTTACCCTTCCAGGATTTTAAGTTATCCCATAAATCAATCAACCCATCTATTAAAAAAATTATCGGTCGGATGATTGATTGATAGATAGATATATTTAATTAACTCAGTCTCGTTAAAATCAGTTTAATTAATTCCTTATTAATAAGACTTCCGATTTAAGGAACTCATGACTTCCTTTTTTGGGAAGTCCAGACTTCCGCTTTTAGGAAGTCTTTGAAGATGTTAGTACTGTTTTTTGAAAAATTTGATATTGTTTTTGGGGGATTCATCACAACATAAAACATTACTTGCTAACCAAAAAAGTTGATTCTTGTTGATCTCAGCAATGATCTGAAGTATGATATAAAATATCAAACCGCAGTTCGTAATGATCGAACGAACCAGAGTACTATAAACTCGCTAAAACGACTGGCTTAGAGGTCAGGGGTTATGATTTTAGCTTTCACCCTCATAACCCGGAGGTCAGTGGTTCGAATCCGCTCCCCGCTATTGAGAAGGAACCAGAGTACGCAATACTCTGGTTTTTTGTTAGCCGCGCGTACAGAGGTTGCCAACATTTTAGAATCGGAGGATTTAATAATGAACCACTGTTCGCCGGGCTCAAAAAACTCACATACATCAATTCTGTTGTCAAAAGCTATCGATGGTTTCCTCACTTTCAAGATAGCAGAAGGCTTAAGCAAGCGTACGATCGACTCTTATGAACATATCCTAAGGCATTGG
>Ga0255343_1004781_pt1 | contig 13092 bp, 10 predicted proteins | sample wastewater_treat_4_FD_192413 | JGI IMG/M metagenome (GOLD analysis project Ga0255343, IMG submission 192413) | Wastewater microbial communities from Lulu Island WWTP, Vancouver, Canada - plant16 | ecosystem: Engineered > WWTP > Wastewater > Unclassified | place: Canada: Vancouver, British... | reverse complement strand
GTCTATTTCTACAAGATGTTCGCCGGCAAGTACAGCAGCACCAGAAAGATGATCCTGATGAAGTAATCCGTCAGGTCGATAACGATCCCAACCCCGGAACGGTCCGCCGCTCCGGGGTTTTTGTTTGCGTGCCGTGCGTCATTCCAGCTCTGGGGCCCTCTGCGGGGCTTAATTATATTGACAGAAAACCCGGCTACTCTCTTTTTGCCACATGCAGAAAATCACTCGTAAGCCTACCCGGCAGATACATTTGGGCAATGTCCAGATCGGCGGGGGCGCGCCTGTTTCTATCCAAAGCATGCTCAGCGTGCCAACCCGCGATTTGGAAGCGGCCCTGGCCCAGACAGCCTCTTTGGAACAAGCCGGCTGCCAGATCATCCGCTTCGCTGTAACCGGCGCAGAGGATATCCGGGCGATACCAGTTTTGGCGGAAAACGCCAGGGTTCCCCTGGTGGCAGACATCCATTTCGACCACAAACTGGCCTTGCAAGCCCTGGAAGCCGGAATCTCCGGACTTCGCATCAATCCAGGCAACATCGGCTCCCGCGCCAAGGTTGAGGCCGTGGTGAAGGCTGCTTCCGAAAGGGGGGTGCCCATCCGCATCGGCGTGAATAGCGGTTCCCTGCCCAAAGAGATGGTGGCTAAATACGGAGTGAGTGCCGAAGCCATGGTGGAAGCGGCTTTGGAGCACGTGCGCATTCTCGAGGACCTGAACTTTGGCGCCATCAAGATTTCCGTGAAGGCCTCGCACCTGCCTTTGATGCTGGAAAGTTACCGCGCCCTCAGCGCCAGGGTGGATTATCCTTTGCATCTGGGCATCACGGAATCCGGCACCCTGCTGGCTGGCAGCGTAAAATCCGCCATGGCTCTGGGAATCCTGCTTTCAGAAGGCATCGGCGACACCCTGCGGGTTTCACTAACCGCGGATCCCATCCAGGAAGTGGCTGTGGCCAAGCAAATCCTGCGCAACCTTGAACTGCGCCAGGGGCTTAACATCATTTCCTGTCCCACCTGCGGACGCACCCGGGTGGACCTTTTCAGCCTGGCTTCCGAGGTGGAAAGCGCCCTTCAAGCCTATTCCGATTTGCCGCTAACCATCGCCGTGATGGGCTGTGCCGTGAATGGCCCCGGAGAAGCGCGTGAAGCGGATTTCGGCATTGCAGGCGGGGACGGGGAGGGACTCATCTTTGCCCGCGGCGAAATCCTGAAGAAAGTGCCGGAACGGCAGCTTGTGGCTGAACTAATACATCTCGTGGAAGAGTGGGTGAACAATGTCTAACAGTCTTGGCTCCATATTCTTAACCTTTCTCAAAATCGGCGCTTTCACCATCGGTGGCGCCTATGCCATGATTCCCCTCATCCGCCGGGAAGTGGTGGAAAAACATGGCTGGATCTCTGACGATGATTTTCTGGACGGCCTGGCTGCGGCACAGTCCTGCCCCGGGCCAATAGCCATCAACATCAGCGTTTACGTTGGTCTGCATGTTCGAGGCCGCCTGGGCATGGCGGCAGCGGTGCTGGGCTCGGTGCTGCCTTCCCTGGTCATCATCATGCTGATCGCTGAACTCTTTGTCCACTACGCGGAACAAGCCCTGGTGCGCAAAGCTTTTCACGCGCTCAAACCAGCACTGGTGGCCCTCATCGCGGTGCCCCTGGCGGAAATGACCAAGACCGCCAATCTCAATCTTACCAATTTCTGGGTGCCGATTGTCGCTCTGGTGCTGGTGGGCTTTCTTGGCGTCAGTCCCATCTGGCTTATTTTGGCCACGATCGCCTTTGCCGTGGCGCAGGGTTTGTGGCGGAAGGAGAAGCCGGAATGACTTGGCTGACTTTGTTCTGGACCTTCGTAAAAATCGGGCTTTTCAGCTTTGGTGGCGGCTACGCGGTCCTGGCCATGATCCAGCAGGAAGTGGTGGTCCGCAACGCCTGGCTCACTCAAAGCGAATTCACGGATGTGGTGGCGATTTCGCAAATGACCCCCGGCCCCATCGCCATCAACTCCGCCACCTTCATCGGCTACCGGCAGGGAGGGGTTTTGGGCTCCCTGGTCTGCACCTTCGGCGTCATCCTGCCCTCGCTTGTCCTGATGCTGGTCATAACCCTCACCTATCTCAAGCTCCGCGAGCAGCCCTGGTTCAAAAACATTTTTCAGAAACTGCGCTGGCTGACCCTCGGCCTCATCGGCGCTGCCATGGTGCTCATCGCCAAAGGCGCTTTCACTGATTGGTTCACAGTGCTCGTGTTTGTGATCAGCCTGGCGATCTACTGGAAGTTTAAAACCAACCCCATTTATCTGATGCTGGGCGCTGCTGTCTTCGGGATGGTCTTCGGGTGAACAATCCATTGCTGTGTATGCGGTTAACCACTATTGAATATCGCCATTATTTGCTTGATTCGCCCTTTGCCCCATCCCACTCACATCCCGTTCACTTCCCGCTGAGTTCCCGCCTTTCAAACGGGAAGTCAACGGGATGTAAGTGAGAGGCGAATTGGATAGGGCAAAGGAGGAGTCAGGATTGGAACAGGCTGGTAACTTCCCGGTTTTGAGGCAGCTTCTGGAGGGACTGCTGGCTGGATCGGGATAACAGGCTCGAAATAAATCCCGAATTGGAACAAAATGTGTATCTGACGTCAATGACTCACGAGCTTATGGTTTTGGAGTTCGCTTAGGCTATTTTAATGGATAATAAACAGATAGATAGGAACAATGAACATGACCAAACAACTGATAGTAAGCTTTCTCACAGCGCTGCTGGCGTTGGGAGCGCTCTGCGCCGCCCCACTGGTGAACACCCCGGTGCAAGTGACCCAGCCCGACGGCAGCGAACTGCTAATTCTTGCAAGCGGAGACGAATGGCACAATTGGCTGCACGATGCCGACAACTATACGATCGTCCAAAATGATGCCGGCTACTATGTTTACGCCAGGCAGGACGGTGAAAAGGTCGCTCCCACGGACTGGATCGTGGGCCGCGACTCCCCTCAGCACAGAGCTTTACAGCCGGGGGTGAATCTATCCCGCCGGCTGATAGAGGAGAAATACTCCCGCTATGCCAACATGCGCGATTACAGCGACGCTAAATCCCCTCACACGGGCGATTTCAACAATATTGTGGTCTTCATCAAATTCGCCGATGACCCCGATTTCAACACACCGCTTGGAGTTTATGAAGAAATTTTCAACAACCCCGCCGGGAATTCCATGAAGCGTTATTTCTGGGAGGCCTCCTATAACCAGTTGAATGTGAACTCCACCTTTTATCCCATCCCGAACGGCACGACAATTCTCTGCTACACGGACACTTATCCCCGAGCCTACTTCAAAATCCACAGTCCCTCCAACCCAAAGGGTTACAGCGGCGACAACGAACGCACCCAGCGGGAACATCAATTACTGCTGCGCGCCGTGAATGCCATCGCGTCACAAGTGCCTACTGATCTGGTGATTGACGGCGATAACGACGGCTATGTGGACAACACCTGCTTCATCATCAAAGGCTCGCCGGAAGGCTGGGCCGAACTGCTCTGGCCCCATCGCTGGGTGCTCTATACAGTGAATGCCATGATACATGGCAAGAGGGTCTGGGACTTCAATTTCCAGATAGAGAGTTCCACCATGGGTTCCGGCGCCGGAGTGCTTTCCCACGAAATGTTCCACAGCCTGGGCGCGCCTGACCTCTACCGCTACAACGACACAACCATCGACCCCATCGGAAGTTGGGACATTATGTGCGCTGACCAGAACCCACCCCAGCACATGAGCGTGTGGATGAAACACAAATACGGGCAGTGGGTCTCCAGCATCCCGGAAATCACAACTTCCGGAACCTACACCCTCTCGCCGGTGGCTACCTCCGCCACAAACAACATCTGGCGCGTGCCCAGCTGGAGAAGCGGCGAATACTATCTGCTGGAATACCGGCGCCCTTCCGAGAATTACGATCACAACGTCCCCGGCACCGGCCTCCTGGTTTACAGGCTTGATTCCTCCGAAAGCGGCAATGCCAGCGGGCCCCCTGACGAGCTCTACATCTATCGCCCCAATGCCAATAACACCACCACCAACGGCACCCTCAACAATGCTGAGTTTTCGCTCCAGGTAGGGCGAACCGAGATGAACGAAGCCACGGTTCCCAGCGGCTTCATGAGCAACAACTCCCCGGGCGGGCTGAATCTCTATGATGTGGGCGAAGCGGGTGAAACCATCACCTTTAAAATTAAGATTTCGGATGTCCAGCTCACCTTTCCCCGGGGCGGCGAGACCTGGTTTTCCGGCAGCAACAAGGTGCTAACCTGGAAAGCCAAAAGCATGACCGGAACCGTAACCGTGGATTACAGCACCGATGGCGGCGTGAATTGGACGGTATTGAATGCCGACGCGCCCAACAACGGCAGCTATGCCTGGAACAATATCCCCGTGCTCAATTCCAATCAGGTTTTCGTGCGCATCACCCAGAACTCCAGCGGCCAGGCGGACAGCAACATCCATCCTTTAGCGATTGCCAGCGAAATGGCCACGCCGCAGGGGACCTGGCCACCCGACGGCGCCACGGAAATTCCCACCAACCCGCTGCTGGCCTGGACTGCCACGCCGGGAGTGACCGGATATCAATTGCAGGTTTCAACCGACCCCAACTTCAACAGCTACCTGGTGAACGCCATTGACCATCCGGACAACCACTATCAGTTGCAGGGCCTTACGCCTTTCCAAACTTACTATTGGCGGGTCTGCGGGCTTGCCGACATCGGACCCGGGCCCTTCTGTCTCGACCTCAGCTTCACCACCGGCGACATCACCGAACTGCCTGACCCACCAGTGCTTACATATCCGGTACATCAGGCGGAAGACCTGCCCCTGGAACTCGATTTTTCCTGGACTCCCATGCCTCTGGCAGATAGTTACTCTCTCCAGATTTCGCAGAGCTTTTGGTTCGTGGATCCTGAAATTGACTTGCCCAACCTTACCACCACCAGCCAGCATGTTTCCGGCCTGCAGCCAGGGCGCACCTACTTTTGGAGGGTGAGCGCGGGGAACGTGGCCGGAAACAGCAACTTCAGCCACATCAACCAGTTTACCACTCTCCAATCCACTCCCGTGGAAGACGATACGGCTCCGGTTGTGATTAACGAGCTGAAACAGAATTACCCCAATCCCTTCAATCCCACAACCACCATCAGCCTTAGCCTGAAAGACGCCTCCCTGCCCGCCTCTTTGCAGATTTTCGACCTCCGCGGCAGGCTGGTTCGCACCCTTTTCCAGGGAATCCCTTCCGGACAGCGAATGGAGCTGGTCTGGGACGGCAAGGACAGCCAGGGCAGAGCTTGCGGCAGCGGGATTTATCATTATCGCCTGCGTTCCGGGGATTTCGTCCAAACTCGTAAGATGATATTAATGAAGTAAATAAGCCCGCCTATCGGCGGACCCGGAAAACAAAATTAGCAGTTCCACCACGGGACTGCTAATTTTTTCTTGCCTTTTTGGGTTATGTGATTATATTGACTGTAGAGATTCATTAAAGGAGGTTTGAAATGAAGATCACACCTTATCGCAAAGGACAAGAACTTAGACCCATGGGCACCATGCTCAGTATATTCGACGATTTCTTCAACCGCGCTTTCGAAGAGGAGAGCAGCGAGGACAATTTCCGCTCCATGGCGATGGATATCGTGGAGCACGAAAAGGAATTTGAGCTTCTGGCCAATCTGCCCGGCTTCAAAAAAGAAAACGTGAAGATCTCGGTGCACGACAACCAGTTGATGATCGAGGCCAAATGCGAGCAGAGCAAAGAGGAAACCAAAGGCACCGTGTACCGCTGCGAACGCTATAGCGGCAGCTACCGGCGCAACTTGCTTCTGCCCGAGAATTCCGATCTGGCAAAAATCTCAGCCAAGATGGAAGACGGCGTACTGAAGCTGATCATTCCCAAGAAAGAACCCTCACCGCAGAAAGAAATCGTTATCGATTAAGCAAATGTCCAACTAAATAGGCGGCGCGTACCATGAGGTGCGCGCCGCCTATTTAGTATTGGGAAAACTTACTTGAAGCTTCCGGTGAAGACAAGCTTGCCGGTATCCCAGCCATTGTCTTTCAGCCAGTTCACGATTTCGTCGTAAAGAACCTTGTCGATGGCTTTGTCGCGGGTAAGGATCCACAGGTGTTCGCGGGTGGGTTCACTGACCACGGTGTAGCTGTATTTGGCCTGATCGAGCTTTACGATCCAGTAATCCGCCTTGATGGGCCAGAAAAACTGGACCTTAAGCTTGGCGTTGGTCTCGTCCGCAGGCCAGGCTGTGGCTTTGCGCTGGGACTTGATTTCCCTGCCGTCCTTGTCAGCGTAGCAGGTGTTCACAACGTTTATCTTGCCCTGGGGGTTGAGGGAATATTCTGCGGTCACCAATTCTCCGCAATCGGCTTTTTGCCAGCGGAAAGGGATAAATGACTGCTGGTACCAAACGCCCAGGTAGCGGTCAAGTTCCACGCTGTCAACCGCTTGCACAGGATTTGCGGGGATTTGCGCCTGGCAGCCCAGGCTGATGCTCAAAATCGCGAGAGCCAGCAAAAATGGGAGGATGTAATTCATAATGTATCCTTTGTTTTATGGATAGAATACACTATTTCGCTGGAAAAACAACCGACTCTGCATTTTGTTCAGGCTTCGTTTGGGTTTTACCGGAACTTGGGTTTGTTCGCTTGGAAAAGGATTTCCGCCTTTTCCCTTGACGGATAAGCAGGGCCTAAAAAACGTGAAAAAATATAAACAACAAAGCTTTGGAGAGTTACATGCTAAAACTCACTCTCGACGATTCCGTCAAGCAACGCGCCCGATCGGCTGCCGCCAGCATCGCCGGTTCCTTTGGCTGGCTGTTTGACGGCTATACCTCACTGGCGATTGAACGCACGGTGCTGCGCCTGGTGGGCATCGACGGTGCCCTGGAAGATGGAAACCCGCTTCCCAACGTGGTTGTGGACCATCTGCGGGCTGGACAGGCCCTGGATAAGGGAGCCGCCATCCCGGTGGCCAACGCCATGCTGGGCCGCAAGTTAAGCGCCCAATCGGTCGCGGATGCCGTCGGCAGGGGAGAAATCGACCTTGCGAAACAGCCCCAGGCCGCTCCGGATGAAATCTTCAGCTTGCTTAATAACCTTGCAGACGAAATGCTTAGCCACATTGCCAAACAGCGTGCCACCCGGGAGCAAATGTTTGCCAAATACGGCCCCCGCAGGGTTCCGGCCATCTATGTTATCGTGGCAACGGGCAACATTTACGAGGACGCGGTGCAGGCCAAAGCCGCTGCATCCGAAGGCGCTGACATCATTGCCGTGATCCGTTCCACCGCTCAATCGCTGCTGGACTACGTGCCTTTCGGCGCTACAACGGTTGGCTTCGGGGGAACTTATGCCACCCAGGAAAACTTTCGCATCATGCGAGCCGCCCTGGACGAGGTATCGGAAAAAGAGCAGCGCTACATCAGCCTAACGAACTACGCTTCAGGGCTCTGCATGCCCGAGATCGCGGCGATGGGCGCCATTGAGAGGCTCGACCTGATGCTCAATGACGCCATGTACGGCATCCTTTTCCGTGATATAAACCCCAAGCGCACCTTGCTGGACCAGTATTTCAGCCGCATGATCAATGCCTTTGCCGGCATCGAGATCCAGACCGGAGAGGACAACTATCTCACCACCTCCGACGCCGTGGAAAAGGCCTACACCGTCACGGCCTCGCAGCTTCTGAACGAGCAGTTCGCCCTACTTAGCGGTGTGAAGCCTGAAATGATGGGCCTCGGCCATGCCTACGAGATTGATCCGGAACTGGAGAACAGCTTTTCCTATGAGCTTGCCCACGCCCTGCTCACCCGCGAACTCTTTCCCCAGGCGCCGGTTAAGTATATGCCGCCCACCAAGTTCGCCAGCGGCAACATCTTCAAGACCCATCTCATGGACGCCATGTTCAACTTCGCAGGCCAGCTCACCGGTCAGGGAGTGCAGTTGTTGGGCATGATGACCGAGGCGATCCACACGCCCCATCTGGCGGACAGATCCCTGGCCATAGAAAACGCGAAGTATGTCTTCAAAGCCGTGAAAAACCTTAATGACAGCCTCTGCCTGAGCCCGGACAGCTTTATCAACCAGCGCGCCAATCAGGTGCTGGCTGAAGCCGCGGAATTTCTGGAGGGCGTGGCCGCCGAAGGTCTTTTCCCCGCCATGGCCAGAGGCGACTTTGCCGACATCAAGCGTCCCGAAACAGGCGGCAAGGGCCTCGATGGCGTTTTCCGCAAGGACGAAAATTACTTCAACCCCTTCCTGAACAAGATGACCAAGGAGCTGGGAATATGAGCAAGAAAACCATGATCCGTCCCTACGGCGACACCTCCGGCGACGGCAAGATGCAGCTTTCCTTCAGTTTGCCCGTGCCGCCGGACGCCTTTGGCAAAGAGGCAGCGCGCCTGCTTCTGAAAAACATTGGCTACGATGAGATCGAAATCTGCGGACTGCGCGACATGGGCGAAGGCTACACCCATTTTATAGCCTACGCTGTTACTTCGGCGTTTGTGGATCCCGCCAGCATCAAGGTCAAAGTGGTGGAAACACCCGTCATGGATATGGAGGCCACCGACGCCTATATCAGTGAAAACATCGGCCGCGTGATCACAGTCGTTGGCGCCTGCATCGAAAGCGACGCCCACACTGTGGGGATCGACGCCATTATGAACATGAAAGGCTACAACCACCGCTACGGCCTGGAACGCTATCAGTGGTTCAACGCTATCAACCTCGGCGCCCAAGTGCCTTCGGAAGAGCTGCTGCGCCGTGCCAGGGCCGAAAATGCCGATGCGATCCTCGTTTCCCAGGTGGTGACCCAGAAGAACATCCACATCAAAAACCTCACCCGGCTCATCGAACTGGCTGAGGCTGAACAGCTTAGGGACAAAATGCTCTTCATCTGCGGGGGCCCCAGAATTTCGCACGATCTCGCCATCGAACTGGGTTATGATGCCGGTTTTAGCACCGGAACCTATTCCACCGATGTCGCGTCTTATATCGCGATAACGCTGGCGGGACGGATCCAGAAGTAGCATATGCCTGGCGCTTGATGTTGATGCTGAGACCCAGAAGCTTTCCCAAATCAATATCTATGGCTTGATATCATGGACGCGATGTTGCGTGTTATCGACCTCCTCCACCATCACAGTATAATGACATCAGCTTTTCAATCTTTCACCCTTTAACCCTTTTCACGAACAATGACTTTGCTCTATACCATCCTCGCCTTTGGCATCATGATCTTCATCCACGAACTGGGACATTACAAAGCCGCTCGCTGGTTTGGAGTTGGCATCGAAAAATTCTCCATCGGCTTTGGCAAGCCCCTGAAAGAGTGGAAGCACAGCGGAGTTGCCTGGCGCATAGGCTGGATACCGCTGGGCGGCTATGTAAAGATGCGAGGCGAAAATCCAGATTCTCCGGACAAGGATGCCGCGGATTCATTTTTTCGCCTGGCCTGGTGGAAAAAAGCGCTGATCGGTTTCAGCGGCCCCCTTGCCAATCTGTTGCTGGGTTTACTGCTGTTCATCTTTTCCTTTGTCCTGCCCGTCCACATTCAGGACCAGTATCCTGTGGTGAGCCGCGCCGAAGGTTCCTGGTCGCAGGTATTTGCTCCCGGAGACAGCATCGTGAGCGTAAACGGCAAATCTGTGCGGGGTTTCAGCGAATTTCTTGAAGGTCTGCTGGAAAGGCCGCGCAGCACCGTCCTCTTTAGTCGTTCAGGTGAAAAAAGATCTGCGGAGATGAGGGCGAAGGATGTGGATTCACTTTTGGCAGGAGTTTATCCAGTCGCCGATACCCGAGTGGGGGAAGTGGTGCCCAAAACCCCGGCCTACCATGCCAAACTTCAAACCGGAGACCGCATCACGGCGGTGGATTCTGTGGCTGTGGACGATTGGTACGCCATGCGGCAGATGATTATCAACGCCCCGCGGGACCAGGTTTTACTCACCATCGAACGGAACGGGGAAAGCTTCAACAAAAGCCTGAAGCTGGAATCCAGCCTCAATACCGGCGGCAGCCGCGCCATCGGTATAACGCAATACCAGCCTGTGCGTTACGACCGACGCTTCAACCTCTTTGAGGCTATCAAACTGGGCGCTTACAACACCGCCAACTTCATCTTGATGAACTATCAGATGCTGGGCAAATTGCTGCGCAGCCCCGGGGAGATTAGAAAATCGGTCGGCGGCCCGGTGATGATCGCCACCATGAGCCAGCAGATCGGCGAGCGCGGCTTCGGCAGTTTGCTCGTCTTCTTTGGCGGGATCAGCCTCATGCTGATGATCATGAACCTGCTGCCCATCCCCATCCTGGATGGAGGCGTGATCCTTTTTTCCATAATCGAGGGCATAATCCGCCGGCCAATTCCCCTCAAGATCCAGTCAGTATTGCAATCAATTGGCTTTGTTCTTTTGATGGGTTTAATGATTCTAGCTCTGTATTCTGATGTGGCCAGTGAACTGCTTAGGTTTATGAACAGATGAGAAAAAAGGAAAAGGAGAAGAAGTTGGCTTGGGTTCGGGGGTTGTCTTTCCCAAAACGGAGCTTTTTGAATATTGCCAACAGCTCGTTATCCGAACTTGAAACACCCAGTTGGAACTTGCGTTCCGGCTCGAGCATTACCAAGATTTTGAAGCTTATGCTTCCCAAATCAGATGTATCCGCTCAATGCTGATGAATCTGATCAAGGCACTCAAGGCGAAAAAATGACAAAGTCAGATAGAGCTTTGTTAATTTTGAATGATAGGTTTTGGCCTATGCACAACCTTTTCTCTTTTTCTCTTTTTCTCTTTATCCGCCTAAACCATGTTTAAATTCAAACTCGAAAAAACCTCCGGATTTGCAAGAGCCGCCACGATTTCCACCTCTCACGGCAAAATAAAAACCCCCGTTTTCATGCCCGTTGGCACACTTGGCACCGTGAAGGCGATGAGCCCCCACGAATTGGAGGAAAGCCACGCTCAGATCATCCTGGGCAACACTTACCACCTCTATCTGCGTCCGGGGCATGAACTTATCCGCGACGCCGGCGGCCTGCACAAATTCATTTCCTGGGACAAGCCCATGCTCACCGACAGCGGTGGATTTCAGGTGATGAGCCTGGCTGCGCTGCGTAAAATCAGCAAAGAGGGCGTCAAATTCCAGTCCCACATCGACGGCAGCCGCCATTTTTTCACTCCGGAGGGCGTCATCGGCATCCAGGAAGCCCTTGGCGCCGACATCATCATGAGTTTCGACGAATGCCCGCCCTATCCTGCCACCCGCGAATACGTGGAAAAATCGCTCAAAACCACGCTCCAGTGGGCCGAAAGGGGCAAGGCGGCCTTCAAAAACGCCAAAAAGCAGGCCCTCTTCGGAATCGTGCAGGGCGGCATTTATGAAGACCTGCGCCAACGCTCTGCCCTGGCGCTGATGGACATGGATTTTCCGGGCTACTCAATTGGTGGATTGGCCGTGGGCGAGGAAAAAGAGGACATGTTCCGCATCACGGCTTTCCTGAACGACATCCTTCCAGCAGACAAACCCCGCTACCTGATGGGCGTGGGCACCCCCAGCGACCTGCTGCTGAACATCGCCAACGGCGTGGACATGTTCGACTGCGTTATGCCGACCCGCAACGCCCGCAAAGGCAGCATCTTCACCCGCCACGGCAAAATGATAATCAAGGCCGCCCGCTACAAAGAGGATTTTTCCCCCATCGATCCCGACTGCGGCTGCTACACCTGCCAGCACTTCTCCCGAGCCTACATCCGCCATCTGATCAGCATGAACGAGATTTTGGGCATGCGCCTCACCACCATCCACAGCCTCTGGTTTTACCAGGAACTCATGCAAATGGCCCGCGCGGCAATCCTGGAGGACCGTTACTCCGATTTCCTCGCTGAAATGCTGCCCGTCATCGACCGGGTTATCTGACTACTCTTAACCTCTCAGCTAATTATCCCCGACGCCTTTCCGAATTGGATGTGCCGCGGCAAGTTGACCCAGGCCAACGTCAATCCATCAATTCCGTTGGAAACGGCTCATGTTCAATAGGAGTGGGTGCTACTACTGCCATCATAGCTCGTGGGCTAGCCTGGCGTACAGCGAACGTAGTGAGCATGGACGACAGGATGAGTAGCGAAATGGACGATGGATAATTTTGCGTTAATGGAGGACAGGATACTTTGGATTGATTTCTCTTTGCTGGCGTAGATGCTCGTTCCTCGCTCGACGCCAGCTTGTAGCCTGGGGCGGCTCTGTCTGGCCGTTAAGGCCCTATACTGGGTCCCGGGCGCGCCTCCCGCACGATCCCCGTATTTGGTGCGAGAATTATACGAGGGGCATGGGAGGGGTATGGTATCGAGCGCTCAGGGCCTGACTGGCAGGACATAACGGTGGCTAAACATTTCTGGCTTTCTATTAAGTCAGGCTCTCTTTCAGATGGAGTGCTTGTCCGGCACTTTCAAGCCCGTAGGGCGGCAGAACGATAGCGAGGGCGTGTAAGCCCCTCGTCACGCGAATTCCAGGTCTCCAGAAGAGCCTCGTAGAGGCGACAGAACAATAACGAGGGTGTGAATCAGTCAGGGACCTTGTGGAGGAGCAAAACAAGGCTTGAAATCGGGCAAGAAATTCTCACAATGCCAGTTAAATGACCAAGTGGCAACTTTTTGATTGACAAAATATTGTCTACCCAAATTCTTTCCACAAGCGCCTGAGCTTCAGCTTGGAAAAGATTGGCTAAACCGCCATCACGAAGTTTTGCAAACCAACGCTCCAATCGTTGCCGGGACCGCTAACAGTCATGAACAGTAATAAATATAAGCGACAATACATTATCACTAAGGAGTTGAAAATGCACAGATTGAAAACACTGCTGACCGTTTTGCTTGTCATCTTTGGCACGCTTGGTCTGGCAGCCGCTCCGCGCTTTGGAGAGCGGCCTTTCATCGACATCTACCAGGTTCCTGACAGCGCCATGGAACAAGGCCACATCAGAATCAAGCTCAGCGAGGCCAATTCCGCGCTGGCGCAAAGCTTTCAGTATCAGGACGGCGCCCTCG
>Ga0255343_1004769_pt1 | contig 13107 bp, 13 predicted proteins | sample wastewater_treat_4_FD_192413 | JGI IMG/M metagenome (GOLD analysis project Ga0255343, IMG submission 192413) | Wastewater microbial communities from Lulu Island WWTP, Vancouver, Canada - plant16 | ecosystem: Engineered > WWTP > Wastewater > Unclassified | place: Canada: Vancouver, British... | reverse complement strand
TGAGAAGTTATCATATGATATGCCTAGATTTTTAAAATCATTCTTCATATCCTCATAGTAAAAGTCAACAAGCTCCTTTGGCGTGACGCCATCCTTTAGGGCCTTTATTTCAATTGCCGTTCCATGTTCATCTGTTCCTCCCACATAGACTATATCAGCGCCAGCTAGCCTATTGTACCTGACATATGTATCTGCTGGAAGGTAAGCCCCTGCTATGTGGCCCACATGGAGGGGGCCATTTGCATAGGGAAGAGCGGAAGTGACAAGTATTCTTTCTCTCATGATTATAACTCCTATTTAGTAGTAAATAGTGATTAAAAAATACTTAAAAGGCTTTGTGAGAGGGACTTCTATACTGCCCTCTTTAATGTTTTACTAATACAAATATCAATTAATAGATAATTATTTATATCTTTAGAGTGCTTTGTTGAATAATTCCAGACAAACGATAATTATCTCTAACTTGCACTTTCTTTGCCTTTAGCTTTACACTAGCTGTTGCAGTTGGTCATACAATAGAAACTTCATCATCACTTCCTTTTGTGCCATGTCAACTCGTTTGGCAGCTGTTCTTTCGCCAGATGGTGGCGTAGTCTGCCGGTCTTATCTTAGGCGAATGTTATAGATATGGCCCGAAGGAAGCCTTCGGTCTGCCTGTAACGTAATCCATAAGCGGCCCTTATATTTGCTACAAATCTGATGAAGGATTTTGGGTAAAGATAAGGCCTTCCGACCTTATCTTTGTTCATAAGAGCTAGCTCTTCATCCCAGATATCGTTTAAAAAATCAAAGGAAATGCAAAACTTTCCCATATTGACATACTTTTCGTTTATGGCTCATCTTTGCCTGGCATGGATCTATAGGGTTTATATGGGGTTTAAGCTTTGCAATTCATTTTAGGGCAATTATGCAAAAAAGCACAAAAATTAGAAAGATTTAAGTAACATTCCCCCTAAATAATTTGATGATATTATGACTTTAATTAAACCCAAGAAAGGTGAAAAATTTAAAGGTATCATGAAAGATTTAGGTACAGGTGAAATCCGTGAAAAAGGATATGTGGGGGAAAGAGCAGTTTATGCGGATGGCAGTACTAGAGGAAGAAATAAAGATGGAACAATAAGAAGGAAAAGAAGTGATGCACAAGATTAATCAAATATATTAAACTCCAAACTGTGAAACACAAGCTAAATATGATTCCCTAAGCTCTTTAAGATCTATGTGGTCGTAGATATCAACAGCGCCTTTTCTTATATCTCCTCTTAATTCTTGGATAAACTCTCTTTTCGTTCCTGCCCTTCTCATTTCAGTTGTAAAGAAATGCCTCAAACAATGGGGTGATAAGTGATCTTCTATTTTATCCGAGCTTGGATCGTGGTATCCTAGTCTTTCAGCATATTTTGTAACAATCCTGTAAATTGCGTTTCCAGAAAGCCTTTTTCCTCTTTCCTCTAAAAATAGGATTTTTTTATCTTTCATGGTAATCTGCTCTCTTATTCTAAGGTAGGATTTTAATTGTCTTGTAGTTTCATCATCAAAGAAGACCGGCCTATTTGAGCGCTAAGGCATTGGCTTTAAAATGATTGAATAGTTTTCCCAATTAACATCAGAAATATCTAAAGTGATTAGCTCTCCCCTTCGAATTCCTGTCTTAGCTAAAAGAGTTATAATCGCCCTATCTCTAGAATCCATTATTGAGCTGATTAAAGTGGACATTTGTTCCAAGGTCAGTATCTTCTTTCCGTTGTGATTATTGCCGTTTCCTTTCTTATACTACCTAATGTACCTCTCCCTAACTGGCAGTACTGGATTAACAGAAACCATATTTTCAAATATGAGGTATTTGTAAAGGCTATACATTGAAGAAAATAATTTTCCATTGTCTTTGCATATACTTTCCTATCGTTTCTTAGGTATTGAATGAAATCTTTTAGTACCTCTCTTTCAATCTTTTCTAATCTGACATTTTTAGATTTGATAAGTGCATCTAATATTTGAAAAAAGTATATAGCGAGAGGTATGTGGCCCTAAAATTAGGGCCGGACTGGACCAGGGAGAATGTTAAATATTACAAGGGGAGATATGGAAAAAAACAGGGAAAATGGGGAAAAATATTTTTCATATAAAAGCTTTATATATTAATAACGTCAATATAAACCGAGGTAATATTATGGTTTATTCAGCAGAAATTAGTAGAAGAAGTCCAACTTGTTTTATATTCTTGATAGATCAATCTGGATCAATGGAAGACCCTTTTGGAGGTGACAAGACCAAAAAAAAGGCAGATAGTGTTGCAAATGCTATAAATAAACTTTTACAAAATTTAGTTATTAAATGTGCAAAAGGTGGTGAGGTTAGAGACTATTTCCACGTTGGTGTAATCGGATACGGATATGAAAATAATGGAGTGGGCCCAGCATTTAGCGGGCCTTTATTAGGCAAGGATCTTGTTCCAATAAGTGAAATAGCTAATAATCCTTCAAGAATAGAAGAAAGAACTAAAAAAATAGAAGATGGTGCCGGGGGATTAGTAGATCAGACAATCAAATTTCCAATTTGGTTTGATTCTGTTGCAGTAAATGGCACCCCTATGTGTAAAGCTTTTACGTACGTTATGAAAATTCTTGAAGATTGGTTAAATGAATATCCTAATTCCTATCCACCTATCGTAATTAATATTACTGATGGAGAATCAACAGATGGAACTCCTCTTGATATTTCTGAATCAATAAAATCTTTATCAACTAGTGATGGTAATGTTCTTTTATTCAATGTGCACTTATCATCCCATGAAAGTAATCCTATATTATTCGCTGATAGCTCTGAAAATCTTCCTGATGAATATGCAAAATTATTATTCGAAATGTCCAGCACTCTTCCAGAATATATGCAAAATGTAGCTAAAATGGAGGGGCATAGTATATCAAGCAGTAGCAGAGGATTTGTATTCAATGCAGATCCAGTATCTGTTATTCAGTTCTTAGATATAGGTACACGGCCGAGTAATCTTAGATAATAATGTGATTCAATGATCATTTATGCCAATGTATTATGGCTACAAAAAGACGGATATTCCAAAGAGGAATACGAAGATTCCTATTGCCCTAAAAGAATATCTAAAAAAAAATTTAGATATTTAGAGGGCGATTATTTTCATTTTGCTATAGCTGATGGGGCTACAGAGACTTCATTCTCCAAAATATGGGCCAATATACTAGTACACGCTTATTGTAGTGGAAAATTTGAAAGTGAGAATCTAATATCTAATTTTATCCAAATTCAAAAAAAGTGGAAAAATCAATTATCAAAAAAAAGCCTCCCATGGTATGCAGAAGAAAAATTAAAGATGGGAGCATATTCTTCTTTACTTGGTGTTTCTATTTTTAAACAAGATAACGACCATCCTAGTTATGGAACTGCAAGAATAGTTGCAATGGGAGATAGTTGTGTATTTCTAGTAAGAGATAATGATTTAGTGTATTCATTCCCTATAAAAGAATCAAAAGAATTTAACAACAGACCTATGCTCTTACCAAGTATAAATAATAGTCAACAAATTATTGATTTATTAGTAAAAGAAAAAATAGAATTAAAAAAAAATGACCAATTCTTCTTAATGACTGATGCAATGGCATGCTGGTTTCTTAAAACATATGAAGATGGCCATAAGCCTTGGATAATTATTAATCATTTCAAAACTAAAAAAAGTTTTATTTCATATATCTCAAAATTAAGGAAAGATGGAGATTTGAAAAATGATGACATAACCCTACTCACTATTAAAATAACATAATAAAGAGGTGTAATATGGGTCTGCCAGATGGAACTCAATACTTCGAAGCAGTACAAAATCCAAGAATTGCATTTCAAGATAATGAATTAAAAATGTGTAGTGTAGAAACTAATGATCTTGGACTACCTGAACCTTATTCGGGGGGATTTACTACAACTTATCATCTATCAAATAATGGGCAAGAATGGGCAGTTAGATGTTTTACAAGGGAAGTTCCAGAACTTAAAAAAAGATATGAAGCCATAAGTAACTATTTAGATAAACAAGGATTGAAATATTTTGTAAAAGCTCATTTGATAGAGGAAGGTATACTTGTTGGAGGCAAAAGATATCCAATAATAAAAATGGAGTGGGTTAAAGGAGAGGCTCTTAATAGGTATGTTCAAAAAAATATTTCAAGAAAAGACACTTTAAAAAAATTAACAGATGAATTTATAAAAATGGTGCAATTTTTAGAAAATTTAAAAATAGCCCATGGTGATTTGCAACATGGTAATATTATTGTTAGGAATAACAATTTATTTTTGATTGATTACGACGGAATTTTTTTACCTCAATTGGCAGGATTGAGAAATAATGAAATTGGGCATATTAATTATCAGCACCCAATGAGAAACGGGTCTCACTACAATCAAAATATAGATAGATTTTCTTCTATAGTGATATATATTTCACTTACAGCACTTTCATATTACCCCGAACTTTGGAATAGGTATAACAATGATGAAAATTTACTATTTAGACAAGAAGATTTTATTAACATCCCTCAATCAAAACTAATAAAAGAATTATCAAATCTTCCTGAAACATCCAAATTAATTGAAAAATTCAAAAATGTTTGTAATTTAGATTTTGATAGTATTCCTTCACTTGATGATTTCATAAAAGGCAACTTTAAAGTAATCCCAGCATTAGTAGTTAAAAAACCAGTTATTAAACGAAGATCTCAATATAATATTTTTAGCGTGGACGATAAAAATACAATAAATCAGATTGGACAGAAAATAACAGTTGTGGGATTTCTTTCAAGTCATTATTCCGGAGAATCAAAGTATGGAAGTTATTTATTTCTTAATTTTGGGAAATATCCCACTCAGACATTCACGTTAACATTTTGGTCAAGTCAGTTAAAAAAATTTAATTCACTTGGATTCCCAAGATCAGTTATTGTATCTAGTTATTCTGGAAAATGGTTAAGTGTAACTGGAGTTGTAGGGAGCTACAAAGGTGTCCCCCAAATGAGAATAGAGGATCTATCTCAGATTGAAATTCTGCCTAGCAAAGAAGCTGCCTTAGAGTATACTAATCAGAATAATATTGTTGGTCAATTCAATGACTTCAAAAAAAATGATGAAAGAATTTTTAATACAATATACCAAACAAGTTCATCGTCTACAACTTATAGCAGTCCTAAAACTAGTTCATCGTCTACAACTTATAGCAGTCCTAAAACTAGTTCATCGTCTACAACTTATAGCAGTCCTAAAACTAGTTCATCGTCTACAACTTATAGCAGTCCTAAAACTAGTTATAAAAGTACTAAAAATATCTCTAATGGGGCAATTGTACTATTTATGATTATCGTAGGTTTTGCCATTATATATTTTTTAGTTAAATATTTAAGTATTATAGGACTAATAATAGTATTGTATTTGGGTTACAAAATATTAAAGAGTCTATGAGTTGTTGTTATGACTGTAAAAATACATGGACCTTTAGACGATGAGGAATATGAAAGTGCAATAATACTAAAGAATATTTTTGAAGAAGACTCTCAAGTTAAAAATCATGATAATGAAATTCATATATTGCCATCCGTTCAATGCATTGGTCAAGATCCTCAAGATATAGACTTAGTAGTCTTTGGAAGGCTAAAGAATTATAATGTAAATACTAATTGTTATTTATTAAATGATAATAAAGTAGCTAAACGAACAGTCAAAGTAGATAATTTTTGTTTTGTTATTGAAGTAAAAAAACATAGTTCTGAAAATTTAGTTATAGAAGGAAACAAATTATTTGTCAAATACACCAATAATCCTGAAAGAGAACATAACGCAAGTGAACAAAACAGAAAACAAGTTTTTTCATTAAAAAACTATCTAGGCGCGAATCTTAGAGTTATACCTATTATTTTATTACGTAATGTTTCAAAAAATGAATTAGAAAATAAAATAAATAAAAATAATAATATAATATTTTTTGACTCTGTTATTTCAGAACTTTGGAGTAAAGTGTTTTTACAGTGGCGACCTGTTGAATACAAAGGCAATATATATTTTTCTAGTATTAATAACAACGAATTTGAAAGTCAGATGCAAAAATGGTTAAATAAACTAACTTTTAGAGTACAACCATCAAGACTTGATAGACAAAAAATAGAATATATATGCAAAATGAAATTAAAGGGACAAGAATACCACAAAAATTTAGGAAATCAAATGCTTGTTTTCAGAGGAAGAGGTGGAACTGGGAAAACTTATAATCTATTGAGATTATCTCATGATATTTACAAGAATTATGGTGGAAGAGTAATAATTTTAACATATAATAATGCATTGGCTGCTGACATAAAAAGACTATTTGCAATTATGCAAATTAGAAACGGAATAGATCAATCTATAAAAATTAAAACAACAAAAGAATATTTTTATCAATTATTCTATCAATTGGGCATTACAAAGAAAGAAGATATTGATAAAAAAAATTATGGAGATTATGAAGCATTTAAAAATCAAGCTAAGATAAAAATAGAACAGATATGTCAGAAATATAAAATTAGCACCATATCAGACAAATTGTCCCAAAATAATCCAGATCTCTTCTCGTGGGACTATATAATGGTAGACGAAGCACAAGACTGGCCAGAAAATGAAAGAGATTTGTTATTCAAAATATTTGGGCATAACAAAATAATAATTGCCGATGGACTAGATCAACTAGTTAGACAAAACAATTCCTGTAATTGGATAACTCCCTCAATTAAGAAGAATAGTCAAATTGTTTCTTTAAGAAAAAGTCTTAGACAAAAAAATGATTTAACAAGATTTATTTCAGATGTTTCTAAGAATTTAGGATATGCAGAATGGGACGTGGAAAATAATAAAGATGCTAGTGGGGGAAAGGTAATAATTCTTGAAGGAGAATACACCAAAAGCTTTCATGAAACTCTGGTGGCTAGGAATAAAGTAGATAAAAATGAGAATATAGATATGCTTTTTTGTATTCCGCCATCATGGATAAATAGACAAAGTAAAACTTCTAAATTAACAGATAAATTTGATCAATGGAAATATAATTACTGGGATGGATCAATTTATAAAAATAGAAAAAATACTTTTCCAAGTAATACAAATGAATTTAGAATACTCCAATATGATTCTTGTAGGGGCCTTGAGGGTTGGATAAATATTAATTTGGGTTTTGACCAATTCTATGAATATAAAATCAATACTTTCAAAAATAATTCTAACTCACAACTAGATTTTTATTCGGAAGATGAAAAGAAAAAGATATATGCAACAAGATGGCTACTAATACCTTTAACTAGGGCTATCGATACAATAGTTCTACAAATAGAAAATAAGAATTCCTACATCTCGAATATATTAAGGAAAATATATGAAAAAAATACAGAATTTATTGAATGGAGAAAAGAGGATGAAACATTCGAATCTAAAGTGAATATAATAAATCAAGATAAATGGTGGAATACTTTTGGTTAAAGAATGTATTTATTGTGGGCATAAGATTTCAGAAAACACTAAGTATTGTATATATTGTGGAAATAAAAGTAAATCTGGCCAATCTAATCACAATAGTACAAACTATAGTTATCAAAATAAATATTATTTATTTTTTGATACTGAAACTACAGGCCTTCCCAAAAGAAGAAATGCACCAGTTACAGATATTCATAATTGGCCAAGGATTGTTCAGATTGCCTGGATGTTTTGTGATGAATATGGAAGAAGTCTTAATTCGGAATGTCACATAATAAAACCAGATGGGTTTGTCATTCCTTTTGACGCACAGAATGTGCATGGTATTTCAAATGAAAAGGCCCATAGAGAAGGAAAAGATCTAAGATATGTATTAAGTAGATTTTCAGATGTTATATCCAGATCTTCTTATCTAGTTGCCCATAATATGGAATTTGATTATAACGTGGTGGGATCTGAATTCATAAGGAATAGGATGAATAACGCTCTAGACTATATTAATAAAATTTGTACAATGAAGAGTACAACTAACTATTGCAGAATACCAAAAGGCAATGGATACAAATGGCCAAGCTTAATTGAATTGCATTATACTCTATTTGATCAAGTTTTTCAAGAGAGGCATAATGCTGATTATGATGTAAGTATCTGTGCAAAATGTTTTTTTGAGCTTAAGAGAAGAGGAGTCATTACGATTTAATTAATCCTAGCATTCATATAATTAGTTTATTATCTGTATATCGTATATCTGGCTCTTTGGGATCCATATATCACTTTGGAAAGGGCGATTAACTCTAAAAAGAAATGCCTTTTCTGTTTCCCTTACAATAATCGCTTGGAATTGACTCGGGATTCCTTTTTCATTCGCAATCCAGCTAGATATTTCAACACGATAGTCTTTGTTTTTCTTCATTTTAAGAAATGTCTCGTGCATATATTTGTCAGCCCATATATGAGACGAAAATGAAATTGCACCAACAAAAGTAACTATCAATGAATTTACTAAAAGAAAAAGAATAATACACGATATGGCCCCAAAAGTAAATGTATGGGGAAATCTTCTGTGATCAGGACTATTTAGAGAATACACTTGATGTATTATAAAAAGACTAACTGCAGCGATTATTTTTATTAGATCGAAGAAATTAAATTTATTAAAAAGTGAAAATAAAGAAATTAAAAATAATCCGATAACAAACAAGTAGAATACGCAACTTATTCTTGAAAGAGGGTGATCAATATCAGGCAATAGACTAAAAACATAAAAAGTTAGTATTAAAGGAAATATTATCTTTGTTTCTAGTGGATCGATTTTAAGAATGAAGTATAAAAATCCTAAAAAGACTAAATTGAACAATGCACTGATAAAAAGATGGCCTGAAGCATTCACGATTTTAACTTACTTTATTGTAATAAATAGTTTTCGGGTAATATGTGGTGATCCTATTACTAATACTTAGTACCATTTGATCTACATTTTCTGCACCAAGATTGCACATGTTTCTCTCACCAAATTTTTATTTTACTTCTTTTTCATTATTTATTTTTTTACCACAGTTAGGGCATCCGCATGATCAAGTCTTGTCACAATCTAACTCCCTAAGTTATTCAACTACAGTATGATCTCTCTATTTTAAGGTTATGGAATAATCTATTTTAAATTTGTATAGTGTTTTAAATAAATCAACAAAATCCATGTGCAGAATCAATAAACAATTCTTTAAATTTATATTCTATATCATTAAAACTAACTATATCTAGTATCCTAAAATTAAAAATATCTTCTAAAATATATTTTTGATCTTCTCTGACAGCTGTCCTTCAAGATCTTTAATATAATCCTTTGAATCTTCATCTAAAAAAAGAGAGACCCTATTAAGTTCAATATCTTCTAGCTCATCATTTAAACTACTAAGATTTATTTTTCCAGTAATAGTTTTTTCATATTTATCTTCAGTAAAGTTCACAAGTAAAGCTTTTTTAAAATAATTTTGTCTTTTAATTGTCTTTAATCTTAGAACAAGTGAATAAACAATGCTTTGATAATAATCTGCATTTGAAATATTCTTTTTATATTTTGCATCCGCAAATCCAAATTCAATTGAATCTTTTAAAATAATAATATCAGGAATAACTTGAATATTCTTTAACTCAACATCAATCAATCCTTTACCTGCATATCTTTTTTGATCGGTTACTTCATACCCCTTATCTTTTAACAGTTTCTCAAGTAATCCGAAAACGACTCTTTCAAAAACAACATTCATATCAATTAGGAAGTTACAACATCTAATTTTTTCTCCTTTAACAGATTTATAGAAAGATTCACCTATTATGAGTTTTGTAACTTCTAGAATATCTCTGTAATAGTAATTTTTTCTTATTACCGATTCACTATTTATTTTAGTTAAGTCGTTTGAGAAAATACTATCTTTTATAGAAATTTCATCCTTTAGAATATTGACGCAACTTATTATCCCAGCCCTAATCTTTTTAATATTATCATTATCGCTTTTTAAGGCATTGATCAATTTTATAGCCGCAAACAAGATGGCTTGATTTGTAAAATTATCAATTGTAGAATCAAAATATCTACATTGAAACTTTGGACATATGTAATTTGTTTTTATCTGTTTAGATATTAAGAGTTTACCTTTAAGGTAATTTATGTTGTCCTCTTTTTTTACATACTCTCTGAATAGTCCTTTTTTTATTATTCTTTTTAACTCGATTAAAAAAATTGAACTTAGAATATCTAAGAAGACATCTCCTTCTTCAATTTCTACCTTTATGCTGGGATCATAATAAAGAAGAGTTTTTTTATCGTTACACTTCACACTTTGGGAATAAGATAAGAGCTCTAAATATTTGACAACTGTTTTTGGCTCTATCAGGATGACATTTGAACAGGGCAGTTTTAAAATGCCAACAAATTGATTTGTGTATATTAAGGCTTTATCTCCTATTTGCTCAAACGATACAGTTCCTTTAAACTTTGAGTTGTCGGAGTTAAGGTAATTTAAATCCTCTTCATAAAATGGCAATATTTCTTTACCCCACTCTTTTAGAAGTATTTTCTTAGTCTCCACGTATCCACCCTTTTACCTCCTCAGGATCTTTAGTAAAACGTTTCTCTTGATAGATGTTATTATTAATCAAACTAGCCAGTGCATCAGATTCGCCATAATAGTATTCTTCCAATAGAGGAAATATTTCATTTAGCCATACAGAAACAACAGCTTCATCATTTTTTCCATCGATAGCATAGAAAAACGAGTGACCTATCTCTTTTTCTTTTCCTAAGTTGTCATCATTTCTAATTTTCTGATTTATAGTTTCAAGTTTTTTAATTGATTTTCCTAAAAGTGAATTATCATCAAAGTTGTCAAAATCCCCTCTTAATTGGTCAAATTCAGGGGGCATTTCACAAAAACCAAACCTTCTTCTAAGAGCAACATCAATTAATGCTATGCTTCTGTCTGCTGTGTTCATTGTTCCTATAATGTAAACATTTGGCGGTACGCCAAATTCATCTCCTGTATAAGGTAGCTTTACAATTAACTCATTTTGCTGGCCTAATCTTTTGTCTGATTCTAAAAGAGTGATTAATTCACCAAATATTTTTGATATGTCCCCTCTATTAATCTCATCGATTATCAGTAAAAATTTTGGGTTGTCTTTCCACCATTCTCTAATCTCTTCTTTTGATTTGTCTTCAATAAAATCTAGATATTCTTTATAAATTTTTATCCATTTATCTTCAAAATCTGAAAAGTCAATTTCTTCAGAATGAATCGATGTATATAGCGCCTTTGTGCAGATTTTTTTAAACAGTCCATCTTTTTTCACATAAGGGGATTTAGAAACTTCTTCTAGCTCTTTATCGTCTTTGATGGTTATGCCTTCAATAAACTCTTCATAGCTATACGAAGGGTGAAATGTAATAAAATCAACTCTTCCTTCTTTTTTCAGTTTGTCAAATTCTATATCAATTTCTTTTTGTTTTTTAATAACTTCTGATTTAAGATTATAGCTCATTTAATTCACCAGCCAAAAACTCAGTTGCGTATTGTTTTGTTTTGTAAGTTTTTCCGGTACCGGGCGGACCATATAGGATTATTTGTTTTTTGCTTTCTAATAGTTCTAAAAAATTATTGGTAGGGCCTCCAGGCCCTATCAGATCAATCAGATAATTTAGAAATGAACCTATCTTATAGCTATTCCATGAACTAAAAAATTCTATACTTTTTATTATATTTAATAATTGATGATTTGAATATATTGGATGATCTGGATCAAATTCAACATCAAAAAATTCACAGGCTTTTTTTACTCGTTTAGGAGACATAGTGGTAGTTATCTTTTCAGAGTTGTACATAAAAACAATTTTAGATTTTACCATTGAAGATAGAATTTCAAGCTCATCAACAGCAATAAAATTGCCCTCTTTTGAGTAATCTAGTATTTTTATTATCGTGTCTCTAACTTTTTCAAATTCTATTTCGGCTTGGTTTTTTGTAATTTCAGTCATCTTTGTTCCTAGTTTGTACATTTGCTTTGGAAATAACATTGAATTAGTGAAAATATAAAATTTTTTAGATGGGTTACCTTTGATGCTGACTCCAGGAAATTCTTTGAATTCAAGCCAATAGGAGAATGAATCATTATTTCCGGTTCCAAGAACATATTCGTCCAATGTAAGATTATTTATTTTATCAAGGTTAAATCTAGTATTAAAGTCTTCAATTGCTTTATTTGCATTTTTAGGATCATAGAAAGATGGAGGGTTATTTTCAAATTCTTTTGCTTTTTCAATTATATTATTTATTTTCATTTTGCTAATCTACCCCTAACACATTTAAAAAATATTATTATTTTATTCGTTCTTCAATTAATTTTGAGAGTATTTTCCATTCTTCATTATTGACCTTAAAGTTTGTACCTTGAGATTGTTTAATAATCCCCAAATTCTCTAGTTCTTTAATTTTGAGTAAGTCCGATCTTAAGATTGGATTATCTGTAAACTTGTATTTATAGTTGTAGCGTACCCTCATTTCTTCTATATTTTTATGATCTAGAGATTTCCAATGCTTAATTGATGCTTCGGATTCAAGCATCATCTTAGGATTAGACAGAATGTTAATTTGGGCATAAATACCAGCATTTTCTCCAGAAATCCATATTAATCCAATGTCTCCTTTTTTAATTTTCTTAATATATCTACTAACTGTCCAAACGTCTTCTGTTAACTCTTTATCATTTATAGCACCGATAACATCAAACTTATTTGGATTGGCTTGAAGTATCCAAACTTCTTTTTCTGGAGAGTTATTACTTTCTATCGTGGATTCAACATATTTTGACAAAAATTCAGTTGCATATTGTTTTGTTTTGAAAGTTTTTCCGGTACCTGGCGGGCCATATAGGATTATTTGTTTCTTAGATTCTAACAATTTGGTAAATGGATTTTCTCCCATGTTAATACTTCCTTATTTATGTCTTAATTACACTACTCTATTCTGTATGGCATCCAGCCTTTTCCCCTGTTTGTATTTTGAAAATATAAATTCCCAATAATCAAGCAGTCCTTGT
>Ga0255343_1004760_pt1 | contig 13116 bp, 13 predicted proteins | sample wastewater_treat_4_FD_192413 | JGI IMG/M metagenome (GOLD analysis project Ga0255343, IMG submission 192413) | Wastewater microbial communities from Lulu Island WWTP, Vancouver, Canada - plant16 | ecosystem: Engineered > WWTP > Wastewater > Unclassified | place: Canada: Vancouver, British... | reverse complement strand
GACAGGAGGGCTTTTTTGTTGTTTTCTGGCATGGGTTAAGTTTAGCAGAAATATTTGTTTCGTGAAATAATTGGCGATATTGACAAAAACTAATTATTTAACTAAAGTATAGAAAATAATCTTAACCAAGCTAGCAATGATTAAATAATAACAACCGAATATTCTTGAAGTCGACATTAGCAGTCGTTTGGTTTGTTGTTATTTATGCGGAAAAATTCTAATAAAAAAATCGCCGGTCAGATTTTGGCGGTCAAAAATATCTCTTTGAGTTTTGGTCCACATCCGGTTTTGGATGAGGTTTCTTTTGAGGTGCAAGCTGGTGACAAAATTGGTTTAATTGGCCCCAATGGTTCCGGCAAAAGTAGTCTAATGAAACTTTTGGTTGGCCAACTGGAGTCGGATAAGGGTGAGATTGTCTTATCGCCCAACGTTTCGGTTGGATTTCAACCGCAAGAAATAATGGAAGATATGACCGCTCTTGAATATTTGGAAGAAAGTTTGAACTCGCAAGAAAACAACTCCTCTCACTACGCGCTTGGTCTGAATGATGAAATTCTGGCAAAAAAATTTAGTGAAATGTCCGGCGGTGAAAGAAGCAAAATCGTCTTGGCCAAAATAATGTCTTTAAAAGATGATCTCGTTTTGCTTGATGAACCAACCAACAATCTTGATTACTCGGCCTTGCAAAGACTGGAAAAATATATTAAAGATTCACGTTCAACTTTTATTATCATTTCTCACGACAGAAAATTGCTAACGGACTTAACTAACAAAATTTTTGAAATAGATAGCGACAAGCGCTCCCTCTCGGTTTTTATTGGCAATTTTGAAGAATATCTAAAAGAAAAAAAGCGGTCTAAGATCAGGCAATATGAAAAATGGCAAGACTTTCGCGATGAAGAAAAAAGATTAACAGTCTCGGCCAGAAATAAATATGAGTGGGCGGAAAAAGGACAAAAGCCGAAAATTACCGACCGCTATCGTGGCAATATTGGCTTACAAAAAGATCGTTCAGCGCAGGTTTTTCATCGGTTAGCTAAAAATTTGGAACGAAGACTTGAGAATTTAGAAAAAGTTGAAAAACCAAAAGGAAAGTTGCCGCAAAAGTTTTATTTCAACATCAATCGCAAGGGTGAAGGCCGGATTTTGAAAATAGAAAGTCTTGAAAAAAAGTTGCCGAACGGCAAGACGGTTGGGCCTCTGAGTTTTGAGGTCAATTTGGGAGAACGTTTACTGATTTCCGGACCCAACGGCAGTGGCAAGACAACCTTAATGAAGACTATCAAGGGCGAGTTGAAGCCGGACTCTGGCAAAATTACGTTTGCCGAAGGATTAAAAATTAGTTATTTGCCTCAAGACTTAACCGCTCTCCCCGGTCAAACGACTCTTGATTTATTTTTTGCGCAGGTGGAACTCCCACAAACTGAAGGCCGAAATTACTTGGCGCGATTTGGTTTGAAAGAAGAAGACGTAAAGAAAAAAGTAGGCAATCTTTCTCCCGGTCAAAGGTCAAGACTATTTTTGGCGCTCGTCATGGCGCAAAGAGCGGAATGCCTATTTTTAGATGAACCGACTAATCACCTTGATTTGGAGGGGTTGGAGGCTTTGGAAAAAGCTCTCTTAGGCTACCGGGGCGGTTTGATAGCAATCAGCCACGACCGTCAGTTTGTGCAAAAAATTGGTTTCAAACAAGAAATTAAACTTGGTTAAAGAAAACTCCCGCAACCCTAGGCCGCCTTCGCTTTTCGGCTTTGGGCCAGGCTATAGATAGTAAAAATATAGGCTGGAATAATAAGCAAGAAGCTGGCCAGTGATTGCCATTCGTTTTGTGAGGGGAAATAAATGAGAGCGGAAAATCCGACACTGATAGCGTCGGCCCCCAAAGCATAAAGTTTTAGCCTTTGTTGTTTGTTTTTGATGACCTTCATGTTTTGGCAGGTAAAATAGGCCCAAGCCAGCATATAACCCAAAATGGTGAGACCGGTCAGCCAGGCCGCGACCGGATTTTGGTTCCACAAGATAACTCCATTTTCTCCGGTAATGGGTAGACGCATATCAATCAACTGAATTGCAATGACGATTATGCCAATCAAAATTATGAAGTTTGAAATGTAGCGAGAATATTTTTTTATCAATTGATTTTCGGAAAAAGTTGGAATTTCGGTAATGAAATATAGCGCCAAAAAAGCAAACAAGACGGCAAAGTTGTAGCCCAGGATTAGGGTGTAAGGTTTGTTTTGACCGATAATTGAAAAAACGGCCAAAATTAAAGCATAACAAGAGAAAAACAGAAAGATGGCAAACAAACTTTTGACCGCCTGATTGGCGCTACGTCTGGATGAACCATAAAGAAACCCGGTGATGGTGCCGAGCAAAATAAACATTAATAGAAATAATAAAGAACCTAAGTAAGTCATTGTTTTTTGAAAAAATAATTTTAAGTTTAGCCCGCCTTCGTGTCAAACGACATTGGGGCGGGCGTGGGGGTTACTTGCAAAACACGTAGGTGTTGGCCGGAACGGGATACCGTCGCCGCAGAGTGATTCGGCTTTGGAGCCGTTCCTTTCTCTGTTTTGTCTTCCTTTCTTCCCTTTTTCCCAACACCTCGCGCGCGTTGAGCCATCTTGCCAATTCGGGCGATGGTTTTATCGCTTTCGGTTTGTAGGGCGGAAGCTCAATCTCCAGACAGATTTTAGCTGCCGTCAGTTGAGCTTCTCTCACAACGCGGTCAAGCTCTGACCGACCGACCTCTTTTCGGAAGGTTTTTTTGAGCTTGATTAGCTCCGCGACAGAAACTGATTCCCCGTCAGGCATGGCGTGTTGAATTAGCCAATACCTGAGTTGTTGCTCCAGTTCTGAAACCCTCGAAACAAGTTCAATTGTCATAGGCCCCCCGAGTTTATTGCCCTTGTTAAGTTAGTCGCTTGGTGACTTGGAAAATTCCGCGTTAAGCTATATCTAATCCCCCATTGTTTAAGAACAACCCCATTGTTGTCTGACTTTATTTTAACAATAGTTGAGTTTTTGAGCAAACTGGGGAATTTGATTTAAAAAAAGGCAGGGATTTACCCTACCTTAAATCACTAGCCATTTGTTTTAAGACAGTTTAAACCTTGCTTATTTGTCGGGTATCATGAAAAGAATCTTAAAACTTCGTATTGACGGCTGTTCAAATTGCCTAGTATGATTAAGGAGATGACAAAAAATTCTTCTTGGGAACACAGTTTTTATAAACAGGCTTTTTTATGGATGTATCGCGCGCGCAATTTTCCGAGCAGGGTTATTTTGCCGGTTAACTCCTCTGGCAAGTTTCAGTTGGAAGTCCGGGATTTTGGAACAAACTATCATCGCCAAATAACCAAATCTTCACAAGGTTCAATTTTTGGCTCAATTTCCTCCTCCGGTGAGTATGTTTATTATCTTGACGACAAAGGAGGTAATGAAATAGGTCATTTTGTTCGCGAGCCTTTTAGTGGCGGTAAAAAGGTGGATATCACACCAAATCTTCCCTCTTATTTTGCTTACGAAGTTAGTTCTGATTACAAAGACGAAAGATTGTGTTTTTATGCTTCAATCAAAGAAAAAAATTACGTCTATCTAGTGGAAACCAGGCAAGGAAAAGAAGGTTTTAAGAGTAAGTTACTATATGAGACCGAAGATCTTATTTTGGGGACCGTTATTAGCCCCGATGGAAAACAAACATGTGTTTCCATCTCTCTTGGCGGTAAAAAAAATAAATCTCAAGTTTTAGTTTTTGATAACAATAACGGTAAATTAATTTGCAAAATTAATTTTTTGGCTGGAGATTTTATCGCCCAGGCCTTTTCGGTTGACTCAGACAAACCTCTAATCCTTGGAATTTTGAACAAGGACGGTTTTTATCGTCCGGTTTGGTTTGATTTTCTCAAGAAACAAATCACCGAGATTAAAAACCCTAAATTTAAAGGTAATGTTTTTGTTCTCGAGTGGCTGGAGGACCAAAATAAAATTTTATTTGGTCGGGAATATAAACTTAAACACTCTCTTTTGCTTTATGATTTAAATAAAAAAACAATTTTGCCAATTGGACCTGATTATGGAAGCCTTGATTTGTTTTTTGGTTCAGTTACTTCTCTTCTGGATGGTTCTCTTATATTGCGTTGGCAATCTTTTGATATTCCACCGCAAATTATTAAGATTTTTGATCATAATTACCAGAAGACGAAAAGTTTATATTTAGCCAAGAGACAGATTCGTAAAAAAAAACTTTTGAAAGTGTGGTTTTCAAGTCTTCTGATGGCGCACAGGTCCAAATGTGGGTGGCTTGGCCAACAAAAAAGCAAAAACTTTATCCTTTTGTTATCGACATCCACGGAGGTCCACATGGTTCTGTCAATGATTCTTTTTCTCCCGAGGCTCAGATTTTATTAGACGAAGGCTTTGGTTATTGTGCTGTAAACTATCGCGGCTCAACTGGTTTTGGTAAAGATTTTGAGCGAGCTATTTATGGCAATCCTGGATACTTTGAGGTAGAAGATATTGTTTCGGCTCGGGGGTGGCTTATTTCCAAAGGTCAGGCTGATCCTGATAAAATTATTTTATTTGGTTGGTCTTGGGGAGGTTATGTCACTCTTTTAGCTCTTGGGAAATATCCTAATTTATGGGCCGGGGGTATTGCCGGGACTCCAATTGGTGATTATCTTTCACAATATGAAGATGAGCCGGCTTTCTTTAAAGCGATTGACCGGGAGTTGTTTGGAGGCAGTCCGGAGCAAAAACCGGCTGCTTATAAAAAAAGTTCACCTATTACCTATGTTGATAATTTTAAAAAACCTGTCTTGGTGATTTATGGAGAAAATGATGCCCGTTGTCCAACCAAACAAATTGTTAATTTTATTAACAAGCTTAAGGCAAAAAACAAACTTATTAAGGTTAAAAAATTTTCGTCGGGACATACGGGCGAATTTTCTAATACCAAAATTAGGATTTCAAATTTTAAAGAGATTCTAAAGTTTGCTAAAAGGTTAACAAGGTAAGTAAAAAATCCGGAGAGTTATGCTATTGGCATACTACCCTCCGGATTAATCCTGTTTGGACAGGAGGCGAACAGTTATGATTCCCTGTTGTGCTTGACGGGGCTCATCAGGAGACTGTTCCGGTGCGACCAAGTGTGCGTCTGGGGATCGTAACTCCCCATTTCGCTGGCTGGGGTTGATGGCGCCATTCTCAGGAGGCGACCAATCATCGTTGTCTGTACTATTGTTGTTCTCCCTTGAGAAAGGTTTTTGGGCCTATCCCAAAAATCTGTAATTTACGATACCATACCTAAGATTTATAGCAAGTTTTATTAGTAACGGGTGTAAACATTACCTCAATCTATTGTGTAAAACTTTAAACGATGCTATTCTTTTCAAGAGAATCTCATTGTGGGCTCTTGGAAATCTAGGAAGAAGGAGGTGAGATTGATGAATGAAATTCTCCTTATCCCCGATGCCGAAACGCGCGCAAGAGTCGCTGAGAAAATCGACTTCAGGAACGCAGTTGATGCTCGACCCTGCGATTGCACTGCCTGCAATTCCTGTCGCTGCACTCCGTGCAAGTGATTCGGCGAAACACAGACCTAAGCATGTCTATAAACTGCTTTTTTATATTCAAAAAATTGGTAATATATTGAGAATTTGATATATTTTTAGTATATGAAAAAACTTCGTTTCTGCACAAACAAACAGCTTGACGAGATAATGATTGAGCAGTTTTTGCATGAGCAAGGTGGCGGAATAGATTTTGGCAAAGGGGTTATTAAACTGCATCCAAGGTTAAAATTAGCCAAGTCGCTCGAAAATGTTGAACAGAAGAAAAAGATAATTCATCTTTATATTCATAAATATTACCATAGTCACAAAGAAGAAATAAATTACAGTATCAAAAATTTACAAAAAGCCTGGCATAAAAAAGAAAAAGAGTTTGTGATAGAGACTGAAAAGTTTTTCAGCAACTTTCGGTTTCCTGAAGGAAAATATATTGCGTATGCTTCCATAGTTGATTGTAATCCTCGTTTTTTAGATTCTAAAACTTTTCAATTTTTCTACAAAAAAAAGTTAGCAGATGCAATTCATACTATTGTTCACGAACTCCTTCATTTCATTTTTTTTGATTTTGTTGAAAAAAAATTAAAAAGTGAAATAAAAATTTTGACAGAAGAACAACTGTGGGATCTTTCTGAAATATTCAACGTGGTTGTTCTTGGATCTGCTCAGTATCAAAATATTGTTGATAAAAAGTATGTATTTCCATACCCTCACCATAAACCCTTACTTTCTCAATTTAGAAAGGCGTATAAGGATTCTTGTAATGCCGAAGAATTTATTAAACGAGGCGTAACTATTATAAAGACAAAAAAATAGTGGGAGGATGCTGTCCTCCCACTTACGGGTTTCTTTATTTGTGACTCACTTTTGTTTCTGTTTCTCCCACAAGTCACGAATAAGAAAGTGGGTTGTCGCTATCGCGTGAGCACAGAATCGTTCGTCAAGAGCATCAATACTCCCTTTGATTCGGTGGGCGTTGTACGGACAACCTCCACCACAATTACCGAGAGCGATGCAAGTTTTACATGTCTCGTTCGCGAAAGGTGAACGTTTGCGCCATTGCTTCCAAAAGGAGTGAGACTCCGGATCGAACGTTTCAAATGGCTCAGTAACGAAGAATTCCTTCTTACCACAGAAAGCTTGGCAAGTACCAATCTCGCCGTTTGGGCTTACTACGATCTGAAGTCCGCAGCCTCCGCAGTCGGAAAGTACCGGCTCCTTGTCAAGAAAATTCTTGACTCGGCGCATCATGCGGTCCTCGTAGATACCCTCTGTTCGTGCCACCCTGAAACTCTTGATGAGTTCCTGGGCAACAATCTCGGCATAGCGATCGTGCTTTTCTTCAGCTTGTCCCACAGAATTCTCAATGAGGATGTTGAATCCCATTCCCTTTGCGCCGAGTTCGTTAGCGAGCCAGTGTACAATTTCTTCCATTCGGAAAAGGTTGTGCTTATCAATGGTCACGCAAATACCAGTTTTAACCCCCTTGTCTTGGGCGAGTCGGTATGAGCGGAGGACTTCTTCAAAGGTGCCTTTTCCGGAAGGGTAAACACGCATTTGGTCGTGGACATCTTTTGGGCCATCAATGGAAATGGCCACCACCACTCCGCTTGATTTGCACTGGTTAAGAATTTCCTCATCAAGAAGAATCCCGTTGGTGTTCAAGGTCACCGAAATCGTCTTTGGCAAGAGCCCTTCTTCTTTCAGCGCGTCAATATATCTGAGTGCATCCAGAAGAACTCCTTTGTTGATTGTTGGTTCTCCCCCATAGATCACGATGTGTTGTTCTGGATGACCTTTGGCAATGCTTTTCTGGACACAGCGGGCAAAGAGATCCAGCGCCTTGATCGCAACCTCTTTTTTCATGACGGAGAATCGGTAGTCGTAAGGCATCGGTGCTAGAAAGTAGCAGTATCGGCAACGAATGTTGCAGGCATCGGAAAGAAGGAGATAGAGGATGTTGATTGATGGCTCCTCAAGTGCTTTTTGGTACTCACGATACCGCTCTTCGCCATCGGCTTGTTCCTTTATAAGGAGCCCAAGCTTTACCAATGATTCCAGTACATGTTCTGAACTGACATCAGAGGCAATCCACGCCTGGCTATGTCGATGGCGATCAATGAAGTCTTCTTTGAGAAATGCGACCTCTAGGTTCAGACTGTTGTAGAGGGCTACATATCCGTTATCTAGAGGAACCAAATGAAGAAATGGACTCTGTTTAAGTTTCATGTGCCTCGTCTCCTGCTGGTTTTGAAGGTTCTAATTTACAAAGTTCGGCATACGTCAGTTCTACACTTACTATACGTATTAAGTAAAGAAAGTCAATGTTGGTTTATTTGACTTGATCACCCCAAAACCGCCCCAGTTTAAGGATTTGGTTTTTTAAAAATCTTTTGACAATGGTTCGTAGTGTGTTTATAGTTAAACAAAATGCCTCTGAATAAAGAACTAAAATTAAAGATAGAAGAAATGACAAGGGTTGATCAAAACCTTAGAAAGAAACAACGGAAGGAATGGAAAAATTTGGTTAGGGAAAATACCAATAAAAATGACCCTAAACTTTTGGCGATGGTCCAGAAAATGGCTAAGGAGTTATTGAGAGTTGACAAGAAAAACACTCTTGAGATGAAAAAGATAATCAGCAAATATGGTTGGCCCGGGAGGTCTCTAGTTGGCAAAAAAGGAGCTCTCAATGCTTGGCTTTTAGTTCAGCATGCCGATCATGATGTTGATTTTCAAGAGAAGTGTCTAAAGCTTTTAACTGCCGCGGCAGAAAAGGGCGAAGTTGATAAAAAAAGAGTGGCCTATCTGACAGATCGGGTTTTGTTGCATCGCGGCAAGAAACAAATTTACGGCACCCAGTTGAGAAGTTTTCCTCAAAAAGGAAAGACGATTTTAAAACCACAGCCGATAAGAAATAGAAAAAAAATTGATGAATTGCGGAAAAGTATGGAGCTTGAGCCATTGGAGATTTATTTGGATAAAATGAGAAAAATGTATTGATACTGTTTTTAAATATTTATTCTCTTATATCACCTCGTAACTTATCATTTTTAGACTTTAGAATTAGTAACATTAAAAAATCCCCTCCACTTGAGCAAAACTCAGGTGGAGGGGAAACGTGCCTAGTGTCCGTTCTTGAGCAGAGTTGCGATTGCTTCTGCAATGGGGAGTTGAGTAAGATCTTCAATCCAGCCCCACTGTCCTGCCGGATTTACTTCCAAGAACACATAGTGGTCGTCTGGGGTTATAACCATGTCAATTGCGCCGAACTTCAATCCCCAGGTCCTCATGCATGCCAGAAGCCTGTCTTTGACATCTTGAGGTAGTTCAAAGATTTCGTGCCTTACGTTTGTGAAGTCGTACTTTCTCCAATCATGCTTTGTCCTGTCGCTATCTTGAGAGTGAATTGCGCAGGCAAAAACATTGTCTCCCACTACTGTAACCCTTAGTTCTAGTTTCTTTGGTATATAGCTTTGGAGAATTACTGGGCAAAGCTTCAACTCATCGAGGTTAGCTTCAAGGTCTTGGAGGGTAATCGGGGTGGTGTAAACTCCCATAGGCCATCCTTCTTCATCTTTTGAGAATGTCCCAAAGGTCTTCAAGATGCAAGCCCCGTGTTTTGAGAGAAAGTCCCGTGCTCTTTCGTGGTCGTTAGTGACGATTGAGTTTGGGACATCAAGGCCTGCCTTGCAGGCTTCTTTTATCTGGAGTTGTTTATTACACTCTATCTTCCAACTCAAATAAGGATGGTTTACCCAAAGAACATTGTGGGGGTACTGAGAATTCCATAAGGCTCTTAAGAACCTGGACACTTCTTGTTCGGCATATTGCTTGTCTGCAAGCTCAAGATCACCCATCCCCTGTTGCTTCTTTCCAGGCCGTCGGTACCAGATAGAGCTAATATCAGAAGATTCAATTCTTGAGGAGTCGTCAGTAATTGAGAATGTATCAGTTCCTGAACTTGTCTCTTGAGTAACGCCGTAGTTTTCAAAATAATCGGTCTTGAAAACAAAGGTGTCTTCTCGAGGGAGAAAGTTCAAAACACTCTCAACATCAGAGACTTCCGATGATGTGACTACTAGAATTTTGCTTCGCATTGCGAGATCTCCTTTTTTATGAACGAACTCTTGACCTATCATAGTTATAATACTATTATTAATAAAATGTCAACTGCTCTCAATAAAATAAAAAAGATATTTAATAAAAGCTTGGAAACCGATAAAGTTTCTTACTCTTTTTATAAAAAAACTCTAGACCGGATATCTGGCGAAATTAAAAAAGAGCCAGAACTGATAAACGAGGAAATGGTTTTATCAAAGCTTGGTTTTTTATATGATCATCTGGCAGTTTACGCTGGTAACAAAAAAGAGAAGAATAAATATGAAAGAGAGGCATTAAAAGCTTACAACAAAATCTTAAAAAAGAATCCGAATTCTGTAAACGCAATTTGGGGTATTGGTCGGGTTTATTGGCATAACAAAGACAAACGAGCGATTGATTATGCAAAAAAAGCGGCAAAAATTGCAACAGGACAAAGCGCGGAAATGTATCCGATGTATATGAATGTGGCGGTTGTTTATGAGGATTTGGGCGAATTTGATCGTGCTGAATATTGGTATTTAAAAATTATAGAAAAGTGTCCAAATTTTTTGGGTACTTATTTGAGTTTGGCCGAAATGTATTTAGAAAACAAAAAAAATAAAAAGTATAAAAAACTGATATCAGAAATAGAAAAACAGTTTAGCGAAGAGGAATTAAAGAGCTCTAGGTTTAAGAAAATAAAAAAGAGGGGGGAGGGCTAGTCCCCCGTCTTTGCATGGTCGAACCTTCACTCGTCGTCTGGCTCGATGTCGCATAAGTTCAACAAGTAATTGCAACACTTGGTAAAATATCAAGTGTATGAAATTCAAACATTTTTCGATTGAGGAGCGTGAGAAAGTTCAAGAATTGCTTTGGCAAAAGATCTCAATCAGAAGTATCGCTAAAGCAATTGGTCGATCCCCATCATCTGTCTCAAGGGAAATTAAGCGAAACAATCCTCCATTGAGAAATCTATATACTCCACGACTTGCTCACCAAAGAGCTCTAGAAAGTCGCACAAATCGTGGCAGAAAAATGAGATTGAAAAACGGATTCATCCGCAGGTATGTCGCAGGTGGTTTGAAAGCAGGGCTCTCTCCCGAACAAATATCTGGTAGGTTACATTTAGAATACCCAAAAGAATCGATTTCATACGAAGCAATATACAGATACATATATTCTCAAGTTCACAGAGAAGGATATGGATATATGAAATCTGGGTATCAGGACCTTAGAAAATATTTGAAACGCAGGCACAAACAGAGGCAGAAGAAAGGAATGAGAAAAGCACAGAGGATATTTAGACCAGAGATTCCTTCGATTGAGCAGAGACCAAAAGAAATTGAGACAAGAAAAACACTTGGTCACTGGGAAACTGATTCCGTGATTTCAAGGAAAAGCTTGGTTGGACTCAATACCCTTGTCGAAAGAAAAACAGGTCTAGTTTTCATCTCTAGAATTGAAAATTTAAAAGCCGAAACAACAAAAAATACAATTGTTGCAAGACTTAGTTCGCTTCCAGCTGAAGTTCGAAAAACGGTGACGTCTGACAATGGAAAAGAAAACTTTCTGTTTGACTCTGTGATGACTGAGCTTGGAATTATGTGGTTCTTTGCTCATCCATATCACTCGTGGGAGAGAGGAACAAACGAAAACACCAACGGTCTCATCCGTTGGTACTTCTCAAAAGGCACAGATTTTGCCACAATTAGTGACGAAGAGATACAAGCGGTTGAAACCGCTCTAAACAATCGTCCAAGGAAGCGACTTGGCTGGAAGACTCCATTAGAAGCATTTAATGAAAGTGTTGCATTAACAGGTTGAATGTACCCATAAAGGTATTGACAAGTAAACCAATCTGTGCTATATAATAATTAGCACTCAACGAACGAGAGTGCTAATAAAAAATAAACTGAAAAGGAGTTGTTATTTATGGCTGGATTAGTACCTTTTAACAAAAAAAACAAGGAAATCTCTACAAACACCGGCTTTGAGGACTTCTACAACGTACTTGATGACTTTTTTTCCAATGACTGGCCTTTTAGAAGAACCCTCACCCATGACACTTTCAAAGTTGATGTCGAAGATAATGGCAATGAATATCTCATTGAGGCTGAAGTGCCAGGCGTAGATAAAAAAGACATCAATGTTGAGCTTAACGATGGGAAGCTTATGATTTCGATTACCAGAGATGAAAGCAATGAATCAAAGAAAAAGAATTTCATTCATAGAGAAAGACGCTTTAGCTCTATGAGTCGTTCAATTTATTTGGAAGATTCAAAGCCGGATGGTATCAAAGCAAAACTTGAAAACGGCTTACTTAAAGTTGTAGTTCCTAAAGAAGACAAGCCAAACAACAGTATTACAATTGATGTTGAATAAGGCAAACTAAAGCACATGGGTGAATAACCCATGTGCTTTAGTTTTTATATTTATTTTTTATTTTTCTTGTTTGTATTCATTGCTTTCAAATTAACTAATATTTCTTTATGCAATTTTGAGGATATATTTGGGAAAGCAGCAAATACTCGTTTAACAAATTCTTTATTTTGCATAGATATATCACTAAATTTAAGGTTAAGCTCATCGATTTTATTTGTTAATACCCTAAGGTGGGAGCGTTCCTCCTCAGATTGTATTGATTTTGATATTATAAGAAGTTTTTCAGAAACTTTTTGTCTGATTTCATCAGAAATTGAATGCAGCTTTGATAGATTTGTATTCAATTTCAAAGCATTTAGAGTGGATATTATATTATCAGTCAGAAATACAAATAACAATATTAAACTTGCTGTGTAACGCGTGCTTAATACCAGATTATTAATCATGTTAATAAGCATCGGATTTAAAAAATATAATACAATCAATGACATAGCTCCAAAAATTAATGAATTATGTAATACGACCCTCCCATGAATATTAAATTTGTAATTTGAATAATCCCACCATTTTAAATGGTATATTCTTTCAAGTAAGTATCCAGTAACATATTCTAAAAGACTAGTTATAATCACTGCAAGAAAATATACTATTATGGGTTTCTCCGAAAAAGGTGTCAAAATATTTATAACTGCAAGCGCACCAAAGCCATAAATGGGACAATACGGGCCTATTAGGAATCCTCTATTTACAAACTTTCTTGCTGGGACTGAGCAGTAGATTACCTCACACATCCACCCTATAATACTGTAAATCAAAAATAGTAAAAACTCTTTAATTATATAGTCCATGTATTTAAACATCCTTTATTTGAAATACAGTCCAACACAATTTGGAGTATTTTCTTGGACTGGGTAACACGTTGTGCTGCTGGCATAAGAATCCTCCCTTATTACAATTCGAACGACCGACCTAATTTAGTATAACACATAAGTTCAACAAGTAATTGCAACACTTGGTAAAATATCAAGTGTATGAAATTCAAACATTTTTCGATTGAGGAGCGTGAGAAAGTTCAAGAATTGCT
>Ga0255343_1004754_pt1 | contig 13140 bp, 12 predicted proteins | sample wastewater_treat_4_FD_192413 | JGI IMG/M metagenome (GOLD analysis project Ga0255343, IMG submission 192413) | Wastewater microbial communities from Lulu Island WWTP, Vancouver, Canada - plant16 | ecosystem: Engineered > WWTP > Wastewater > Unclassified | place: Canada: Vancouver, British... | reverse complement strand
GATGACGGCCATGAAACCCAGGACGACTGTCAGCAACACGCCGATCGCAATCGATAAAATCTGCACTTTGACCTTTTATGGCACCAATGCCGGAAGAGCCACATATACTTGCATCGTTCCATCAATCCCTACTCGCCTCGGCTGGGTGATTGGAACTCCGCGGAAGTGAGTGCCCGTGGTCACTACGTCCATTCGCAAGTTGAAGGTTCCTGGATCTGCAAATGGAACGCGGAGTGCCTGGCCAGTAGCAGTACAGGTACCGCCGCCATTACATCCGCCTGTCCATGAACCAATTCCGGGAATCAGGGTGAAATTTGCCTGGTGGACGAAGGCTTCATAATGGGTTTGCCCTAATCTACCTGTGATCCAATCCTGGCTGGCACCATCCAATGCTGCAGTAGCTTGCAGGGATGCTACCGCATCCGGTAGATGTTCTACATGTGTCCGGCATTCCTTGAATACCATTTCTGTATCTGAGACACCATCATTGATAACTGATCCAGCTCCGGTATTGCAATTGGCGGTTTCTCCGGAACTGGCTGAGCGGCAAACATCTCTTTCTTCATAAATCGGCTCATACCAGGTGAAAATCACTGGAGGAACTGTCACCCTGACCTGGATATCTGCACCGCGGCGGTTTTCGGTATCTTGTCCCACAACCAGGGGATTGTTCGGCGCAGTTTTTTGAATGACGAGGACAGGTTGTTGCATAGAAACCGTTGGGTCAGGACACTCCCTTGGGGGAGGAGGTGGGGTGACAATTCCCGAGCACCCCCCTGGAATGGCCGCACAGTTTTGTGAACCATTCAAATACAACAGATACAACGAGCGAAGAGCGCCATCATTCCAAGTCATTTGAAGCAGGGTTGTGATGAATCCCCATCCGGAGAAGTAGGTCCACACATCTTGCTGACCATTGAGAACCGCTCCCCAGAATTGATCTGGGCTGGTGTACTCTGGATGTTCCGCCTGTACCTTGCTCCAATCCAGATTATCGCCGGCAACAAGCCCAAGAAAAGAGATCAGGCTGCCGTAACCATTTCCCAGTGATCCATAAGAGCCGGTCAAACCGCTTTCTTGGGGATTCATGGCCATAAAAAATAATGTCGAGGCTGAGGGCAAGACGACGATATTCCCGCTAGGTGTTTGATAGCGGTGATAATTTGCATCAAGATCAATGGACTGGCCAAAGGGCAGTTCAATTGACATCCAATCGGGGTGATCTGTGGTAACTCCCAGATCAATCAAATCAGGATTCAGATTTCCATCCGGCTGAAAAACCTCTGACCAGGGATCAGTGCCCTGAGCATAAACAGCAGATGGTATGAGCAAGGTCAAGACGACAATGATCAGGAAAAATCTTTTCACTACTTCTTTCCTTCTTCTACAGTTGTGGCGGGAGTTTTTCCCGGAGCGAGAATGGCATTAATTTCTTCTTCCATCAGGAAACGATCAAACTTCCAACCACTTTCTGTTTTCGCGAGAACAACATATGCTGTATCCTGGGTTTTATTGCTACCCGGTAAGGGAGAAGATAGCGTGATGGTCATCTGCCAGACTTGCTCGGAACCATTGTCTGCTACTTTTTCTACTGCCTGAGAGGCAGCTGTGACCACAGATTTGGCATCCACGTATTTTTCCCACATACGGTCTGCGCCGGCCGAAAACAGCTCGCATCCAGCGGGAGTGCTTACCTCGCAGATACGCTCAAGCCAGGCTTCTTTTCCTTCCTGATAGTTCACCTGGAAGACCTGCTCGATGGCATTGACCGCTGCAGTAGAAACCAGACTATCTTCATTGGTTGATGCTGCTGAACTCTGCTCCGTACGAAGTGGCCAGTTTTCGATCACCAGGATACCGACAGCAATGACAACTGCCAGGATGACGGCAATCATCAGATTGCGTTTTGAGACTGGAATTTCTTTCAATTTTTTCTCCTTTTCCGGTTAACGGGTTCGAAATTTAGTTAAAACAAAAGCGACCATTCAGATCTCAACGCCTATTTACACGCACGCAAGTTGTGTAAACAGGGAAGAAGCTGATGGTCGCTCCAAGGATTCTTTGGAACAGCTGATGATTATCAGCGACCGAACAGATATTTGGTTGTGACTCTAATCATAGCAAGAAGAAAGCACCTATCCTAGGGGGACATATTTGACTAAATTAGGAAAAATGCGGAAATTAACTTGACAAAGCAATACTAGAGTATTACATTATAAATAATCTAACCGATAAGGAAAACGAGCATGCCGAAAACAAATTCTGCGAGTAAACCAGTACGATCTTTTCGAATAAGCCCAGAAGGCGTGAGTCAATTAAGAGCGATGGCAAGCGTTATGGGACGGAGTGAAAGCGATGTGATTGAGGTTGCTCTAGATCGAATGTATCGCGAGGAGATTCGTTATAACCGGGTCCTACGAGATGGTGCCCGACCAGAAGATCAGTATCAGACAGATAAAAAGATTGAAGGAGAAAATGAAATTCATCATAGTGATTCTTAAGTTGATTGGATGGTTTGTCAAAACTACTTTCATCCTGGCGATTTGCTCGAGTATTTTATTCGTTGCCTACAAGGGAAACCAGCCTATGCAGGTTCCTGAAGTTCCAAAAGGAATGACCTACTTCGAATTCGTTGCTGACCGGATAGATGCCGCAAAAACGGTTGAACCTTCCCGGTGCGGGTGGGGTATGATGTTATCTTTAGCCACCCTGGGTCCTATTTATTCATTTGTTTATACCGAAGTTGGCATCCACCCGGATGGAGCTCTTGCGCGAGGCACCGCCCCAGATCCAGATATCCCAAAAGATGTGGCAAATGCTAAGTGGTATGAAGTGCCTGGAATCTGGTGGAATACGGTTGAAAGATTATCCTGGACTATGGTAGGGAAGCCGGCAGCTTATGGATGTAAGTTTAGGCCGGTTTTAGTGACTGTAAAACAATGAATAATTATCAGAACGATATCACTTACCACTCAAAAAAATTGAATAACTCAATATATATTTAATAGGACTTACGCAAGCGACATCCGGATAGCGGGTGATTTCAGTTGTTGCCGTAAGTAATCGTCCAATAAACCATGCTTCACTTGATAAATGGTTTGTTGAGTTTCCTGGGCAACCTGATGCAGGCGGATCCAAGCCAAGATGGCGCAGCCAATATGATTGCGAATAATTCGAGCCAGGCGACATTGACAGCCTTCCAATCCGGTCAATTGTTTGGTTTCCCGGTGAAACTGCTCAATCTTCCAGCGCAAGGCGCACACCTCTTGTACGGCCTGAGTAGAATCCTGAGCAAAATCGTTGGTCACGATATAGTCCGTGCGCTGGGTCGACAGCACCACTCGGGACAGTTTCACCTTATGATCTCTCGGAAAGCCTTTGAGCTTGATCACTTTGCCGTGTTGTTTTTCCGCATCCGACCATCGCAATCCATCCACGCGCTGATAGGGCTGAGTTCCTCCCGAATCATCCACTTGGCGGTTGTCCTTGAGCGGGCAGTAATAGACCTTTTTCAAAGCCTCGATAATAACCATGAGATCCTTGGTCGCATACCAACTGTCCATCAAGATACCCCAAAACAACATTTGCTTGTGATAGACCACATTTTCCAGCATATCATGGACATGATCCAGTTTGGTCTTGCCATCTCCGCCCGGATCATAAATGCGATAGTCGATGATCCAAAACTGATCGCGCTCAGGATTGACGTAGACACAGGTCACCACCCCGACCCCCTTGATGACCCCATGCGCATCGCCACTCCATTGTCGCCGTACTAAATCCATTTTGAACGAGAAGTTCTTATCTACAATGGTGTCATCGAACACCAGGTAGCCGCTGGGGATTTGCTCCACCTGACCTTTCACATTCTCCCAAACCAGGTGGGGGGTAATTTTTTCTCCCGCCAAATAGCGATTGATCGTGTCATGACTAAACTGATCAGTATGTTCGGCAAAATTGGTCAACGTATAATTGATCTGACTGCTCAGCAAATACTGGCAGTAATCCAGACGAGTAACGGTTGATCCCTTTTCTTTCATAACTATCAAACATACTGGAATTCCCCTGCCTTCGTCAAGATTTTTGCTGGTTTTGCGTAAGCCCTATTTAATTAAAAAAGTGGGCTGCAATTTGTCATTTGCAGTCCACTATGAGTTTTTGATAGGTGAAGGGTTAACTTTTCAACATTCTCAGCCCGCTACCAATAACCACAAATTCGCTGATCTCATGCGTCAGTACGGCGATCGGCAGTGTGAACCAACCACCCACTGCACCGATGATTAATACACTAATGACAATCGCAGAAAGGGCCAGGTTCTGATTGACGACAGATTGATTGCGCTTTGCCAGGCGCAATCCATAGGCCAGTTTCTCCAGATCGTCAGCCATCAGCGCAACATCAGCGGTTTCCAGGGCTACATCCGTACCCGCTGCGCCCATGGCGATACCTACGGTTGCTTCAGCCAGCGCGGGGGCGTCGTTGACCCCGTCCCCAACCATTGCCACGTGTCCATAACGCGTGGTCAGCTCACGGACCTTGACCGCCTTATCCTCCGGCTTTAAGTCCGCGTACACTTCATCGATTCCCAATTCTTGGGCAATTGCCTGGGCGGTACGCTCATTGTCTCCGGTCAGCATAACCACTTTGTCGATTCCGGCGGCATGAATGGCGTCGATTGCCTTTTGGGCATTGGGTCGAATATTGTCACGGATGGCGATCATTCCCCAGGGGGTTTTTTCATCACCTAGCAGCACCACGGTTTTTCCTTCGCCCTGGAGATGATTGATGTCTCCCCATTCATGTTCTAGTGAGACGCCAAGCTTAGAATGGAACAGGTCTGGGCTACCCACGAAGATCGTCCGCCCATCCATACGGGCAGAAGCTCCTGCCCCGGTCATGGAGCGAAATTCTGACAGCTCGATGGGTTGAATGCCTTGTGCTTCCACGTACCGGACGATCGCCTGTGCCAGAGGGTGGCCGCTGCGTCGTTCAATCCCGGCTGCTGCCGCTAAAAACTCCTGCTTTGAATTCGCCAGCTGATCCGGTTCCTGATGGATCATGATGATGTCGGTCACTTCCGGTTCGCCGCGAGTCAGCGTGCCGGTCTTATCCATTGCGACAACTTTCACTTTGGCCAATTCTTCTACATAGATTCCACCTTTGATCAGCACGCCATTACGCGCGCCGGTACCCAGCGAAGCCACCAACGTGATCGGGATGGAAATGACCAGTGCGCAAGGTGCAGCGGCAACAATGAAGACGGTTGCGCGAGTGATCCACATTACCCAGGCTGCGCCAAAAAATAACGGCGGGACGAGGGCAATGAGGATGCCGATGAGTAAAACGATAGGGCTGTAGCGGGCGCCGAAGCGCTCGATAAAGCGCTGGCTTTTGCCTTTCTTTTCCTGGGCTTCCTCGACCATGGTGATAATACGGGCGATGGTGTTATCGGCAAAGGTTTTGGTTGCGCGGATTTCCAGCGCGCCTTCGCCGTTGATGCTGCCAGCAAAGACCTGGTCACCCACTTGCTTTTCTACTGGAACGCTTTCACCCGTTACCGGGGCCTGGTTGACGCTGGAGGATCCAACGAGCACTTCACCATCGGTAGCCATGGATTGGCCTGGCTTGACGATGAACACATCCCCGACCACCAGCTCTTCGACCGGGATTTCCTGTTCGCGACCGTTCCGGCGGACTAGAGCTACCTTGGGAGCGAGGTTCATCAAAGCCTTGATTGCGGCGCGCGTTTTCTCCTCGGTGTAGCCTTCCGCAGCTTCGCTGATGGAATAGAGGAAAACCAGCATGGCGCCTTCCAACGGCGCTCCCATCGCGGAAGCCACAATTGCGGCAACACTCATCAATAATTCAATTCCGATCTGACGCTCGAAAATCAATTCTTCAAAAGCTTCGCGTCCGAAGTAATACCCGCCGATCAGGATCGCGGCAATAAAAATTATTGTTGAGATAAGCTCAGGCGCGCTAATTAGGCTAATGAGCCAACCGACCAGAAGCAGAACACCTGAAGCAAACGCGGTTAATACCTTGGGGTTTTTCCATGGTTTAGGTTGTTCGGCCATTTCCATCCCTTTTTGAGGCGGGAAACCCAGTGTCTCCAGCTTTTGTTTCAAAGCACCCGGGTTGGTCTGATCTGGGTCAAAAGTCAAAGCGACTTTGGCAGATTTCGGATAGACCTTCAAGCCTACCAGGCCAGCAAACCCTTCCAATCCTCGTTCGATGTTGGCTGCATCATGTTCGCAGTCCAGGTTACTTACACGCACTTCTATCTTGTTTGATTCCATTGTTTCTCCAATCTAAAAAAAATAAGCTGGTTTCATCAACCAGTTGAAAAACAGCTTCTCCTGCCTATTTCTGCATTAGTTGCACATCTTAGGAAATGTTGTAGCGGGTGCATTCGTACACCCCACGGGCGACATCCGCCAATAAGGATTCGCCGATTGCTAAAAGATCTCCAACTCTGTCATCACTCAGGCGATACAGAGCGAACTTGCCCTGTTGTTCAGCGGCAACAAGACCGCATTCTCGTAAGCAGCGCAGATGATTCGATGTATTGGACTGGCTCATACAAGTAGCAGCTACAATTTCCGTGACCGTCATTGGACCGTTGCGCAGCACTTGCAAGATGTTCAAACGTGCCGGGTCACCAAAGCCACGGAACAGCTTTGCCTGCAATTGAATACCTTCTGCGTTCGTAACATTTAGCATTTCAAACTCCTAGAGTATTATATTTTCATATCATAATACGATGATATATTATTAGATTCATTTCCATTTGTCAAGAGCAGTTGGTATTAGTTCAATCGGCTTGACTCAATTCATTCAACCAAATTTAGAATATGCTCCAAGGGATCGAGACTTCTCCGGTGATTTGAACCTACATAAATGTATATACCGAAGTAGGCATCCACCCGGATGGAGCTCTTGCGCGAGGCACCGCCCCAGATCCAGATATCCCTAAGGATGTCGCTAATGCTAAGTGGTATGAAGTGCCTGGCATTTAGTGGAATACGGTTGAAAAATTATCATGGACGATGGTTGGGAAGCAGGCAGCTTATGGATGTAAGTTTAGGCCGGTTGAATAGAAATGAAAGTAATCGAAGAAGGAAGAAAAATTCTAATGGATTACTCTCCCTCTTGCATTTTCGGGAAATATATGCTAATATGCTGATTAGCGTATTAATTATAACAAGGAGGTATATATGACTTTCGGACAATATATTGCCGAAAGCAGGAAAAAAGCGGGGCTCAGTCAAAAAGATCTTGCTGAACGGTTACGTAAAGAAGATGGACAATCAATTTCAGCTCAGTATCTGAACGATATTGAGCATGATAGACGCAACCCACCAGGGGAATCTATACTTATACAAATTTCATCGGAATTAAATATATCCCTTGATTATTTGCGTTTTCTCTCAGGAACCTTACCAGATGATATAAAACTGCAAAACCATCAACCGGAAGATGTCGAGAATGCGTTTAAAGCATTTCGAAAAGCATTAAAAGGGGACAATAAATGAAATGGGTACGCGATAGAACGGGTAGATTTCCCCAACGCCCCTATTATGAAGGGCTAGAATTGGATTCTGAGTGCGAAAACATAATCTCATCTTTCCTCATAGAAAAATATGGGAAAGTAACATTACCAATTTCAACAAATGATCTGACAGTATTGATCGAACAAAAAACATCTGAGCTTGATTTATATTCAGATTTAAGCAATGAAGGAAATAATGTTGAAGGTATGACTATTTTTTCCCGTAATACTCTTCCTCGCGTTCTTATCTCAAATTTCCTTTCCACATCAAGTAGCCATACTAATCGATTACGTACAACATTAACCCATGAATTTGGTCATGTGGTTTTCCATAATTTTATCTGGGCCTTTGAACAACCTAGTCTTTTCAAACCTGATTCTGGAAATCTAACGATAAAGTGCAATCGAGATACGATTATAAATGCCCGCGATGTCGATTGGTTAGAATGGCAAGCAGGTTATGCCTCGGGAGCTTTTTTAATGCCATTGTCTTCAATCAAAGAAATCGTGCATCAAATCAATAACGATACCAATACTTACGGAAAAGTTTCTGCAGCATCTGAAATAGGACGAAAAATGATTGCGAAGGTCCAATCGATGTTCGAGGTATCAGAAGATGCTGCTCGTGTTCGTTTATTAAAATTAGACTATATACAAGAAGGGAATACAGTTTCTCAGTCAATGAATCTTTTTTAATTTGACGAAGTTGACTTTTTTTTAGAAATATGATACGCTAATCAGCATATCAGCTAATCCGCTAAATTAGTAATTTGATTGATAACAATGGAGCACTGGATCAGCATGAAAACAAGCAAGAGTTCATTTAGTGAGGTATCAAATGACTGTTAGGTATAACTATATTTTTCCAATTCCCGAATCAGATGATGTGTTTGATGAAATGGTTCGTGATGCTTGTTCAATCGAATGGAATGATCCTATGACTCAAAAAAATGGGAGGAGTGGGCAATCTCAGAATGGATTGGATGTTTTTGGTTATCCCAATGGACCAGGTGGCCGTTGCCGGGGTGCGCAATCTAAACTCCGAACCAAAGGGAAGCAATTGAGTCAGGGAGAAATCGATGATGAAATAAAGAAAGCACAATCGAGCCCTTTGAATCCAGATCAACTCATAATTGTAACCAGCACTGGTCGAGATGTTGCTTTACAAGCATATGTCGACCAAGTATCTAGAATTCAAACCCAAAATAATAGCTTCTCGGTGAAAATTTGGTTCTGGGATGACCTATTAGAGAGATTGTCAATTGAACGTCGGTATATTCTCAAATATTACAAAGATATTTTCACGTCGGTCACAAATCTCCCTGAAGCAGAAGCTTTGATCGATAAACCAATTTATACGCTAATTGAGACCTGCGATGATACTTCGAATAATCCAACTATTATTGAACGTGAAATGAGGAGGAGAGGAGTATCAGTCTACAGAGATAAAAAACTTATAAACATCAACGGTTTTGGTCCGGACGGTGTTATATGTGTTTACCCTGAAATTAAGGATAAACCTGATGATTTGGTAATGCAAAAATTTTCTAGCGTGGTAAAGAATTACGAATGCAGCGATTGCCCAGTTTTTGCATTCCTCCCTGATGTATTCATAGCTAAATTCCAAGAATTCTTTCTCCAAGAGAATGGGAATATTTCCAAAGTTCGCATTCTCTCAATTAATTCAACATTTACCAAAAACATTAGTCAAATATTCATCGAGTTATTGAATTATGGATATCGGCGTCGGGGTGCGCTGCCGGTTATCGATATTTGTTGCCGATCCTTGAACAGCTTGCCGAAATCTGCTTTGCTAGATTTAGATTGGTCGTCAGAATTTTTAGCTCCTTCAGATTGGCCTGATCAAACCCTTTGGGATTCCCAATTTACGCCTGTGATTAATGATGTCGTAGAAGGTGTGACAAACCTCGGTAAAAATATCCAAATTCATTACGATTGCAGGTTGTTTTTACCTCTGGCTCTAGCGCTTGGATACCATTCCAATATCCGAAAACTAAGGGCATCAGTTTGGGCTAGGAGTGTTGGCTGTAGTTCATTCTCTCAAAAATTTTGGGACTCGGATTCGACCCCTGCGCCAATTAATATTCATTCAGAAGAAATTGAAAAGCCTGCCGAGCAAACGAGCCACATGATTATAGAGATTTCTTCACAAGTAGATATCCATTCGGAGATCAAAGGTTTCGTTGAAAAGGAAAATTTGAAATATGGGAAATGGCTGAAAATCGACCTAATGGAGCACATCCGTGATGGAGTGCAAATAGATGCATCATATGCAATCGCGTATGCTGATCAGGTTGGCCGGATAATAAGGCAAAACAAAGGAGGATTTACTGATCTTCACTTCTTTATAAGTACATTGTCCCCACTAGCATTTCTAATAGGCCAACGGCTGCAAGCTTGTGGGCGGGTTCACCTTTACTGGTTTATGAACCCATCATATCGGAAAGCATTTGTTCTGCAATAACCTGGAGATAAAAATGACCACATTGAACGACTTGTTTATCGAATATCTTGCATCAATTCAACCCTATTCCAAAGCAGTTGAGCGTGCTCAATTAGCACATACTTGTCTACGAGAAGATCTTGAAGGAGACGAGAGCCTGGGTGCACACATGTTGAATTCTTTTCTTTCCGGCTCTTACGGTCGATCCACAGCCATCAAAGGAATAAAAGATGTCGATGTAGTGATCCCTTTCAATTATTCATTTGAAGAGCTTTCAAAATTATGCCAATCAAATGAGACTACACAACACTGCCTCCTCAGGTTAGTTCGTGAGGCCATTGAACGCTCGGGAAGACATGTCGAATCGTCAACAATTCGTCGCCGATCAATATTAGTAAAACTTACCGATGCTGTTAATGGAGTCGCTGATGATGAACCCGATTTAACTTTAGACATAGTCCCGGTCATTCCACAAATATATAAATCAGGGGAATTGGACCAATATACCGATCCACTTTGGATTGCGGATAAAGATTTGGATCAATGGCTATCGACATATCCAAACTCGCAGTTATCTGATAGCGAATCAAGAAACGAGGAAAGTTCATATCTCGTTGATCGTCACCATTACAAGCCTTTAGTAAAAATTATGAAAGCTTGGAAGAAAGTTCACTTTGGTAGCCAGAAAACACCTAAAGGTTTTTTCTTGGAATGCATGGTAGCGGAATTTCACAACCCTGATGCAGAAAGCTGGATCCTTGCTTTGCGTGATATGTTGAAAAACGCTTGTGATACCTGGGGAAACCCTGAATATTTTATCGCTTCGCCATCTGTTGCTGATATTTCAAAGTCCTCGGCAAACCGTATTCCTCTAGTTAAGGTTGAAAAACCCGAAGATTTGGATAGAGCGAAAAACATCGTCAAGAAGATGCGAAGGCATCTCGAACTAATTGAACAGGCGATTGATGAAGCAGATTCCGATTTGAATAAGGCAGCTAGAACCTTGCAACTCGTATTAGGGTCTGATCCAGATGATATCGTTTTTCCGTTACCTCAAAGCGACAAGAATTCGTCTTCGGATTCAACTAAAAAAGATGAGCCAAAGAGGGTGGCTATCCCTGTCGTGACACTTAATAATCCAAATAAACCCTGGGGATACGATGGAACAAGGATTAATAATTGACCAATTTGATGAATTACGTGCTTTGTATTCTGGTCTGACCCTTGAAAAAACTGACGGCGTCTGGAATATACAAGGACAATTAATCTTCATCGCAAGTTTTGCGGAACAAATAATCGAAGATGAGTATTCTATACATCTTGTTGTTCCAGAATCCTACCCAGATTGTGTGCCAGTAGCTTACGAAATAGGGAACAGGATTCCAAGGCACTTTCACAAGTACAAAGATGGGAATTTATGTCTAGGTGAACCATTAGCTGTTTGGAAGACATTTTCTGAACATCCTACACTATTAGGATTTGTTCAGAATAATTTAGTTCCTTATCTTTATTCATTCAGTTATCTGTGTAGAAACGGAAGGCTTCCTTTTGGAGAATTATCACATGGGGAGCTGGGTAGAATTGAGTATTATCAAGATCTTTTCAATGTGCGAAGTGAGCATTCTTTGTTTGGCTTGATTGCTATCTTAGCTCAAGGTGAATATCGAGGTCATATCCAATGTCCTTGTGGAAGCAAGCAACGGTTAAGACTTTGCCATGGACCGCAAGTACTCGAAATAATGCGTTCTGCTCCACCAGGATATTTTAAGTCGCTTTACCAATACATGTCTCAAAGAGGGTTGGCGTATTTTCGGTAATCTGCTTTACTCCGTTCCCTCTTTAGACTCTAGAGGAACGATGTAGAAAGAACGAAGTGCACTCCGTTCCATTGTTAATTACCTCTCCTTTGAGAAATCCAGATGCTTCCATCCTTTCCAGCACGCTTCCCATTTCGTAATCCGTGGAGATTCGTCAGAAAAGAGTTGTAATTTAACCCATTTAATGCAAGATTTATTTCTCCCTGAATAGCTCTCTGGCAGTTCTGGTTGTCGCAAAATACAAAAAGGTTTCCATTTGATGCTTCGTAAAACTTCATCCATTTCGTTTTCCTGGAAACTTGATCCTTACTTACATCCCGCTCTACTTCGACGAATATTACCTCGCCTGTTTTTGGATCCACAGCAATAATATCTGGGATATAAGTTTCACCATTGGATAAACTAATTGCTTGTGCCCGTCCTTGAATTCTGTAACCTTCATCTACCAGGATTTCACCGGCCTGAATATTCAGAATGGTATGTTCCGGTGAAGAATGGTGTCTTATTAGGATATCAAATTCATTCTCCTTAGGAATTTTTCCAATTAATACCTGGTATGCAGCTTGACCATCGCGAGTCAAATGCAGCACCGCAGGCTGATTTCCACCAGAACTGGATCCTTGCTCAACAACGCCACTTATCTGTTCAACCAAGATTGGGAATTCATTTCCTTCCGGTGACATTAACCAATTCAAGGCTTCATCCAGGTTTTTGTTTGCGGCTGATAAGGAAAGGCGATTTGCCATCTGCTTTATGATGGATGGTCGTAAAGCAATCCCCATTTCACCCATCACAAAAATTGCCGCCGATGTTTTTTCATAGTTCTTGGTGGACTGCCAGGTTTTTACCCAATCCGGAACAGGCGTAAGGTCCCTCGATTCTTCAGTACCCGATTTTGGGGATTGAATGTCCTGGGCAACCTCATCTTTCTGAATCTGTCGAAGGGCAGCTAAATGTGCTTCCAGTGCTGCTTTCTCTGCCTGTATGTTCTTTCTCGATTCCTGTGTGGCAATGAGCTCTTGTTCCAGATCTGTATTTTTCTGATTGAGTTCTTTCAAGCGCTGTTTTAATTCATTTATTTCCAAGGGCTCAATTTTCTTCGATGTTAGCCCTTGCAAAGTTCGCAGCCGAACATGAATCAGATATGCCAGGTCATCATCGCTAAACGATTCCAATGGTCGGGTCGCTTTTTCGCAGGATTCATCGTAATCCTGATCCAGAAGCCTTAAAAGTGCGACCAGTTGCTTGTGGGCATTTTCCCATAATTTCTGAGCATTGGCTTGCATTTTTTGCTCGTGCTCCTCGC
>Ga0255343_1004744_pt1 | contig 13169 bp, 12 predicted proteins | sample wastewater_treat_4_FD_192413 | JGI IMG/M metagenome (GOLD analysis project Ga0255343, IMG submission 192413) | Wastewater microbial communities from Lulu Island WWTP, Vancouver, Canada - plant16 | ecosystem: Engineered > WWTP > Wastewater > Unclassified | place: Canada: Vancouver, British... | reverse complement strand
ATCTTGGTAAGATAGTCGTCCAGTTCCTCTTGAGTTTTAAAAGCAGTAGCGTAAATTCTCGTTAACATTTTGTTTTTTTCACTTCCCCGCCAATAGGCACCCGCTACACTTAAAAGTTTAAAAAATCCTACATTGCTTGTTCTACCGATGTGATTTCCTGCGCACAGGTCAATATCGTAAAACTCCCCATCTTTTGTTCCTATTTCGCATATGGTAGGTTTTTCGCCTTCTCTTTCAAGCTCATCTATCATTTCTAATTTGAAGGGATTATCTTTGAAAATTTCTTTTAACTCCTGAAATGTTGCTCCCCTCATTTTTATTGGTAAATTTGCATTTGCTATATCTCTCATCTTTTGCTCGATTTTTGGAAAGTCTTGCTCGGTTATTTTCCCATCATAATCAAAATCTCCGTAAAAACCATCTTCTATGGGAGGTCCCATGACCTTTTTTGCTCCCGGGAATAGTTCTTCTACCGCCATTTGCATTAGGTGTTCGGCGCTGTGTCTCAATGAAAACAGTGGGTCTTCTTTTAGTTTGTCTGTATTTTTTTGTTTTTTCATGATTTCTTTATATTTTTTCTTTTTAATTTTTCTATTTTGATCTTTAAGTTGTTAGTTTTTTTCTAAACATTATTATATCTTTTTTTCTTTAAATGGGCATGCTTTATATTTTGTTATGTTTTTGTTTCTTTCAGGATTTAAAAAAGAAAAAGCTTCACGTTAATTTTGTGAAGCTTTTGATGCCTGTCTCCATCATCTTATTCAATACAAGAGTGATTTTCTCTGCAGATGAAAGAAGTTTCCATTTTTCTCTTTCCTCTTCTTTTTTAGGTTCTCCAAAATACACCGCAAAAATAGCTGCTTCATGCATGTTTATCCAGCCGCAGTTGATGAACTTTCTGACAATGGATTCTATTTCAGGATTTTCTTTACATATCTTTATGCAGTCAAATAATTGTCCGTAATTTGTATTAACTACATTTTCATTGGGTTGAAATTCCAAAAATTCGAACAGACTTATTGTGTGTTCCATTTTTCTCCTCTTTCTATTTTGATTTTCTAAACTTTTACCACGATAGGTTCAGTGATTCAAGAGGCAGTTTTATATTTTAAAAATTTCTTTTTCCGTCCGTATTTTTTCAATACCGATAATTTTGAATTTTAAAAGTAAGCGTAGGATTAAGTCTATTGTTATAGAATAAATAAAATATGCTATTGCGCCGTATATCTGTAGAAGACCAAAAACAAGAACGGCAAGTGCCGGTCTGAAATATTTTTTGTAAGGTTCTAATATTTTGTCTATTTGCAGATACAGAGAGTTCGACAGATTCTTTGTGATACTTTTATCTATCTCTTCAGTGGAAGTGTACGATGTTTCCTCAGATAACTTTAAGATTGAAGAATCTGTTATTCCAAGACTTTTGAGTACGGCTGACAATTCAGGGTTTGTTTTTTCTAAAGAATTTAAATCTAGTGTTTCCTGGCTCTTTGGATTCTCGTTTTTATACTCTTCTTCAATTTTTCTGACTTGATTTTCTGTTGTATCTACTGCCCATTTTTCTATATCCGGCAAGTTTGCGTTTTCGGATGTAAAAAGAACTTTAATTGCTATTATTCCGTTTAGGGCTAATAAAAATCCTTTGGAGGCGTATCTACCGGAATAACTTGTTTTTACTTTAAGTAGATTTTCTTCAAATTTTTTCGTTCTTGTGATTTTGTATAAAAAATATAGCGAAAAAACAAGTGATAATAGCAGTGACTCAATTATTTTAGATTGATTTAAAAGAAAAAAAGCAAAAATGAAAAATAAAACAGGAAGTATAAAGGTTTCGGACTTTTGGTGAGTGGTTATAACTATTAAATTTATTGTCCAAAGAGTTACGATTAGTAATATAAGAAAAGGAATTGCAAAATCCGGTGAAAGAGAAAAATACTTTTGAGTGTAGACAAAGTTTAGGATTACTTTTGACAACAAAGCCATTTCCAAAGTAAAAACGGCAAAAAACAATACCTTCTTCAAAAGAAGGCTATTTTTTATAGAAGAACCTTTCTTCATTTTTTAATACAAACTACTATTAACTTTACTTTTCTAACTTATATTTCTATAAGATATTTCAATATTGTAAATTATTCTTGGTGATGGGCTTCCTCGTAGAGATCTGCTTCTTCTTTAGTAGCGTGTATAGTTCCATCTGGATGATTTGCGGGGCTGTAAATTGTGTACAATTTCAAGTCTTCTGTTTCGCTTGTGTTAATAACATTATGATTTGTTCCGGCGGGAATTATTACTGCGTAACCATCCGACACCTCATATTCCTGATCGTTTGCTATCACTTTTCCTTGCCCGGCGTCTATTCTAAAAAACTGATCTACATTTTCGTGAACTTCCATCCCTATTTCTTCCATGGGTTTCAGACTCATAACTACAAGTTGACTATGTTCGTTAGTAGATAAAACTTTTCTAAAATTATTATTATCCAGAGTTATTCGCTCTATGTTGTCTACAAATATAGGCATATTTTTTTACCTTTCTTAAATTTATGTTAAATAAATACCCTATCGCTCAAGTATACTATCAAATTGAGTTTAAATACATTATTTTTTTGATATTTTTTTGGATTCAATATATTCTCTGATTACCGGAACTCTGCTAAGATAATTTTTAAACATATCCACATAAGGTCCTATTTTTTCCTTATCATTTCCAAAATTACCTGCTAAATCTTCGTACTCAAAAGCCGGTGTTGTTAAGTTTCCTCCGCTTATCCACGTTTCTCTTAATCCCGTAGATTGAATTTTACTATTGTCTTGAATTCCACCAATCCAAATTTTTCCGGAAGAATCTCTACAGAACATATATTCTAATCTACCATCCTTTGAAGGAAAGACTTCAATTACTATTTTGCCGTACAGAGCAGTTTCCTGCTCCCAACTTGTTATTAGTTTTGAAAAATCCGGCGACTCATTATCGGTAAGAACCATTTGCTCGGGTGATATTTTTTCATTGTATTTTGGATAGAAATTGCCGTTTAGTTTTTTAGGGGAGGATTCTACTTCGTTATAATATCCTTTAAATTCTCTTCCAAATCTTTTTGCTGTTCCCGCAAAAATAAATTCGGGATTTCTTTTCGGCTTTATTTTTTCTTTTGTTATCGTAGAAAGAGTTTTTTGCAGTTCTATTGGCAAAGTTACGCTTTCTTCTCCATATCCCTTTCCTACCCATTTTATTTTTCCGTTTTCTTTTATTGTATAGTCGGGTAAAAAACGCCAAACTCCTTGTGAATCGCTTCTATAATAAGAGTAAGCAGTGATTTCCCCATCTTTTTCAATATAGGATACTACAGCAATTCTTCCGCTTCCTAACTCATACGCAGATGATAACCACATCGTGTAATCTCCAAGTTTGGTTTTATATTTCGGTCCTAATTTTTCTTCTTCTAGAATTTTGGTAGTTAAAAACTCCCCCATAAAAGGGTCTCCGTATATTTTTGTTTTTTCTAATATCTTTTTTGATTCGTCGTTATTTATCTTTTCGATTTGAATATCCGGGTATTGGATTTTTTCTTGTTTTTCTCTTATTTCTATTGATTTGTTGTTTGATTTAGTATATTGGGTTTTCTTCGTTTGGTTTTCATCTTTTACATTTTCCCATGCTTCTTTTTGCAATAATTTTATTTGGTTATAGTACTCTGCTCTTTTTCCGTAAAGAATAAGATTTAGTTCTTCCAAAGATTTTTTAAATTCATTATATTTTTCTAAGGAAATTTTTGATCCTATTTCTTTTAATATTTTTTGTGTAGCTTTTTCAAAAGTTATGGGATCCGGATATCTTTGCAATAATTCTGCTAGATTTGTTGGATTTAATTCCCTTCCCCTATTGAAATCGCCTATTGCAAGTTCAGCTAAAAAACTTGTCATTTGGTGATAGTGTTCGTGATTTGATACTTTTCCAAATAATTTAATCGGATTATCAGGATTTTTTTCTTCTTGAATTGGAGGTCTAATGTTTAGAATAAGTTTTTTAATGTCCTCTTCTTTTATTTCTCCACCGGATAATTTCTGTAAAAATTCTTTCCGTCGCTCGTCAGAATTTTCTACCGCTTCTCCAAAAAGAATGTCGAAATTTTGGGAACTCAATGCGGCAATAATCTTGTCCTGTTGATATTTGTTAGGTTCTGTTTTCAGAGTTATTTCTTCAGATTTTCCTTCCGGGTTAATAGTATTAACGGTCTCTTCTTTTAATTTTTCCCTTGGGGAATCCTGCGGAATTGGCGGGTTTTCTATTTCCGTTTCAAGCATATTCTAATGTTACTATAGTTTTTTGTCTTATTAAACTTACTTTATTATTTTCGCTTTCAGCTCAAACAATCTGTAAAGCTCGTAGCCCCGCCTCGCTTTGCTCACTTCGTTCGCTTTGCTCCGGCATTCGATTCCTTAAATCTCAGTTTAATTACCTTATTTTGTGAATTCCCAAATTTTAGTGTGTTTTTGGTGGGCGGTACAGGAATCGAACCTATGACCTCCACAATGTCAATGTGGCGCTCTAACCGACTGAGCTAACCGCCCCGATTGCGAAATAGAAAATTTCTATTTGCTTTTGAATAGATTTCTATTACTTGGTTTTCGGGTTCATTATCTTATCAATTATTCCGTATTTTACAGATTCTCCGGCGTCCATCCAATAATCCCTGTCCATATCAGCTTTTACTTTTTCCAGTTTTTGCCCCGTTTCTTTTGCAATAGCTTCTGCGTACTGATCTCTAAGTTTTAGCATGTGTTTAGCTGTTATTTCAACGTCTGTAGCTTGTCCTTCAACTCCTCCGATTACTTGATGAATCATTGTGTGGGACCCCGGTAAAGCATATCTTTTTCCCTTTGTTCCGGCCGATAAAATTAAAGCCGCTGCTGATGCCGCAAGCCCGACGTTTATTGTAATTACGTCATTTTTTATGTACTTTATAGTGTCATACATCGCCACTCCCGCGTAGACTTCTCCTCCGGGAGAGTTTATATAAACACTAATATCTTTTTTAGGGTTGACACTTTCTAAAAATAGCATCTGGGCTATAAAAGTATTTGCAACTCCCATATCTATCGGACCTGTAACAAAAATTACAAAGTCTTTTAGTAATCGGGAATAGATGTCATAAGATCTTTCCATTCCGTTTTGATCTCTCTCTACTACTATTGGTACTAAGGTTTCATTCATTTTTTTGTTTCCTCCTTTGTTTCTTCTTTCTCTTCAGACTTCCCATCCCCATGGTCTTTATCCTCGTGGGTATGAGGTCCTTGAGTTTCTTCAATTAACTTTGTTAAAAGTTTATTTTTCTCAAGTATAGTCTTAATGTAAAGTTTTTGCATTGGATCTTGCATTTGTTCAGCAACACTGGGATCTCCTGCGGCTTCTATCATTTCTTCTATCTCTTGGTCACTAACCTCTATTTTTTCTAGTTCAACTAAGTATGAAAGGACAAATTCCGCCTTTATATTGCTTTCAGCAATTTTGTTATATTCCGATCGTAATTCATCAGCGTTTTTTTCCTGAGCTTTCAAATATTTTTCAATTGGAAGTTTGATTATTTCTAATTGGTCCATTAATCTGGTCATCAATCTGTCGGATTCTTCTTCTATCAATACATCCGATATTTCCACTTCCGATTCTTTTAGAAGGATATCTATTACTTCGTTTGGTCCTATGTGTGTATGACCTTCTTCTTCTTTTTCCGGATTTAACTCACCTTTTTTTAATTTCTCTAGTTTTTCTTTCTTTAATTTTTCATCTTTTTCTTTATAGTAGTTTTTTAGGGCTTTTCTATAATCTCCGATTTTTACATCCGGTTTTATCGCGAATTCTGCTGTAAATTCTAAATCTTTTTCAACGTCAAATTCCTTTATTTCTACTTTTGGGTTTGATACCGGCAAAAGTTTGTTTTCTTTTAGAGCTTGCGGATAGAAGTTTTGAAGAAGATTATTTATGGCATCCCCGTAGAGTTTGGAGTTTCCAACTTTTTCAATTACCATTTCTTTCGGAGCAGTTCCTTTTCTGAATCCTTGTATTTCAGTATTTTCAATGGCTTTTTCAACCTCTTTCTCATAAAATTCTTTGACTTTATCGTTCTCTATAGTAACGGTCATTTTTATTGTTGATTTTGGTAGTTTTTCTATTTGTGTTTTCATAGTGTGGCTATTGTATCACATTTTTATTAACGTCCTTGCTAGTTGAATTAGATGGAAGTTTTTTCTATTTGTTTATCGCCGATAACAATCGGTTTTTTGCTTTCATTTGCTTATTATTTTACCATCATTGTCTAATTTATTACCCCCGAGCCAATGCACAATCCTCCCATGTAAAAGACACAGTATTGTCCCGGAGTAACAGCTTGTTGAGGTTCCTTGAATTTCACAACGCAGATTTTATCGTTTCCCGTAACGGTAATTATTTGAGCTGGAACCGCTTTACTTTGATATCTTATTTTTGCTTTTACTTTTAGCTCCTTGCCGTAGAATTTATCGTTTGAAAAAAAGATATCGGACAGAATTATTTCTGTTTTTCCCAAGTCTCTTTTATTTGTTGAAACGACGATCTGATTTTTTTCAGTATCTTTTTTAACTACATAAAAAGGACCTCCCGCAAGCTCGATCTTTTTTCGCTGCCCTATTGTGTAATATTGCAAACCATTGTGTTTCCCGAGAATTTTTCCTTCTTTGTCGATTATATTTCCGGGTTTGTTTCCCACCTCTTTTTCCAAAAAATTTTCCATCGCTTTTGAAGGAATAAAACAAAAATCCTGACTTTGCTTAACGTTTTCGTAAAAATTAATATTTTCTTTTTTTACCATCTCATAAATTTCTTTTTTAGTGAATTCCCCTAACGGGAAAATTATTCTATTGAGCCAATTTTGTGGTAAAAGACTCAAATAATAAGTTTGATCTTTACTTTTATCTTTTGGAATGGCGACAAAAAAACTTTTATATTTTCTGCTTTTTATTATTTTTGCGTAATGACCGGTTGAAGCGTATTTTATATTTTTTGAGTCAGCAAATTTGAAAAGATGAAAAAATTTAGTATTTCGATTGCAAACAATGCAGGGATTGGGGGTTTGGGAATTCTTCAGAGAATTTATTGTGTATTCTATGACATTTTTTTGAAAGCATTCCGTAGCATCTAAGATATAGTGTTCACACCCATATTTTTTACATATTTTTTGCGCTCTTTCAATAGAAGTTGATGTACTCTGTATATTTTCTTCTCTGCTTTCTCTTTTTGTTCTTTTACTTTTTTCTTCTTCCCATGTCGGGAATTTGAGAGAAACACCGACAGGGTTCCAGCCGTTTTTTTTAAGGATAATTAAAGCTGCCGTAGAGTCAACACCTCCGGACATTCCGACCACTATTTTTTGGCCCTTTCCGTTTTTTATTCTTGTTGATTTTCCATCCATTCTTCGTATCTCTCAGCCAGCATCTCATTGCCTCTAACTATTTGTTTATGTTTTTCTTCTAAGGATTTGGGAATGGGTTTCTTATTGTTAAAAAGATAGTCGTAAATTGCTTCTGCCAAAGCTTCAGTGGCAAGCACGGAGCAGTGTATTTTTATCGGAGGTAGTCCATCTAAAGATTCTATTATGTTTCCTTTTTCTATTTTTAAAGCTTCTTCTATTGTCTTTCCTTTTACCATTTCAGTTATTGCACTACTTGTTGCTATTGCCGCAACACACCCGAACGTTTGAAATTTAATATCGGATATTATTTCTTTTTTGCCTTCTTTTTTTATTTTGATGTAGAGATACATCATATCTCCACAGGCTAAATTTCCAACTTTCCCTACTCCGTCCGCGTTTTTTATTTTTCCGAGATTTTTAGGTTTGTGAAAATATTCAAGTACTTTTTCTGTATACATAGTTTTTTTCTTTCTTATAAAATTAAAAATCTTCTCTTAGGTTCATGGGTGATATGGACCTTATCTTTTTTACAGCCTCCGGTAAAGTCTCTAAAAAGTAATCAACTTCCTTTTCAGTAGTATACCTTCCGATGGAGACTCTTATTGTACCTTGAGCGTATTTTTCTTCTACTCCACAGGCCAAGAGCACATGTGATGACTCCAGTTTTGGTGATGCGCAAGCCGATACTGTTGAAACTTCTATTCCTTTTGAATCGAGCTCCATCATTAATGCTTCCCCTTCAATAAAATCAAATCTGACATTTATGTTGTTGGGAAGTCTTTTTACCGGATGTCCGTTTAAGTGAGAATTATCAATTTTTTTCAAAATAGTTTTGATCATTTTATCTCTGAGATTGGTCTGTCTTAGTTTTTCGTCATACATCTCTTTTATACAAAGTTCCAAAGCTTTTCCGAATCCGACAATCGCCGGGACATTAACGGTTGAAGATCTTTTGCCTCTTTCATGCCCTCCTCCGTGAAGAAGAGGTTCTATTTTTGTTCCATTTTTAATATACAAAATTGCGGCTCCTTTTGGTCCGTAGATCTTGTGAGAAGACGCTGTTAACAAATCAATATTAAGTTTTTGCACGTTTATGGGCATTTTGCCGAAACTTTGACAAGCGTCTGTGTGAAACAGAACACCTTTTTCCCTGCAAATTTTTCCTATTTCTTCAATTGGCTCAAGAGTGCCTATTTCGTTGTTTGAGTGCATTATTGAAACTAAAATTGTGTCTTTTGTTATCATTTCTTCAAGTTTTTTAAGATCTACAATTCCGAATTCGTCAACCGGAGCAAATTCAGCCTTAAATCCATTTTGAGCAAGATATTTAGCGCTGTTTAAAACACAATCATGCTCTATCGCCGAGACTATTATTTTATTTCCTTTGTCTTTATTTGCCGCAGCAATTCCTTTTAGAGCCCAGTTGTTGCTTTCTGTGGCTGAGGATGTGAAAAATACTTCACTTATTTGGCAATTTAAATAGTTTGCAATTGTTTCTCTTGCTTTATCTACAGCTTTATTTGCTTCTGTTCCCATTGAATGAATTGAAGCCGAGTTTCCATATTTTTCTGTGTAATAAGGCAACATCGCTTTTATCACCGCTTTATCAACGGGCGTTGTTGCGGCGTAATCAAAATATATTCTTTTTTTAGCTTTTGTGTTTTTCATAAACGGTAAACATTCTATCACAAATTTGCGAATGGTTTATGCTATTGGGCTAAGTTTTTCTGTTTCGGATTTTACTTTTGTAGCGTTCCTTTTGCTCTTTGTCTTTATGGTTCCAATCTTTTTACGCCTCTGTATAAATATGTGACCTCGCGTATGTTAGACAGACCAAGCATTTTTATCATCATTCTTGCAGGCCCTATACCCAAACCTCCGTGCGGAGGACACCCGTACCTAAAAAAGTTTAAATAAAATTGAATTGGTTCTAATGACATTCCCTTTTCTTTTGCTTGCTTTACCAAAATCTCGTACCTATGCTCTCTTTGAGCTCCTGTTGTAATTTCCAAACCATCCCATAATAGGTCGAAGCTCTTGGTAAGTTTTGGATTATCATCAAGTCTCATGTGGTAAAAAGGTCTGGCATCAGCAGGATACTCGGTTACAAAAACAAACTCATGATTTTTTTCCTTTTTAATATAATCGGATATAGCTCGTTCTTCTTCGGGACTAAAATCTCCTTCTTTTTCGCTTGAAACCTTTAATTTTTTTAGTATTTCCTTGGCCTCCTTCATAGTTATTTGAGGAAAAGGAATTTCCGGGACAATAAGATCTCTGTTAAAGTATTTTTTAATTTCTTCCCCGTATTTTTCTTTTATTTTCTCTACAATGTAATATATTAGATTTTGCTCTAAATCCATTACATCCTGGTGCGAATCTACATAAGAAAATTCAATGTCATATCCGGTGAATTCTGTAGCGTGTCGGGAAGTAAATGATGGATCAGCTCTAAAAACCGGTCCTACTTCAAAAACTTTTTCAAATCCGGAGGCCATAGCCATTTGTTTATAAAATTGGGGAGATTGAGCAAGATATGCTTTTCTGTCAAAATACTTTACTTCAAAGAGCTCGGCTCCCGTTTCGCTGGGAGAGCTCATAAGTTTAGGAGAATGTATCTCAATGAAATCTTTTGCAATTAAGTATTCCCTGAATGATTGTTCCATTAGAGTCCATACTTTGAATATTAAGGCATTGCTTGGTTTTCTTAAATCCAACCATTTCCAGTCCAGTCTTTTTTGTAATTCCACTTCTTCTCCGGCTTTATTGACTACCGGTATGGGAAGAGGTGTTTCTGCTTGAGAAAGTATTGAAATTTTTTGGATTGTTATTTCTATACCTCCGGGAGCTTGAGCTTCTTTTTTTGCTGTTCCTATAATTTCAACCACTGATTCCATACTTAAGTTATCGATCAGGTCCATTTCTTCTTTCGGAAGATCGGACGCGACGGTTTGTATTGTTCCTGACACATCCCTTATAATCAGAAATTTTATTTTTCCCTGATTTCTTATCGTTTGGACAAATCCAGAGATTTTTACTTCTTCTCCCGCGTGATTTTCTATTTGATTTATTAGTATTCTTTCCATTTTTTTGTCTTTCATACGCAGAATTATTCTATCACAATGTTTGTGTATATTTTGTGTGGTGGGCTATTTGTGAGGATGTGCGAACTGTTATGAAAGGAATTGTAGCTACGATATAATCTACATATGGATTCGTTTGAAATAAATAATTCAATGGAAGAAATCACTAACTATGTAATTGATTCTAGTAAGAAGGCAGATGAGAAGGCAGACCCCCCAGTTAAACCCGAAGTTGTATTAAATGATGATTCAACAATAGATATTATTTTTAATGATGAAAGAAAATTATCAGAATTTTTACCCGATAAATTAAAAATTAAAGACACCCCTGATTTTAACAAACCAATTTTATATAAAGTTATTTCCGAAGATGGAGAAATACAAAATCTGGAAGTTCGAATAAATCACGAATGGCTTAAAAAGGGAGGAAGTGCACAGGTAGCAATATTTGCTCATGAAATTGGACATGCCTTAGCTATAGAGGAAGAAATTAAACGTAATAAAGAGTTAAAAGAGCTTTTTGAAAAACACCCATCTTTTGATGTTATAGATAATAATGTAAAAGCTTATATGACTTACTGCTTTTTAAAACGCGCTTCAGGTAAATTAGATAATGAAATCCAAGCTTGGAATTACGGAAAAATAGTAGCCACACTTTTAGGCATAAATGACACCCAATATGAAGATATAATGAGGCCCCAAATTGAAGGAATGTATTACGCTGTTTATTTACCAACCTATGATTTCATAAAAGATCTTTATCGGGGGGATATCACTTCCCTTAATAAAGATATTACCTACCCACTTTATGACTCGTCACAGCAGAAAGAAATACTAGTAACAGCCGAAGAACTTTTATCGGCATTTAATAAATTAGATGATGATAAATACAAAAGAAATATCAAAGAAACCGGTAATTTTAAAAGTTAATTACATTGTAAAGACAGGTAGTAGACGCTTATGAAATTAAATGTGTGGTGTGGGCGAGAGAGGACTCGGTCACCTGTCTTAAGACAATCTAATTCGTTCCACTCATAAGATTTTCTAAAGCACGCGACCCTGCCTCGCTCATTTCATTCGCTCCGAATTATTCTCGTCCTCTCTTATAATAAAAGTTCCCGCTAACCTTTCATAAATTCAAGGCTAATGGGAACTTTCATGGTGGGCGAGAGAGGACTCGAACCTCCACCCTTTCGGACACGGTTCTAAGCCGTGCGCGTATGCCAATTCCGCCACTCGCCCTTAAAGTTTTAGTATTTTATTTTAAATGAACTTTTTTCTTTCGCACGTCTTATGCCCTCAAATGGTCTAAAGCCGTGCGCGTATGCCAATTCCGCCACTCGCCCTTAAAGTTTTAATATTTTGTTTTAAATGAACTTTTTCTTTCGCGAGATTTTTTTTATTTTTGTGTAGGAGAATTATAACAAATGTGAGTACTACTTTTGCGCTATTATATAGCGTTATATAATTTAAACATGGAAATAGAGACTATTGAAACTCTTGCAGTAGATGAGGAAGAAAAGGAAGAAAAAAATATTAGTAAACAAATCTCAGATGTTTTAGATAAATTACTTCCCGAGCAACGTTCAACTACCGTAGAGGCGCAGAACGAAACATTAAATTCTCTTGATGAAGATTTTCTTATCGAACTTAAAGCTCATATTTACAACGTGATAAGAACGGAAGAAGAACGGGAAAAAGACGGCAAACCAAATAAAATAAAAGAGCTTAGAGAAAATCCTGAAAAATTTATCAAAGGGCATCTTAAGGGAGAAATTTTTGAAAAATTAGTAGTTGTAGATCCTGCTATTAGGTCAGAAAGATTCAAAGGTGTTGATCCGAAGAAAATAAACGAAATGGAGGCTTTATCAAATGAAATTTTAAGTGTAATGCAAAATCCCGCAAGGTATGGTCTTGAAGATAAAATTAGATTGAGGAGGCTTCCCGATGCTACTTATATTAAAATAACTGAGGAAGGTTATGTGGAAATTCTCGGAGTTGGAGAAGCCAAATCGGGAGTTATTGATGAAAGATTTCGCCGCCAAGCTCTTGAATATAAGAATTCCGTAAAAATTATTGTTGAAGAACTTAGTAAATTCAGACATCCAAAAAGATTGCGTAATCTTGGTCTAAATCAATTGGCGAATAGGATGGAAAAAGCGGGAATGTCGGGAACCGCCAATTTTGTCAGAGTAGCGGATAATTTTGAAGAAACTCTTATTATCCCTCAGGATAAAATACTTGATTATGATTGGATAGAAGACATTGTTGATAATATTTTAAGATCATCTTTCACTACCCATGAGTTGAATGCGATTACTCAATGGGTTTATGAAAAAATACAGGATTGAGAAGCAGAAGGTTAGGCGGAAGAAAGCACGGTATTATCAATAATTCTTGGAGTTTTTATCTTGCTGATGAAAAAATTCACTCCGTTTTTCCAATTTACAGGGTTTGGAGGAGTATATACAGGAGCAATTTTTTCCGGAGTATTTAACCCCTTTGCAACATACTTTTCAGCTAATTCCCTTCCTACTACTTCAATTGCTTCGTCAAAAGATTTGAAATAAATAACATTTCTTCCGTAAATTCCCCATCCAAAAGGATTAAAAGATTCCGGAATCAATCTTTTTCCACATGAGGACTCC
>Ga0255343_1004725_pt1 | contig 13203 bp, 10 predicted proteins | sample wastewater_treat_4_FD_192413 | JGI IMG/M metagenome (GOLD analysis project Ga0255343, IMG submission 192413) | Wastewater microbial communities from Lulu Island WWTP, Vancouver, Canada - plant16 | ecosystem: Engineered > WWTP > Wastewater > Unclassified | place: Canada: Vancouver, British... | reverse complement strand
CGTGATATCCCGGGCAACACTGCCACAGCTTGTGCAAATCCAACTAAGGCTCCATCAGATACACGTACCTTGGCGCTTCCTACTTTTACAAGTTGGCTTAGTAACAGTATTATCCCTGTAAAAATTAATCCAATAGCAACTATTAAAGAATTTTGACTTATTACTTCTACAAAATTCTTTAATAAAATCCCTACAATACCTGTTATTATTGTTCCCAAAATAACCGCCCATCCCAAGGACCAACTATCGCTTTTTCTGCTCTCCTGTTTTAAAAAACCGGAGAACCAGTCAACAAAAATCTCAACGATGTCAGTAAAAAAGAAAATTATAGTTGCAAAAGTTGTAGCAACGTGTAAAACCAAATCATATGAAAGAGGCGGCAAGTCTACTCCCAGAAAAATTTTTGCCAAAGCAAGGTGTCCGGAACTACTTATCGGCAAAAACTCCGTTATTCCCTGTATAAGACCCAGAGTAAGAACATGTAAATTCATAAAATTCACCTCTTAATTATTATATCTTTCTGACGCCTTGATTCCCATGTATGCGTTCTATATCAAAAACCACCATAGCTAAGTTGTGTGCATGGTCACCTATACGTTCGAGATTACTTAGAATTTCGATAAACGTAATTCCTCCTCCAGGAGAGCACTTCCCGCAGTTAAGTCTTTCTATGTGAGTCGCTCTTAATTTCTTCTCTAACCTGTCTATTTCGTCCTCTAGGATCATTACTTCCTTAGCTTTCTCTGGATCTTCATCTCTCAGTGCTTCTACACTCTTTGTGACAGCAGAGATGACTGTTCCAAACATAGTTCGAGCTTCAAAATTCGCAATTTGTGAAAATTCAAGCTTTTCTGCGTCCATGTACTGATACACTTCCACAAGATTAGTGGCGTGATCACCTATACGTTCTATGTCGCTAACTCCGGAAACACAAGAGTTAAGCAATAGTGATGAGTCAGAAGAAAGTCCGGATTGTCCCAATTTTATTGCATAATTTACAATATCATGAGTCAACTCGTTGACATTATCCTCTCTTCTCAATATTTTTTTTACCAGCTTTGCATTCCCAGTCAGTATGAGCTGTTCACACATCTCAATCATTTCTATTGCCATTGTACCAAGTCTAACCATCTCCATACGTACGGCATCCACAGCCGCTGCCGGAGCCACGGTAAGTATGCTTTTGTTCAAATATCTTGGACCTGCCATCTCAACAATTTCATCATCAGGAATTATTTTTTTAATAAAACTAGCATATTGACTTGTGAAGGGTAAAAATACGAGTGCGGTAATAATATTAAAAATAGTATGAGCATTAGCAACTTGTCTAACAATATCAGTTGAGGTTAAAAGTATTAATCTGCTGTATATAGGTAATATAGCAAAAATAATTATTGTTCCAATAATTTTTATAACCACATGAGATAAAGCAGCCTGTTTAGCAGAACGATTAGCTCCCAGCGAGGCTAAAACAGCTGTAATCGTTGTCCCAATATTATCTCCCAACACAACAGCAATTGCTGTTTCTAAGGGGATAACACCCTGACTTGCCACGGCCATGGTAAGCCCGACAGTGGCGGAGCTGGATTGAACAAAAAGAGTAACAACAAGGCCAGAGAGAAAAGCAAGAAAAATATGATCTCCAAATAACGTCACCACTTCTGGATGTGATTTAATAAATGACATTGGACCTTGCATCATTTCCATTCCTATAAAAAGCAACCCAAAACCTACGAGTCCTATGCCTATATATTTATTTCTTTTTTTTCTGCTTAATATACTTATTGCAGCTCCAACTACCGTACAAACATATGCAACGTTTAAAATCTTAAATGCTAAAAGTTGAGCTGTTACCGTTGTACCTATATTTGCCCCTAAAATTACTCCTATAGCCTGTAGCAAAGTCATGAAACCTGCATCAACAAAACTTACTACCATTACAGTTGTTGCACTGCTGCTTTGTAATATACTTGTAACCAACGTTCCTACTAAAAGGCCCTTAAGTGGTGTTTTTGTGAGTGAAGCCAATAGTTTTCTAAGCTTATCGCCAGCAATGATTTGCAGGGCGTCCCCCATTATGATTATTCCGTATAAAAGAATACCTATACCGGCAAATATCTGGAACAAAGAGCCTATAGACATTGATATCTCTCCTTAAAAATTAAGCCCATTCTATTTTGCTGCACTTTTTTTCGGTTTTTTAACTCGCTCTATATCAAAAACCACCATTGCCAAATTCTTTGTGTGATCTCCCACTCGCTCTAAATTGCTTAGTATATCTATAAAAACAACTGCACTGCCTGAATCACATGTACCTGCATTTAAACGAGCGATATGCTTTGTTCTTAAAGATGTTTCTAGTTCATCTATTTTATTCTCCAAATCTAATACTTCTTTGGCAAGGACAACACTTTCATCTTTTAAAGCCCTTATTGAACAACTTATAGACAATATTGCCAAATCAAACATTTCCTTACATTCAATCATCGCGCTTGGTGAAAATACTAAGTTATTTTCTTTAAGGTATTGGTACAACTCTACTAGGTTGGTTGAGTGGTCGCCCACTCTCTCAACATCGCCAACAGCACTTGTAAAAGAATTTAGCAAAAATGATAAGTCAGAAGACAATCCGCTTTGGCCAACTTCTGTTGCATAAAACACGATATCTCTTGTTAAGTCGTCTACATTTCGTTCCATATAATTTACATTTTCTATCAACTTTCCATTGTCTTCTAAAAAAATTCTTCTACAGTCTTCCAACATGCTTTTTGACATATCAGCGACTCTAATCATTTCTTTGTTAACCGCATCTACTGCTGCCGCTCTTGATATATTTATAAGGGATTTATTTAGATAGACGGGACCCAAGACATCCTCATTCTTATCGTCTGGCAAAATCTTTTTGATAAAACTTGCATATTGACTTATAAATGGAAAAAATAGAAAAGCTATAATTAAATTAAAAATTGTGTGAGCATTCGCTACCTGACGAGATAAGTCAGACGATGTTAATCTTATAAGAGATGCATAATAAGGAAGGATAAGAGCTATTACGACTGTACCAATTACTTTTATTAAGACGTGACTAAGAGCTGCTTGCTTTGCCGATCTTCTGGAACGCAAAGAAGCTAGCACAGCTGTTGTTGTTGAACCTATATTTTCTCCCAAAATTATTATTATTGCAGTTTCAAGTGAGATTAGACCCTGTGCCATAACGACCATTGTTAATCCTACAGTAGCTGAACTCGATTGCACTAAAGTGGTTATCAATATACCTGCCAAAAATGCTAAGAACTTATGGCTTGAAAATGCTGCTAAGAGCTCCGGCCTGTCTTTAAGAAAAGACATGGGCCCCTGCATCATCTCAATACCAATAAACAGAAGGCTAAACCCTATTAATCCCATACCCATCTGTCTGTGACGCTCTTTTTTCGCTAAAATACAAATAGCCGCTCCTATTAAAGCTGACAAGTAAGCTACATTCGTTATTTTAAATGCTATAAGCTGAGCAGTAGCAGTCGTACCTATATTAGCGCCAAGTATTACTCCTATTGCCTGAACTAGGTTCATGAAGCCGACATCTAAAAAACTGATAACCATAACTGTTGTGGCACCACTGCTTTGTAAAATACCTGTAACTACTGTACCTAATAGAAACCCTTTTAGAGGGGTACTTGTGAGAGATCCTATTAATTTCCTAAGTCTATTTCCCGCTATTATCTGTAAAGAATCTCCGATGGTTACTATTCCATAAACTAAAACACCGACACCTGCTAACATTTGTAAAAACGAAGTAAGGGACATTCAGACCTCTCCTTAATCTGGCATTAAGAAAACTATAAGATAAATTATATTCTGGTTATCATTGGAACTATTGTCGGATAATTTCTCGATGACCTACCAAATACCTCTCTAACTCTTTTTCTTATTTCTGTAGGCAACGCGTCTTGTTTAGCACCGGGTGCTCTTGCGAATTGTTCAATGGCTCTGTTTACGGCATCCTCTAACTTATAAAATGTCTCCCTATCTTCAAAAGAGTAAACACTACCCTTTGTCTGAATCTGAACAGGCGATAGTAGTTGGGAATATTCATCTAAAACAACGGATATTACTACCAAACCGTTTTCAGATAATTCACGGCGTTCACGCAAAATGCTGCCCTCTAAGCTGCCGAGAGCAACACCATCAATGAGAATCGCTCCAGATTGCACTGATTCTCCTAATTCAGCTCTATTGGGACTCTTAAATTTCAAAACATCTCCATTTTGTAAGATAAAAATATTTTTTGAAGGGACCCCCATTTCACGAGCAAGATCCGCATGATGAACAAGGTGGCGATATTCCCCATGCACCGGTATAAAGTACTTTGGCTTGAGCATATTCAACAATATGGTTAGTTCATCTCGGGAAGCATGTCCGGAAACATGAATGTTATCGCTTTTTTCATATACAACCTCACAGCCGAGAGAAAAGAGCCTGTTAATGGTATTGTTGACCAGTTTTTCATTCCCCGGAATAGGCGTGGCTGAAATTATTACAAGATCTTTTGCTCCAAGCTTAATCGAGCGATGCGTTCCCTTGCTCATTAAAACAAGACCCGAAAAGGGTTCTCCTTGGCTTCCTGTGGTAAGAACCACAACTCTGTTTGCAGGGAGCAAATCTGCCTCTTGTGAAGTAATTATTACTCCGTCAGGCACATCAACATAATCAAGCTCTTTGGCTAAATCTATATTTGAAAACATACTGCGACCATTAAGTACGACCTTCCTATTAAATCTTGTCGCAGTATTTACTACTTGTTGTGCTCTATGGATATTGCTTGCGAAAGTAGCTATAACAATGCGCCTGTCCTTATACAATCTGAATAGCCTCTCAAATGTCTGCCCTACAGTTCGTTCTGACGGGGTAACCCCAACTCTGTCAATATTCGTGGAATCAGACAACAGCAACAAAACGCCTTCTTCGCCAAGTTTTGCAAAGGTATTAAAATCTGTTCCGATATTATCTATGGGTGTGGGATCAAACTTAAAGTCTCCGGTGTGGACTATAGTGCCGAAAGGCGTCCTTATAGCAAGTGCTAAAGCATCAGGAATAGAGTGACATACAGATATAAATTCAACAGAAAAAACTCCGGCTTCCACCTTTTCGCCTGCTGAAATAATTCTATAATTAGGCTCATAAGATGACTTTGCATCTACCATTTTATTTTCAATAAAGCCTGCTGCCAAGCGAGTACAATAAAGGGGTGCGTCCAGTCTTGGCAAAATAAACGGAAGTGCCCCAATATGATCTTCATGTCCATGTGTTATGAAGATTGCTTTTATTTTATTTTTATTTTTTATTAGGTATTCTGCATCAGGTATGACTAAATCTATACCAAGCATATCATCTTCAGGAAATTTAAGACCGCAATCTACTACTATTATGTCATCCTCAAAGCTAAATGCTGTCAGGTTTTTGCCTATTTCTCCCAATCCGCCGAGAGGGATTATTCTTAACTCGCCCTTACTTTTACTTGCCGCCTTACTTCTTCTTTTATATCTTTTTTTCTCGGATGCAGGCATAAAAAACAACTCCCTCCAACCTAACATAATATCACTGAATCTCACATATATCCACACTTGCCACAGAATGTATTATTAAATTATTAAGGCCACATCAACAATGCTACAACAAAGAATAATTTGTTACAAGTTGCAAAAGGTTGACAACATATTAATATACGATATAATTTTTTCTTGCATGCCGGACTGAAAAGTCCGACCAAAGTACCGTTAAACTGGGATATGGTGCAACGGCAGCACACCTGACTCTGGATCAGGCAATCTAGGTTCGAATCCTAGTATCCCAGCCATTTTTAAAAAACGGTCCCTTCGTCTAGGGGTCTAGGACGACGGGTTCTCAGCCCGTTAACAGGGGTTCGAATCCCCTAGGGACTGCCAAAATAAACATAAAAACAGGGGAGAATTATTTCTCCCCTGTTTTTATGTTTATTTCATTCTTCTGCCTGAGTAAGAGAGAGACGTGGTGATTCAAACTTAATCCCCTCTGCATCAAACAATGTTTTTAATCTGGCTCTATATGCCCAAGACACAGCCCACTGTCTTCCCGGAACTGTTTTAATATATATCCTTATATGCACTCCGTTCTCGGTGAACTCAAGAATACCCTGAGATTTGGGTAATTCCAATATTTCCGAGTCTGGCTCTTTATACATTGTGTTTGCAAGGTCATCCATTATAGACATTGCTTTTTTATAATCCGAGTCATATGTAATTCCAATTTTCACTATGGTAGCAGACCAGTTTTTTGTGTTATTTAAAACAATCTGTATTAGACTATTGGGTATAATTATTAACTTCCCCGAAAATCCACGTATTCTGGTAGCTCTAAGATTAAACTTTTCGACCGTCCCCGTGTGCCCATCAACCTCAATAACGTCTCCTACATTATACTGATTTTCTATGAGTATAATAATGCCGTTTATATAGTCTCTTATTAGGTTTTGTGCCGCAAAAGAAACAGCCAATCCTATAACTCCGACACCAGCTAGTACAGGCCCCAAATTGAACCCGAAAACCTTTAAGATGGAAAATACAAAGAAAAATCCTATTATAATTCTTACTAATTCTGCTGTAAGCTGCCTAAGAGTGGATAGTCTCTTACCCAAAGTCTCTCGTGTGACTGTATCTTCGTATAAAGAAACATTCTCATTCGCAGCTTTAAATAGTCTTCTTACAACTATTTTGGCTATTCTGTCGAAAATATACCAAAAAATACAAAGCAGTACTATTATAATTAAGCTTTTGAAATCCTTTATTAAAAGTGGAAATGAAAAAGAAGAATGTGACAAAGCTTTTGTCCTCCCAATCTTAATATCTTAATCTTGCACTTCCGTAATCTTCATACCACCTAGATTTGAAAGAGCTTCTTGGTCCACATTTATAATATATTTTTGCTTTAATTTTTTAATTTCCTCGTCAACATAAGCCATCTGTAATTTTGTTGAAACACTATCTTCCGCTTCTTTAAAGGACAGCTGTTTCGAGGTTCGATGCTCTAAAACTTCTATAACATGCCAACCAAAAGCAGATTTTATCGGTCCGACAATACCTCCAACTCTTGTATTAAATATGGCTTCTTCAATTGCTGGATCTTGAATTCCTCTTTCGACCCAACCTAGGTCTCCTCCATTTTTAGCAGTATTTTGATCACGGCTGTAGCTGGCAGCAATTTCTTCAAAATTATCTTTATTTATAAGCTTTAATAAAATACTATTAGCTACTTCCTTTGTTGGAGACATAATATGTCTTGCTCTGAATGCTTCGGGTTCAACAAATTCATCAAGATGTGACGTGTAATAGCTTTCGAGAGTTTTACTGCTCATATCCCATCCTTCTGATAGGTTTTTAAGATACTCTCTTATAAAAATCTGTAGCGTTTGCCATTTAATCTGAAAAGCTACTTCTGGCTTTGAGTCCAAACCCTGCTCCTTGCCAGCCTCAGCTATTAAAAGAGCCTCTATAATCTGATTCATCATTGCATTTCTTTTCTCCAGATCAGCGTGATCTATTGTCAACATGGCCATAATTTCACTTTCACCTGAAGAATTAACCAGAATACGAAGCACTTCAGGTTCTGACAAAGTGACAGATCCTACTCGAATCAGGGGATTATCATTTGACAAAATAGGGGAAACAGAGGCGAGCAACAAAAATAGAGCTAACCACAAAACAGTTGTTTTTCTTGCTATTAGTTTGGTAACAAGAGCAATTTTTTTAGACACTATTTCGAGACCTTGAATTTCAATTCGCTTTTCTTTTGAAGCGTAATCGAAACTTTATCTCCCTCAACTATTGTTCCATCAAGAATTTGATTTGAAAGAGGATCTTCCACGAGCTTTTGTATGGCTCTGCGAAGTGGGCGTGCTCCATACTTTGGATCATATCCCTTCTCCAACAAAAGCTCTGAAGCTCCCCTAGAAAGTTTAAGCTCTATACCCTTTTCAAGAGTTCTCTCTTTTACCTCATTTACCATTTTATCTACAATATTCAATAAATTATCCTTGTTTAGATTCTTAAAAATTAAAAGTTCATCTATTCTGTTTAGAAATTCCGGGCGAAAAGCTTTTTTAACTGCAGACATTATGGTTTCTTTTGCTCTCTTGTCATTTCCCTTATCAATGCTAGTACTGGAAAAACCAAGAGCTGCCCCTTTGCTTATCTCGCTTACTCCGACATTACTCGTCATTATTATTACTGCATTTCTAAAATCTGTAAGATGCCCTTGACCATCTGTTAAACGTCCATCGTCCAATAATTGCAGCAACATATTGAATACATCTGGGTGTGCCTTTTCTATTTCATCAAAAAGCACAACAGCATAAGGCCTACGTCTTATGGCTTCTGTTAGCTTCCCACCCTCTTCGAAACCCACGTATCCTGGAGGAGCTCCTATTAGCTTGGCGGCCTCGTGCCTTTCCATATACTCACTCATGTCTACCCTGATTAACGCCTCGTCACTTCCAAACAAAAAGCCTGCAAGAGACCTCGCCAATTCCGTCTTACCTACACCGGTGGGGCCTAAGAAAAGGAAACTTCCAACAGGACGTCTTGGGTCTTTCATGCCACTTCTTGCTCTTCTTATTGCCATAGAAACTGCCTGAAGGGCTTCATCTTGACCTATGAGCCTTTTGGAGATCTCATCTTCCATACGAAGCAATCTCTGACTTTCGGCCTCTGTAAGCTGGGTAACAGGAATCCCTGTAGACTCGGACACAATTACAGCTATGTCATCGGCTGTTACATCCGGTGCGTACTCATTTCGCTCCTTTTCCCATGTTTTATATAAAGACTCTACTTCTTCGATAAGTTTTCTTTCTTCATCTCTAAAATCCGCCGCTTTTTCAAACTCCTGAGCTGCTGCCGCAAACTCTTTTTCAGCACGGATGTCTTCAACAGCCTTTTCAAGTTCCTTAATTTCTTCCGGAACTTCTAAAGCCGTTATTCTCGCTCTGGCAGAAGCTTCATCTATTAAATCTATAGCTTTATCCGGCAAAAAACGATCCGTTATATAGCGTTTTGAAAGCTTTGTTGCAGCAACCAGTGCATCATCGGTTATGTGCACGTTATGATGGATTTCATAGTTTTCTTTTAGCCCTTTAAGAATAAGCACCGCGTCTTCTTCACTTGGCTCTTCCACTTGGACCGGTTGGAATCGTCTTTCTAGAGCTGCATCTTTTTCTATATACTTTCTATATTCGTTTATCGTTGTAGCCCCTATTACTTGAAATTCTCCACGTGCCAAACTGGGCTTAAGTATGTTCGCCGCATCAACAGCACCCTCAGCACCTCCAGCCCCTACAAGAGTATGAATTTCATCTATAAATAGAATCGTTTTTTTATTATCTCGGACTTCTTTAACAAGCTTACGCATACGCTCCTCAAATTCGCCCCTATATTTTGTCCCTGCAACAAGATTTGCAACGTTTAATTGAACAACCCTCTTGTCTTTAAGAATGACCGGAATATCGCCGGACAGTATTCGCTGTGCCAATGCCTCTGCTATTGCAGTCTTACCTACTCCCGGTTCTCCAATTAAAACAGGATTGTTCTTTGTGCGACGAGACAAAATCTGAACAACTCTTTGTATCTCTTTATCTCTGCCTATTACGGGATCCAATTCCCCATTCTTGGCCATGTTAGAAAGGTCTATCCCCACCTCGTCTAGAGTTGGAGTTTTTGAAACATTGGCAGAGTTCTTTTTATATTTATAATTATTCTTATTTACGTGTATCCCCAAAATATGCCGTGGTGACTCAGCATCTTCGGGCGTTGAACCTTCAGTCATCTCTCTCACAATTAAACGACACTGTTCTATAGTAACCCCTAATGAGGCAAGAAATTTAGCGGCCTTCCCCTCTCCTTCGGAGAGCAATCCCAAAAGAATATGTTCTGTGCCAATATATGTGGAGTCCATCATACCGGCTTCTTGAGCTGACAGCTCTACAACCAACTTGGCTCTTGGGTCAGTTGGAATATCAATTGAGGTTCTTGGAGAAATATTTCTGCCTATTATTTTTCTAAACTGACCTAAAAGCGAATCAGTATCCAAATTAAAGGATTCCAATACCTTGTAAACGATTCCATCTCTTTCTTCAAGTAAACCGAGAAGGATGTGTTCTGTTCCAAGAGAATCATGTCCAAGACGTAAGGCCTCTCTGTGTGCCACCTGAAAAACTTTTTTCCCTCGTTCTGTAAAATTATGCAACATAAAAGGTCACACACCCCTTACTTTCATTATAAATTGGCTTTCTTAAGTTCCGCCAGCTTATCCCGTATTTTTGCAGCAAGTTCATAATTCTCATCTTGCACAGCTTTCTTCATCTGTAAATCTAATTTTTCTGTTTCATCCAACGCACGCTCAGCAGGCATGCCTTCTTCAATATCTTCAGAATCCATACTTTCAAAATCATCAAGATACTCAAGGGGAATCATTTTCCCACAGTGAGGACATGTGATATCCTCTTCTTTTTCTTCATAATGCTCTGACATTATTGGCATAAGTAGATTTCTAATAACATCCTGCATTTGCGCCAGGGCTTCGGGAGAAAAAGACATCTTTAATGAATTGTACGAATTGCCCCCCTCTCCGTCCGGCAAAACTTCCTTCGCACAACTTCTGCACAGATTTTCGTCATATCTACGACCATTAAATATTTTTACAAGGTGAACTTCCGCGACACCTTTTCCACAACGCTCACACAACATAGAAATCACCTCATCCAAGAGCAAGACCTGTTAATAATTTTTTTAGCAAGTCCGCTCGCATAATATCCCTTCTGTAAGGGGAAACGTCAAAAAGCGTTCGACCGCTATCTTCTTGGTTTCTCATTGATATTTCAATGATCAATCTTTCTCGCGGTGAAATAATATCCCTGCTTTGCAGGTTCACTAACAAACGACGAGCTTCCTGTTCTGTTACTGCACTACCAACTAAATCGGATAAATGTTCTATCTCTTCGTCGCAATTACTGAATGTTAACTGAAGTATCCGTATGTACCCATGCCCACCCCTTTGGCTCTCAACCAAAAAACCGTTTTCAGGAGAAAAACGACTTCTTAATACGTAGTTTATCTGACTGGGAACACATCCAAACCGTTCTGCTAAATCTTTTCGCCTCAACGATACGGCATTTCCATCATTCTCTGCGAGAAGTTGATCAATATACTCCTCTATAATCTGAGTAAGGCTTGATGATGACATTCGCGACACTCCGTTTCCATAAATTGCTGTCCGTTATATTATTAAAAATAATTATAAAACATTGGTCAGTATAAGTCAACATTTAAAAACTATTGGGTTTTACGCATATTAGCCGGTTTTTATATTACTTTATCTTCTGTTCCTTTAACTATATTTGCAATATTTGATCTATGACGCCACAACGCTAAGAAAGATAAAAAACATCCTGCCCAAATATATGCCTCTGGCATATTAAATAAATACATTAAAAGCGTAGTTACAAAAAGAGAGGACATAGAAGCTATCGAAACATATTTTGATTGTTTCATTGCTATGTACCAAAAACAACCCCCGAAAATAGCAGGCCATGGATTAAAAAAGTCAAAAAACCCAATAACTCCAAAAGTTGTAGCAACGCCTTTTCCCCCATGAAACTTTAACCACAACGGATAATTATGCCCAATAACAGAGCTAACTCCTACTACCGCTAAAATAAAGCTACTGTCTGTGAAAAATGAGGCAATCAAAACTACTAATCCACCTTTAAACATGTCAACAACAGCAACAAAATACGCCCACTTTTTGCCTAAAAGCCTGCCTGTATTGGTAGCTCCAATATTGCCGGAACCAAAAGTCCTGATATCTATTCCTTTCAAAAATCTTGTCACCAAATATCCAGTAGGACAAGATCCGGTTAAATAGCCTAAACAGAGCCAAAGATACGCCACTTGAATCACCCTTTGAATTAGATAATATAAAAAAACGCCATCCCGCCTAAGCGGAACGGCGCATACAGTTTAATAAATACTATCTTTTCAGTGCTGTTATTACGTCCTGTGTAAGGTCAATTCCGCCGTAAAAAACAAGAGCTTTATTAAGCACGATTGTAACACCTTTTGCTTTGGCCACGCTTGTTATAGTATCATTAAGCTCTTTAAGCACAGGGTTCATTAACTTCTTTTCTTCCTCACGCAACTCTAACTGAAGGTTTTGTACAATTTGCGCCTTCTTCTTTTCATCGGTTTCTTTATCAAAAGCTGCTTTTGCTGCTTCAGATTTTTTCTTGCTTATAGTATCAAGTTGCTGTTGTGCCTGCTTAAACTTTGCCGATTGCTGAAGTACTGCCATATCATCAACAAATCCGACCTTTTCTTCAGCTGCAAAGGCTGTCATTGAAAATACAAGTGTTGCAATAATAGCAAATACAAAAGCTGTTATTCTTTTCATACGAGGTGCCCTCCTAAAATGCATTTCTCTATAACTTCAAAGATTCTATCTCTTGCTTTCCTTCTTGTCTAGTATATCTCTTCTCATTTTACAGATCCACGTCTGTCAGATAGTAAGCAATTCTGCCTATTTCCTATTAAATCTGTTCTACCGAGCTTTTCTAATGCCTTTTTCACAGTTGTATAGTTTTCAGGCATCCAGTATTGAAGCAAAGCTCTTTGCATCTTTCGTTCGTCAAAACTTCTGGCCACATAGACACTTGCGTTCGTCATAGGGTCTAACCCAGTATAGTACATACAAGTGGACATTGACCCAGGCGTGGGAGTAAAGTTTTGTACTTGCTCTGGCCTGATGCCTGTAGATTTTATGTATAACGCCAATTCCAGTGCATCTTCCAGAGTAGACCCTGGGTGTGAAGCCATATAATACGGCACAAGAAATTGTTTTAACCCTAATTTCTCATTAATAGCTTGATACTTTGTAAAAAATTCGGAAGTAACTTCCTTTGAAGGTTTTTTCATATACTTTAAAACATTTTCGCTGACATGTTCAGGCGCCACTTTTAGCTGTCCACTAACGTGATATTGACACAACTCCTCTAAAAACCCCTGATTTTCATCGGCTAAAATATAGTCGTAACGAAGTCCGGAACGAACAAACACTTTTTTGATGCCAGGCAACTTGCGCAACTTCCGTAAAAGAGAGATGAAAGCTGAATGATCCGGCTTAAGC
>Ga0255343_1004721_pt1 | contig 13209 bp, 14 predicted proteins | sample wastewater_treat_4_FD_192413 | JGI IMG/M metagenome (GOLD analysis project Ga0255343, IMG submission 192413) | Wastewater microbial communities from Lulu Island WWTP, Vancouver, Canada - plant16 | ecosystem: Engineered > WWTP > Wastewater > Unclassified | place: Canada: Vancouver, British... | reverse complement strand
TTAGGCTACTTGGCTGGGGGACAGGGATTCGGTAACATGTCTTTCATCTGTAAATTCGCTCCGCTCATTAACATCTGAAAGCACGCTACCCCCGCTCCTTCGCTTCGCTCAGTCCGCATTATTCTCATCCCTGTCCCAACAAAAACAACCACAAAATCTAAAGACCTTGTGGCTGTTTTCGTGGCTGGGTATTAGGGAACAAGTTCGAACTGCTATTTTAGTCTAAATATGGTTGGAAGTAACGTATGTAATAAGTATATAAACTTCTATACTTTTTTATTTAAAAAGCTTCCAAAACAACGCCCCTACTTTTCGCTGTCTTCCCGATTTTGTTAAGGGAATTCCTATACTTCGTGAAATCTTTTGTTTTGCACGAGTTATACCTAAAGCTCTTTTCCAACTAAATCCACCTAAGTTCATACTTCCATTTTAGTCAGTTATATTGAAAATGTAAAATATGAAGATGCTATTATTTAGCAGTATCTTTAAGATTATTTAGGATCTTAAGATCGTTTTCGGTAGCAACGCCCAGTTCTTCCATATGTTCAAAATAGTTTATAGCCCCCTCAGTGTTGTTTTCTTTCTTGGCTTGTTTTGCTAAAGCTCTATAGGCACTACCCACTATACCCAACGGTGCTGGAGGTGGGCTGTCTTTCCATTCTTGGGAAGTGAGTGTTCTATTGTGTATATTCAATCCTATTTCTAAGCATTTATCATAATCGCCTCTTTTATAATAAAGTTCTGCAAAATAACATAAACATGGTTCATATTCACCAGTTGATTCGTATACAAATTTAAGTATTGGTTCCGCTCTATCTAAATCTCTTATAATCGCCTCGTCGACTAAGAGATGTCCTAAATCTCCTGCAATATCTATTTGGTCTAAAAATTCAGTGTTGTGTCTTTTTTCAATAGGTAATTGAATAGGCAAGTTGTCTTTTGCTAGGTCTAAAGCTTTTTGGTAGTTATCAACAGCTTTACTTAAATATTCTTTTCGTTCATCTCCCCTAATGTGCCAACCTGTAAAGTTTCTCCACGCAATTCCTAGCCAGTAAAAAAGTTTAGGATTTTTACTATCCCTAGAAAAATTTTCAGCTTCCTCAATGACCTTTAGCATATTCGCCTTGTTATAGTCTTCTTCTTTACCCATACCGAATGAAGAAACCTTAATTAGTTTATTGATAATATTCTGATCATTTTTTGTTTGAGGTTCTTTGGTGGAAGTATCAGTAGAGGCATCCCCACTTGTAGGGATACCCAATAATGAACTGTGATGTACATAAGTTTTAGTAAACTCTGAAAAAGCGTCAAAGTTGCTAAACATAAAAGCTTCTTCCAATCCTGTATCGGATGTAATAACCATTTGTCCATACTTGACGATAGGAATCTGATAGTTATCCTTGAACCTTCTGTCTGCAGACCCGTCCTTATTAGCTTTTTTCCATGTATGGTCAACAATTTCAGTATCACTAGGTACTTTTTCTTCCTCAATATATCCAGTTAATTCCATTCTTATATCTACTTCTCTGAGATCAAAAATTCCAAATTTTTCATTATCTTTATACAAGAGTAAAAATGTGGGAAAGAAAAATAAGTCTGGCCCATTCGCATTTGGTAATAAAGCATATGGTAAATCGCTTCTTATAAACTCAATTTCACGTTGTATCTTTTTAATCTCAGTTTTTGTTATAGCATTTTTAGCTATTGATCTTGCTTTTACATTATCAACAACCTCCGTATAGGTTAGATCCCAAATTTTTTTGCTATCCATAAGTTCGTTGAATGTGTCGATACAGTTCAGCCAACTCTTCTCTAATTGAGATTTATCTGCAAATGTAAGGCTGATATAGGTTTCACTTAGTTGTTTTTCAAGTTTCTCTTTTATTGATTGTTTCTCGTCTTTTAGTTCCTTAATTTTTTTATAAAAAAAGCCGAAAATAAGAACATAGCTAAGAAAATTTACAAATGTAAAAAAAGTTAAAGCATTTTTTGCCGATTTTAGCTGTTTTAGTAAGTCACTTCTTTGGTTATAAATGTCTGTTATTTGTTCCCTAAGCTGAACAAAATTGGAGCTAGTAACATCTAGTGCTTTGCTTGAGCTTCTAATTATGGAGCCAGAATTATTAATTTGTATACCAATATGGTTCTCAAATCCCATCAATATAAGTTAATGATCTAATTCATATTCTTTTCTTTTTAAGATAATCCCGTATATACCTGCAGCATATAGTAAAATATCAATTATTGAGAAAACTGCTAAATTACTTAGTAGGCCTAATATCATCAAAACCAAAGGTATTTCGAAGTTTTTAAACCACTCTTTTATATATGCGATTCCAGAAAACAAGATGACTTCTGCGCTGATTATCATCCACCAATCTATTTCTTCGAAAGAAAGATTAAAAAGAATAAGAACTACACCAACCCAAAGCACAATCTCGGTAATTTTTAACATTGTATTTCCTTTTTCCTTTCTTGTTGTTTCGGTTGTGGTAACGGGCGTTTCCTTAACAGGCTCATCTACCAAAGAGGTAGTTGCCTCGGAAATTTGTTCTCCGCAGTGTGCGCAGAATTTACTATCTTCATCGATTTTATTTCCACATTTCCTACAGTACATATACCTAGTTATAAAGAGCAATCTGCTCTACTAATTACTACAAAGAAAGCTTTATTCGTATAAGAATCCTTATAGGAATATTCCATATTTATGTTTTGTTTTAGTAATGACTGTATATCTCTTTCGCCACACATGTTTTCTAATAAGTTATTCTTGATCATAGCGTTAGTTAAGCCACTAACATCTAAGCCACTTAATGTGTAATGATATCTGATAGCCTTAGGTTGGGCTGTAATATTAGTTAAAGTAGTATTAGCGTCAACTTTTTGTGGTATAACCATCTCATTTTTTAGTTCTTTAACTGTTTCTGAAATTAGTGTACTGGTGTCATAGGTGCTCGTACTTGTATTAGTTGAGTTATAGGAAGTGCTGGTGTCAGTATCTCCATAAAGTAAGTATCCTGCACCAAAGGTAAAGCCAATAATGAGTAAGGCATAGATAACACCTTTTACTAATCCATTTGTTTCTTTACCTTTGTACTTAGGAAGATTATTTTCTTTTCTATATTTGTTCACAATTCCTCTATACTTATTGTCTTCTAAATACCTTGCTATACCGATGATTCCTAAGATTCCTATACTTCCTTCCTCGCCAAGTGCTATGCTGATTATTACAAATATTGCGATTATCGCTACTGCTCCCCACGCTATTCTAGCCGATTCTTCAAGCAATAGGGGGCCTTGATAATCACAATTGCTACAAGTGTATCTTTGGGAAGATGAGAAGAAATTTTTCTTACCTTTTGAAAGTGTGGATTCACCACATTGTGGGCATGGTGGATTATTTTCATTTTTCGATGTTATGGTTTGAGGTTTTGCTACTTCACTGCCACATTTTGAGCAGAATTTACTATTTTCGTTAACTAAATTTCCACAATTTTGACATTTCATTTTAATATTAATATTCTAAATTTGTACCCTGTAATAAGTCTAACACAGAGTCTATTCCTACAATATATCCTAAACCTTCTAATCCACCTTCATATATTAAAGTGGGTATACCCACATACTCACCGTTTTCATTGAACACAGCACCTCCAGAGTTACCAAAATCAATTTTTGCAGATGTTTTTATCAAATCATCTCCAACTCTACCGCTTACGACACCATCTGTATAAGTTATAGTATTTGCACCGTAAGACGGGTAACCTGCAACAAACACTTGGTCATTAATATTTAGTGCATCAGAAGATCCTATTGTTGATACTGCAGGGAATTTGGAGGGAAGTTGGTATCCTTCCACTGCCGCTACGATCTGGAGAAAAGCTATATCTAATTCCTCATCTATCATTGTTATATCACCTTCCTCTGTTGTTATTACATAGTCAGCATAATAAATATATTCTGGTTCTTTAGACAAATCGTTTGTGACACCAACTTCGCAATAATATTCATTTGAATCTTCTACCACATGATAGTTAGTTAATATAAGGCCTGACTCTGTCAAAATTGTTCCCGAACCAGAACTGTTCCTTACCTCGTTGTCATCTGGACAAGTTATGGATACTACGGCAGCCAATTCTTTATTTACATTAAAAGTAGTTTCGGCTCTTTTCGTGTTTTCAGCTTCATTTTGGTTGTCGTTTTCAATCTTGGCTTCTTTAAAAAGCTCTTCGTTTATATTAAGCTGATTTCTAATTTCCCTTGTTCCTTCTCTAATAGTATAAGGTTCATCTATTTCCTCAGAATAACTTCCGAATATATACAGATAAGCGAGGCTTGATACCACAGCTAATACTATTGCTAAGCCTTTGTTGTACTTTTTTTGAATTACAACAGTTTTCGCAATATCATCGTGAAGTGCTTTGTGTTTATTTTTGTCGAAAGCAACCTTTAAGAAACCTATTCCTAGTAGAAGTGAAGATAAAAGATAAGATAATGTTCTACCTAAGGCTCTTGTAAAAGTAAGTTTACTTTCATCTTTTTCATATAACACCCTCAAACCAAACAGCATTTTACCTGGTGTAGAAGAATATATACTAAGGAAAAATGTGTGGTACCCAACAATAAATAATAGCCATAATATACTGTCCCAAGACTCGCCCCAATCTCCAAAAACAACATAAAAAACAACTAAAAATACAAATATGATTAGTAAATCAATCATATAAGCGCCTGCACGTGGCCAAAATGCCCCATACTTTTTACCACTTGAGGGAGTGAGAATGTTTTTATTTGAAGTAATATTGGTTACAGGTACGTCCGCGGTAGCATTATTATTAACTAACTTGCCGCAGAACTTACAGAATTTAGCTGTATCATTTATTTGTTTACCACAATATTTGCAAAATTTCATGAGTCATTCCTAATTGAATACATAGCTGTCACAAGGTCTGGGACTATAAGTGCATTGCACGTCTCAAGGGGAATACTGGAGAAATGTTTATATTTGTTACCATCGCTTCTATAAAGAATTATGTTCCCACTTTCCATTCCTGGTTCCCCTATATTATCCGTCCAACGAACCCATTTATCTTCTCCAAAACCCAAGAAAGCCTTTTTGTAGTAACCCTCCTTTGTGAAATAAACATTACCTATATTTATAGTCTTGTTTTTATCAATTAAGTCGGTGACCAGTTTTCTTATTATTATAGGTGCTAAAAATCTCTTTGAGATAACATAGAGTTTATTAAATATCTCCTTTCTCGAACTCTTACCTATATGTAGAGTAGTTCCAAAATTGATATTTATTCTATTATTTATGCCGTAGAAGACGAATGAAAACTCTTGATGTGTTGGTACCAAATTCATAGAGTGATAGATCTGTTTGCAGGATATGCCTTCGATATCCGTATATTTTATTTCTATGTTGTTATAGGAGAGGCTGTTATCTGAAAAGACTAACTTTTTGGAACCAGAAATTCCAGGTATATCAATAATTAAATCCTTTGGTTCTGGTTCTTGTTCGTTTTGTTTATCATTTTCATCTGCATAATTGTTCTCGCTATGTGTAGTGGTATTGGTTACGTTGCTATCACTTACTGGTCTTTCTTTATGATATGTTTCTACGATTTTACCGCCGCAAAACGTACAAAATAAACTATCGTTAGGTATTTGTTTTCCACAATTTGTACAATACATATTTTCTTAATATTAATACTAAAAAAATTATAGCAATAAAACCTTTAAAACCGTAGTATTCTTTGTTCTTACGCAATGTGGAAGGTATAATATATGTTAAGATGACGAAAAAAACTACTAAAAGTCAGACTGATAGTAAGTCGATTGTAAGAAAAGAAACACTTAAAGAAACTGAAGAATTTCTCAAATCTCTTGTAGGAACAAGCACTGATCCTAAATACCTTTTAGAAAAAGTAAATAAGGCTATGAATGCTTATATAAACTCTGATGAGAAAGATAAAGAGGACAAGCTTCAAGCACTAAATGATCAGGTAAATAAAGTATTTCCAGTATATGCTTTAGATAATCACACTTTAGCTTCAGAAACAGTAAGTGAAAGATTACAACCTATGGTCAGGAAGATGGCTACAGATCTAGTTATAGAATATGAGTGCAACAGTAGTAGTGAAAAGGCTTTAGCACAAATGGTTGCTAGCTCCTACGGTAGATACCTTCAATATGCAAAATTTTATCAAAATGTGATGCATATAGAATGGCTAAGTACTGAAAAGACAAGGCACTATGAGAGCATAGCTAAAGAAGCAGATAAAGCACATAGACAATTTATTACAGCGTTGACTACTCTTAGACAGATAAAATCACCACCTCCATCAATAAAGATTACAGCTAAGCAGGCTTTTATAGCTGAAAACCAACAATTGAATGCAATAGGTAAAGACAGAGAGAAGGAAATCATTAATGGGTAATTATTCAGGAAAAACAGTTTTAGTTGAGGAGTGTCCGAAAATAGAAGTTTCAGATGTGTTACAAGAAGCGAAGCAACAATTATTGCCTGTTATTATGCAAAATGTAGCCGAGATAAGTGGTTATCCTGTTGAGTTTACAACAAGCAAATTAGCACATGGGGGCGAAAGAATATGGTTCAAGTGCCCCTTGTGTAAAGCCAGAAGTGGCGTTTTGTACAAGAAACCCTTGGACGGCACAGTGGGTTGTAGAAGTTGTTTAGAGCTTGAATACCGATCAAGAAGGTATCGGGGTATGATTGAAAATAACCTTTAGTAATCCCCTACAGATTTAAGTTGTTGACTTCCATCATTATATTGTGTAACATGGTACGCAATGAATGGAAAAAGCTTAAAACAACAAAATAACATACAAGTTCAGCCAATAAATACAAGGAACTACAGGTATAAGCTTTCTGACAACTTGGATTTTATACAAGATAACGATGTAGCCTTCTTAGTTACAAAAAATGATAAACCCCTTGCAGTAACACTTTCCTCAGATCTATTTATAAAATTACTTACTGATGAATATGAAGACCATAGAGACTTTCTTCTAGGTTATTTTGCCGAAATGCTGAAGGATGAAACTTTAAAAACCAAGACATCTTATTTTGAAAGATTGGACAAATTTACTAAGCAGTTAAAGAAAGGTGGACTTTCCCAAAAGCCTTCAACCTATTCTGAACTTATTTCACTAACAAGACTTGCAAAATCTTTAAAAGGGGATAAAACAGATATTGATCTAGATACATTTACTTCAGTACTTATTCTAATTAAGGGTGTAATTGTTAAGGCTATGAAAAATCTAGATATGTACAAAGAGGTATCGGAATATGTTATTCCAAACTCAATCGTTACTGTTGAAATTGAGGGAGATACTGAAACCTTTTTTATAACAAACGAGCCTACTCTAGCAGACCCTCTATCAAGAATAATTAGTTCTGAATCTCCGTTGGGCTATGCTCTACTCGGAAAATCTAAAAACGATGAAATTCACGTAGAAGCACCAATTGGAACATTAGTTTATAGAATACTGAAAATAATATGAATTTAGAGGAGATTAAGACGGCAATTGAAGATTTTTTAAAAGCAAATAGTCATGATTTTTTGATATCTGCGGGAATATTGAGATTTGAAATAGATACTAGGCAAAAAAAGATACAAGGGGAGATTGTAAACAAAAAGAGGTTGAAGACAGTAAAAATGAGCAAAAGTTCGTAATACATCCTAGCTCTTAAACAAAAGGGTGTAGTACCAATAAGTGATTGGAATAAGGCACGGTTTAAATACCGTGCTTTTTTTATTGTTATGAAAATTAATAGTAACAACACACAAATTAATACATACAGAAATACTGACCTCGCATTAAGTGCGTTTCTGGCGTTGCAGTTCGAGTTACTAGGTCTTGATAATATAACTGGCAATCGCTATGAATTTGTATTTAACAAGACATCTGCATTAGAGGAAGCTGTAAAGTCATTTTTTAACAATACTGCAAGAGTTTCCCCATCTGATTATTTCAATAGCATAAAAAGTTTAAAGACAAGGATTTATTCCAGGAGTTAAAGATGTTGTGTGAAGAAGCAGTGAGTGAATGGAAAACAATTTATGAAGAACAGACAGGCGAAACTATTGGAATGAAGGAGGCAACAGAAAGGGCAAACAGGATGTTCCGATTTTTAAAGACAATTACTAAACCAAGTAGTAGTAGAAAATTTGAAAATACGAAAGGAGGTGTAATTACCAATGGCAAAAAAGCTAAAAGTAACTCAGCCAGAAGGAATTAAAGAAATTCCTTCGGATATATATCCATGCGAGTTGGTATCCATAAGCGAAGGTGAAGGTAGTTTTGGTGAATATCTAAAGCTTACTTTTCAAATTGCTAAAGATTCAACCTATGCAGGGGAACAGAGAACAATTCTAGCCAGCAAAAAGCTAACGAGAAGCCCTAAAGGTGGCTCAAAGCTTCTAAACATCCTGGAAGCAATAGGAGGTAAAAAGCTAGAACTAGACTCTGAAGTAGATCCTGAAGATTTCATCGGAAAGAAAGCAAGGATTTTAGTGGCGGAAGCCAAAGAGGTAGAAGGCGTATTAATTCAGAATATAGATAAGGTTCTACCTCAAAAATAGTATTTAGTTAGGTACGGGGGCATTTGCTGATACCAAGTGTCCCCTACCAGGAGAAATATTAGTACGAATGAATTATAGCAATAATGAATATATAAAGACACCCGCTGAGTTCCTAAGTGATTGGGGTATTGTTTATTTGGATAAAAAGAAGGAGTTACAAGCTCTATGCATATTTGGGTCTTGTGATTCTGATAAATCAGATCCCAAAGAGGGTCACTTATATCTTTCGTCATCAACGGGGCAATATCACTGTAAAAAGTGTGGTGCAAAAGGTAACCTTGTTACATTAGCAAAACACTTGGATATTGATGTTGCAACGCTGTATAAGAAAGTGGGAAAGCTAAAAAGTAAGTCCAAAAAGACAAAAAAAGAACCTAAAGAGGAGAAACCTAAAGTTTTTGAGGATGACTTAACTAATGAGGCCTACGAGTGCCACAAGGATTTAACGAAAGTCCACAGACAGTATTTTAGAGATCGTGGCTTATCGGACGAGACCATTGATGCATATATGCTGGGTGAAGCTGAAGTTGATAGTCTTGTTTGGTTAACTATTCCAATATTTGATAACACTGGTAAGGTTATATTTTTCAAACTTAGACGATTACCAGAGGATGAAGAAACAAATCCTACGAAATATAGATACACATCAGGTGGTGAAGCTTATTTGTACGGTACAGAAATGTTAACAAATATTAGCAATCAGCCTGTTTTTATAACCGAAGGCGAGCTGGATGCCCTAGCATTAAGAGAATGGGGTTATGTTGCTGTTTCCTCAACAGGAGGTGCAGGTACATTTAAGAATGTGTGGATAGATATGTTTGATAATGTATCTCAAATCTATTTTTGCTTTGACAATGATACTGTAGGTAAGGCTGAAGTACTGAAGCACGCTAAGAAGTTTAAAAATAAGCAGGTCTATATTATCGATATTCCGAATGACGATGGAATAAAAGATGTTACTGACTACAGAACAAGTCAAAAAACCAAAGCTGACTTTGAAAATCTTGTTAAACAAGCACGGAAATATGATCCATACAAACTAGAGTTCACCGAGATTGAATTTGCAGATGCCTTAACAGAATTTATACCCTCTCAGTTTTTCACACCTTCTAGTGCCTTTATTACGCTTCAGATGAATGTAAAAAATGATGAGGATGTTAGCAAAGACACTTATGTTATTTCCTCAGAAAAAAGAATATTTCCACTAGAACAGTTTGTAAGTGAACACCGCTATTTATGTGATCGTGAGCCTAAGTTCAATTTAAGATGGTCTTCGGAGTCTGTAAAAGATTATCTAAGCAATAAAAACATTGAACCTGATTATTTTGCTTTGGTAGATAAAACCATTAATACGCTGAAACTTTATCTAGATTTAAAACATGACGATTGGTACTTGGTATTAGCTTTGTGGATTTGGGGTACATATTTTTATCGTCTATTTGGTTCTTATCCGTATGTAAATGTAAACGGACTTATGAACTCAGGTAAAACCAAAATGCTAGAACTTTGTAGTGAGATAGCCTTTAATGGTAAATTCTTAATGGGTTCAACCCCTGCCTTTGTTATAAGGGAAATACACGAAAACAGTTCAACAATCTTTCTAGATGAGGTAGAAAGCCTTAAAAAGGCATCTACACCAGAAGCTCAAACACTTACACTGATGCTCAATTCAGGATATAAATCTGGTCCTAAAATAGGAAAGATGCAACCAGCGGGATCTAAAGGTTGGGATACAAAGGAATACGACCCGTACTCCCCTAAAATGATTGCAGGAATAAACAATGTGTCAGAAACCTTACAGTCTAGGTCGATAAACATAACAATGCTGGCAAGTTCTAATAACACTATTAAAAACAGAGAACTAGACACAAAATTACATGAATTACAGGAGATACGAAATGGATTCTACCTTTCAGTAATGCATCTGCACAAAGATTTGTTTGATACATACAAGGATTTAGAAGATAGTTTTATACAGGGTAGGAATTGGGAGGTTTGGAGACCGCTATTAGCACTAGCAAAAGTAATAGACACGAAATCAGAACAAGAAGGTTTGCTTTATAACATCGTACGCAACTTTGCTGTAGAACGCATAAATGTTGATTCAACTGTTTCCGCAGACGACCAAACAATAATACAGCTTCTATTAGCCTTAAAAGATATGATGGAAAGCGATAAAAAGACGGAAGCCTTCTACCCAATTGCAAACATCAAAACATACTTAAAAACTGAACGTAGTGAGGAGTTTGATTGGTTGGAAAGCACCAAATACATAGGGGTTTCGCTAAGAAGGGCAGGAATTGTGCTACAGGGCTCAGAAACAAGGCGATTTGGAGATAAACCTATGAGAGGTTATCAACTAAACCTAGATGTAATAAATGAAAGACTTAAAGCACTAGGCTTTGAGTTTGGGGAAGTTAAGTAACTTTTGTAACGGATATGGTTATTGATTGTATTAACAACAAAATATCTTGTTACAGAAATGTTACAGACATAAATATACGGTTTGTAACATTTCTGTAACGAGGTTATTTACTATACCTAAAGGGTTTTATGAAAAATGTAACAAAATTACAAAAAAATAAGGACTTAACAAAACTTAACATTTCAGAGCTGTTAGAAATGTCTAATATAATGCAGTCTTACCTTGAAACTCATGAACCTGACCAATCTAAAGGTTGTAAAGTAGATATTAATGACAGGCCGTTTGATAGGGATGCTTACGAAAGCCAAAAACAATTGTGGTATTCAATTTGGGTTGAGTATTTTGGCAGCCCCGTTGATGAAGGACTGGAAATCAATGTATAATTGATACGTTGAGTAGTATACAAGTGTAGTAATAGCCGTATTGGCGTATTTGCACTTGTTGCATCTACTCAACAACCAGTACGGCTATTTTTATGGATTTTTTAGTAAACAAAGACATACAGAATAAAAAAGCAGTTGAATATTGTAGAAAATCAACTGAATCAGAAGATAGACAAGCTTTTTCTCTTGAAGATCAAGGCAATGTTAATAAAAGTGTTGCTAAGCGATATGACCTCCAAATAAAGAAAACATATAAAGAATCTATGTCTGCCAAGAGGCGTGGCAGACCCATGTTTGATGAAATGATTGCAGGTATTGAAAAAGGTAAATATCAAGTTATTGTTTGCTGGGCATTAAACAGACTTGCTCGTAACTCTGTTGACGGTGCATTGTTAATTGAACTAATGGATAACAAAAAGCTTCATGCAATTGTTACTCCTGGAAAAGTTTATTACAACAGTGGTGACGATAAATTACTGCTTCAAATTGAGTTTGGTTTAGCTAAAAAGTATTCTGATGATTTAGGTCCAACTGTTATGCGAGGCATGGTTTCTAAGTTAAAAAGAGGTTGGTGGCCTGGTAAACCTAAACAAGGCTACTTAAACAGAAAGGAACGAGGTGAAATCATACAAGTTGTTGATGATGAGCGTTTCCCCATGCTTAGAAAGGCTATAGAGGCCTTTTTAGAGGGTGCTAGTGTTGATCATATAGTTGATGATCTTAATAACAAATGGGGGTATAGAACACCTTTAACAGAACGTACAGGTAATAGACCTTTGGCATTATCTAGCTTTTACAGAATACTAAACGACCCCTTTTATTACGGGCATATGGTTTGGAATGGTATGGAGGAAGAACTTAACCAAGAAGTACCAAGACTTATGACCGAACACGAATATTGGCTTATTCAAGACAAGCTAGGTGCTAGAGGAATTAAAAGACCAAGTAAACATGACGATGTACCTTACAGAGGCATCATTAAGTGTTCTGAGTGTGGTAGCACTATTATTCCTTATCCAAAAACTAAACGTCTAGCCTCTGGTGAAACCACTACTTATATTTATGCTAAATGTTCTAGTAAGAAACATTGTAAACAACCTCATATTTCAGTATCTAAACTTGAAAAGCAATTAGATAGCATTTTAGAAACAGTAAAAATATCTCAGGACTTCCATGATTGGTTTATGAAGTGGTTAAAAAATGACCACCACAAGGAGACCAATGAAACGGATATTTTATTACAAAGACTTGATGCACAAATAGAAATGCAAATGAGACGTAGAAACAATCTTTTAGATCTCCGCATAGATGGAGAAATAAATGAAGAATCCTACAGTAAAAAGAAGGATGAGATAAACGCAGAAATAAAGAGATTAGAAAAAGAACGTGCAGGAGTTAAATATCAATCAGATGATTGGCTTAAACGAGCAGAAAAAAGAGTACATTATGCTCTATATGCTAAAGATAAACTTGAGAATGGAGATTTTGAGGAAAAAACTAATGTTCTTGCAGACTTGGGTTCGAACTTTTTCTTAGATCACAAAATACTGCAGTTTGACTTGGATAATGTGCTTACTGTGTTCAAAAATAATCATGAAACTGTTAATCAGTCCTTACAAGGGTTCGAACTGGAAGATAAGTTGTTGTTAAAGGAAAATCAGCCTATTTTAAATTCATGGCTGGGGGACAGGGATTCGAACCCCGATTAACGGATCCAAAGTCCGTCGTCCTACCATTAGACGATCCCCCAAAGATATAACAAGAAAATAAATATTAAATTTTCAAAAAG
>Ga0255343_1004720_pt1 | contig 13212 bp, 10 predicted proteins | sample wastewater_treat_4_FD_192413 | JGI IMG/M metagenome (GOLD analysis project Ga0255343, IMG submission 192413) | Wastewater microbial communities from Lulu Island WWTP, Vancouver, Canada - plant16 | ecosystem: Engineered > WWTP > Wastewater > Unclassified | place: Canada: Vancouver, British... | reverse complement strand
AATCTTTTCTGGATTATCTTTTCTGTTCTTCTGTTCGCTGCAATGATCATTGCGCTAAAGGCTCTCGGCAGACAAGTCAAAGATGAGGTTATTAGTCCTTCGGCAAAAGCAGTCGGGGTATGAGAAGCTTGATAAGAAGACCGGTTTTTCATTTATAACTACTCATTGGGGAATAAGCTGCTTATTGATTTTTTAATCAGAAATCAGAGATCTCTGTATGAGCATGAGCCTCTTGTCATTCAAAGAATCATCAATCGGCTTTCATTCCTGCACCGCAGCGATCCGCGACACGCGTAGCGGGTCGATACTGTCCGAATATACCCGGGCTCTCCAAAAGAGCTCGCTCTAAAAAAGCGTGAGTTGAATATCCTTTGGCTTGCCAGGAGCATTATTCTTGACAAGCGGCACAAGTTCTTCGATTTCGGAAAGAAAGCGGCTGGGCGGGAGGCTGAGCTTGCGTCCGAAAAGGCGCCTGGAGCGAGCCCAGGAGAGATAGAGTCCTATGCGGGCTCGAGTCATGGCCACATATAACAGCCTGCGTTCTTCCTGGATTTGGTTTTTGCGGTAATCCTCATTCTCGAAAATTGTAAAAGGAAGAATTCCATCTTCAAGGCAGGGAACGAAAACATAATCGAACTCTAAGCCTTTTGCAGCATGGATTGTCAATAGAGAGACGCACTGGCTGCTAGCTTCGTAACCATCCTGGGGGCTCCCAAGGGCTAGGTCGTCGAGGAAGGATGAAAGGTCGTTATATAGCGAAGCTTGGGTTGTGAGGCGCTCAAAAGAAGATTGGGGTTCATTTAGAGAGGCTCCTTTGGGTTTCTTTATGCCTTTCTTGTTTTTCATGAGGTCTATTGCGAAGCGAATTGCCTCTGCTGGATTTTTGAGCAGACTGGCGTCTAGAGAATCCGAGCGGATCGAGGTTCGCAAGAAAATCAGCACTGATCTAGCGGGCTCTTCTTCCCACCAGGGTTTATCTCCGATCAATCGATAGGGTATGCCATGATCGATGAGGGCTTTTTCGATAGGAGGCGCGAGCGTGGCAGCACGGATGAGGATTGCGCACTGCCCGAGGCTAGAGAGCGCCGGGCGCTCTTTTATATAGATGGTATCGGAATCGATGGTATCGGAGCTATCGATGCCATTGGAGCCATCGCCGCTATCCAGCGAAGCTTTTTCCGAAATGCTTGTATTTATATGAGATTCCATTGGGCTAGGAGCCTCTCTAAAATCGAAGGACCCTGCAACGCCAGAATCTATTGCAAAGAAGCTGGTGCCTCCTATTAGACGATCTATCTCACGAGCTATGCCCTCTGCCTCCGACGCTTCGGTTGCGAATTCCGATCTTGAAAGCGCAATAGTCTTCCCGGAGCCGCTTAGATCGGCATCCACAAGGCGACCTGCAGCAGCGATAATTCCCGGAGCACAGCGGAAGCTCTTTAGAAGACGATAGATCGCGGCGCCTGGATAGTCCACGATGAATCGCTCGATGAATCGCCTGTCAGAGCCCCGAAATCCATAGATAGCCTGATTTGGGTCGCCAATTACAAAAAGCTCCCGCGCGCAGAGATCTAGCTCTTCAATTTCGTGATTAGGCGCAAGGAGTCGTATCAAAGCGTACTGAGCAAAGTTGACATCCTGATATTCGTCGACAAATATGGCTCGGAATCGCTTGCGATATGACTCAAGCAAGGCTGGCCGAGCTGCTAGAAGTCGAACGGTGCCGGCTACAAGGTCATCGAAATCGAGGGCATGCGCCTGCTTGAGCAGGATGCGATAGCGAGCATATGCGAGCTCAAGCTCAAGGTTGGGCCCATTAGATGGCGGGCAGCCGAGTTCAGCAGCCAATTCTGCGAGACCAGCAGGAGAGCACGGTCCAAGGCGTGGTATCTCATCGCCTGGTAGAAGAAGAAAGCGTTTGCGCTCTTCGATATATGAGGCAAGGCGCTTGATTTTGCGGGAAAGCGAAGTTGTAGTGGGAGGCTCGGAAGGCAAATTGAGGCCTAGAATATCGGAAGGCGATGGTTCTAGCGAGTCGCTGGCTTTTTTTTGCTCGTTGCCATCTTGATCGGATTCAAGTGCCGATTTTAAAAAGGAAGCTTTTTCTTCTTCGTCGAGTACCGCGAAGTCCTGCGGAAGAGAGGCCTCAGCCGCATGTTCTCTCAAAACTGAAAGACAAAAAGAATGGAATGTCTTTGCCTTGATCTGCTCCGCCTTCTCAGTTCCCATGGACTCTTCTATGCGCCTTCGGAGTTCGCTTGCAGCTTTGTTTGTAAATGTGATCGCGAGAATCGATGACGGGTCGATACCTTGCCCTACAAGGCGAGCGATACGAAGGGCGAGTATGGCAGTCTTGCCTGTGCCAGGCCCGGCTACAACAAGGGCTGGTCCCCCATAGTGATTGATAGCGGCTTTCTGTTCTGGGCTGATTCGGAAGACTGACTCGGCGTTTCGATCACTATTAGGAGGCTTAAAAGAATTTTGCGCTTTTTCTTTTTTCGTCCCGTGAGGATTTGGTTGGTCTTCTTTGTCCTTCTCAGGGACAGAGGTCCTGGTCGCAGCTAGATTGCTCTCTTGGCTTTGTTCCTCTAGTGTTTTTTCGAATTGATTGTTGATCTGCGTTTCTTTGCAAAAAGGCTCGGCAGATGCCTTTTCTTCGAAGAAAAGGCTGTGTTCTGCTTTTGCCTGGATTCGTTCTCCGGGTGCAAAAACGTGGATTATCCCATATTCTCCATCGTATCCAGGCTTTATCGAGACTTTGCCAGCTCTCATGCGTCCTATGGAGAGCGCTAAAAGCTCGCCTGAAAGTCCGACAGTTTGAATTGCCTTAATTTCTTCTTCGCTCTTGTCCATGAGAAGAGCAAACTCGCTGCCAGCTTGTTCTATGATACCGCGGTAAGCAGTGGCAACTTTTTTGGAATTGCTTCCGGTGCCGAGAAGCTCAGCAAGCAGCTCTGGCAACGGTATGAGCGACCAGTAGGGTCGTCGATTTGTGCCTTCAAAGTCAGCAGGGTAGGGAGCATTTTCGTCCACTGGGCGATCGGCAAGCTCTGTGACCCGGCGCATGACTCCCGGCGTAAGAGGCTTGCCACAGACAGGGCAACGCCCATCAAGCTTTGTGCTTTCTTCGGGCGAGAGAAAAACCTTGCAAGCTCGGTGACCGTCATAGTGATATTTCCCTTCCTGGGGGAAAAATTCTATTGTGCCCAGGACCGTCCCTGTAGTTGCCGCCGCAACTGCATCTATGGCCGCTCTTGTTGCTGAGGCTGCGGCCTGTCCTGCAGCGTTGCTATGTGTTTCCGTTGAGTCTGATTCTTTTCTTGTGAGCGCCTCGTAAAGGCTAGCGAAAGATTCTTCCATGTCGATAATTGTCGCTTCACGGCCTAGCTTCTCTGGCGAATGAGCATCCGAATTGGATATAATGGCAAATTCATCCAAGGAGCTCACAGCCCAGTTCATCGGTGGATTGGAAGACAGACCTGTCTCTATTGCTCCAATTCGCGAGCTAAGCTCACCATAGCACTCTTCGATGGAATCGAAGCCCGAACGCGCTCCCAGCGCGGAGAACCATGGTGTCCAGATATGGGCGGGTATAAGAATCGAGCGCTCATCGGCATCTAGAAGCAGAGCAAAGAGATCGCGCGAATCCATACCAAGTATGGGTCGCCCGTCGGAAGAGATGTTTCCTGTCCGTGAAAGTCGCGCCTGAAAGGCAGCCGCAGCCTTTAGATCCGGTAATATTACGATATGATGGATTTTTCTGGTTTTGCCATCTCTCGTGTAGATGGTGCTTATTTCTCCGGTCAGCACAAAGCGCACAGAACCTTGAGAAGGCCGCCCGGGCTGCAGCCTCTCATTCCAAGCAGCCCATAGTTTTGAATCAGGCAGCCCTTCCATCAGAGCTTTGCTTGCGTCGAATTCTTCCCTAACCGAATCCTTGAGCTTAAAGAATCCGCCTTCTGTAGGCTCAAGTTGCTCATTTAGCTCCTTGAGCCAAGCCGGATGTGTGCAATCTCCGGTCCCTACAAGGTTTATGCCCTTTATCCGAGCCCAGCGTTCAATGTAGGGCAAGGTCAGTTTGGGGCTGGTGGCGCGAGAAAATCGAGAGTGTATATGAAGATCGGCAATTATTCTCATGCTGTAAAGAAGCTCCTCTCGGCCGATAGCTTTTCAGGCAGGCAGTCAGGTAATCGGGCAAATTCGTCGATAAGTTGGGAATTAAATCACCATTGATTCAGGACATCTTCTGCAAGCCCAAGCATTTTGTCTATATGCAATGTCCGTCCATCGTCGAGGATAAGTTGCCCAGAATAATATCCAAAAAGCTGATTCTGTATCGAGGAGAGCATCAGAACCTTAAAATTGCTATGGCGGTTAAGCACAGGCTCGAAATCCATCTCGAAGCGCCCGTCGCTGCTGGTGATTTTCCATGGAGCCAGATAATTCTCCGGATCGATATGAAATTCTATCTCTTCGAGCTTATGGGCTCTGCCATTGTAGAAAATCATGTTCTCCGAAGCAGGAGTCCTATCGGAAAATCCATATCCAAGATTCCAGCCGATAGGAACACCTTCGTATAGACCAGAGGCAGAGCCCCAGAACCAGCGATTGCGATATGTCCAGTAGCCGCGCCCCCAATCCAAGACACCGAAGGAATCCTCTGGTTCGAATTTGAAGGTCTCGTTACCAATGATAACTTCGCCGAGCGCTGGCATGCAATTTACCTTGTGATTGTAATAGAAGGCTCGTCGGTTTTCCTTCCAGGATGTGGCGATATTCATGCTGTCTGCGGACATATCCTGTTTGAGCCGTATATCGCACTTGAGTCCTTTCCCTTCGCCGAAACTCGGGCTTTCCGCCACAATACGCCTTTCGCCATCTCCGATAAGGTAAGAGATGCTGAGTTTCTTATCTTTATAATGCAGATCTCCTCGTTCTGGGACGGGCGAATGTCCGAGCTTGCCTAGCGTAAGCAGTTTCAAGCTATCGATAGGCGTAAATGTACGATTTATAAAATCGAGCCATACGATGCTCGAAAGCCCTGCATAACCTAGATCCGACACGGTAAACGCAATGCCGTAACCACGCTTCTGCGAGAGCACACAATAATAATCCCATTCCTTGATTCGATACCATGGTGCCTTTATCCGCGATCTGTCATAGCGCCAGAAAGGGCGTCGCGCCCAACCCTCTTCGGTGATATGCCCATCGTCATCCAAAAGTTCGATTGGCCTAGTTATTTCGTTCTGTTTCATAAAATTGATGATATCTTATATCTGGCTGAAGTCAATACAGCTTGTTGATTTTATTTTAAGCAGTATAATCTAGGTTACTATCCTTTTTGGCACTTCTATCGAGGATGAGGAATTATGTACGTCAATCTATCGTCAAAAAAACAGCGATCTCAGGAAGTCGCTTCTCATATCAAGGAACTCATCCGCGATGAGAAACTGAAACCTGGTGAGAAGCTTCCCAACGAACTCGAACTCTGTAGCCTTTTTTCTGTTTCGCGCCCCACCATAAGAGAGGCCGTTAAAATCCTCATCTCCCAAGGGATTATCGAGATACGCCGAGGAAAAGGCACATATGTAACGGAGGTGCCGGGTATTGCACAGGATCCGCTGGGCTTGGATTTTATTACCACTCCCAACCTCCGTCTCGATATCATAGAGGCGCGGCTTCTCATCGAACCGGGTGCGGCTCGTCTTGCCGCTCAGAAAGCCGACAGCAATGACATAGCCAAAATAGCGGCTAGTGTAAAAGCCATGGAAGAGGTCGTCTATCGGCATAAAGTGGAGATAAACGCTGAGCTCGACTTCCATAGGAGCATTGCCGAGGCTACTCGGAATCCCGTAATAATGCGAATCATCCCTATTATCATGGAATCGATTGAGAAAACCTACCAGGATGCACCAAGGACAAGCGAAGATCATCGTCATGCTTTCGAAGAGCATAAAGTAGTCTACGATGCTATCGCTGCCCATGATCCAGATAGATCTTTTGACGCCATGCAGCGTCATCTCGAAGCCAGCTACAAGCGGACATTGGCGAGGCAACTGCCATCAGCAAAGAATAAAGAAGGCGCATCGGACTAGGCAAGCTCGCCTTCCGTAGCTCTGCTGCTTAGAAGTTTCTTACGGAGGCTCTTGACGGAGACTTCTTACGAAGGCTTCTTAGAGCTAGACTCTAAATTTCGATTTTTACTTGGTTTTGCTCCTCTTGAAGCTTCTGAAGGAATAGAATATCGAGGCAACCGCAAAGGCATAGAACATGATTGCAAGCGGCGAACGGATCAATACTGTCCAATCCCCATGTGATATGATCAGAGCTCTGCTGAGCTCTTGTTCTGCAATAGGTCCAAGAATGAGACCTAATATCACCGATGGCGCGGAAAATCCATATTTCTTCATAAAATAGCCAACAATTCCGAATACAAGCGCAAGCATGACATCGTAGACGCTATTGCCCAGAGAATAAGCCCCCAGAAGGCATAGACACAGAATTGTGGGATATAGGATACCCAGAGGCACTCTCAGAATCAGATTGGAAGCGCGAATGCTGAGGTAACCCAAAGCCACCATGATGAATTGTGCAAACAGGAATCCGATGAATAGATCGGTGATTATCTGAGGCGATTGAGAAAACAAAAGAGGTCCGGGCTGAACGCCAATAATCATTAGAGCGCCCAGCATTACAGAGGTTACGACATCTCCTGGGATTCCTAAGGTGAGAAGAGGGATCATTGCTCCGCCCGTAGTTGCATTGTTAGCTGCTTCTGGCGCCGCTATCCCGGCAAGATTACCTGTACCAAAGGAATCGGGCTCCTTCGAGAATCGCTTTGCTTCGTTGTAAGCCATAAAGGAAGCAATAGAACCACCAGTAGCAGGAATTATCCCAATTATGGTCCCTATGACCGAAGATCCTAAGATCACTTTCCATAGACCCCTCATTTCCTTTTTTGTAGGCATGATAGATCCGATCTTGTGTTTTTTTGAAAGCCGGACGATTTTTCCCTCACTCATAAGTTCCAACTGGGCAAAGACTTCGGAGACCGCAAAAAGACCGATGAGTACTGGCATCATAGAAAAGCCCGTGAGAAGTCGTATAACTCCGAAGGTAAAGCGCTCGGTGCCCAGTGTGGGATTCAAGCCGACCATCGAAAGCAGAAGTCCAAAGAAGCCCGATAGGAAACCCTTAGTCAGCGATGCCGAGGAAACGCTCGCCATTATTGTCAGCCCGAAAATCATGAGCGCAAAATATTCGGGGGGCCCGAATTTAAGGGCAATCTTTGCAAGCTGGGGCGAAAGAAAGATTAGGCAGAGAGTGGAAAATATGCCACCCAATGTCGAGGCGATTAGGGCAACACCCATCGCCTTTCCTGCTTCTCCCTTCTTGGCGAGCGGATAGCCATCCAGCACTGTTGCTGCCGCAGAAGGTGTGCCAGGTGTCGAAACAAGGATAGAAGCGATTGAACCTCCAAACATCGAACCGCAAAAAAGTCCACTCATCATGATTAGAGCTGCGGGCGGATCTATGTAGATCAGAAAAGGCAACATGAGAATTATACCCGTGGATCCGGACAAGCCGGGGATCGCCCCCACGATGATACCTCCAGCCACGCCAATTATAAGGAAATGCAAGTTTGCGAGGACATAGAGAAGCGCATTGATTATTGCTGTCATGGTAGGTTTCCTCTTACCAGATAATAGAACGCGGCAGGGGTACCCTGAACACAGTCCGAAAAACCCAATATAGGATTACCGGAACGAGTATAGATACAACGATTATTCGGAGCGGCTTTCTTTCACCAAAGAGGTACATCGTAAAGGCCATCAAGAGCGGAGTTACGATTATATAGCCTAGAGGTTCGAAACCAATTACATAGGCCAGTATAACAATGGCCAAGGCGATGAGTTTTAGAGCTGTCTTGCCCTTCGGAAGGCTTACATCACAAGAGCTAGGTTTTGAGATACCTTTCTCTGCGGATGTCTTTGTGGAAGGCGGTCTTTCTTTTCGGAGCTTAATAATACCTTGAACCATTAGCATCACTGAGAGCGCAAAAGTAGAGATAATGATGAAGAGCGGATAAACCTTGGGATTTATACCAATGCTAAATTTCGGAAAAGAAAGAGTTCCAATATAGAATACTATAGAAAGAGCCGCAAAAATTATTCCTAATACTATGTCTGCCTTGGCCATTCTTATGAAATCCTCCAACTTGACCATGTGTATGAGATGCTAATATAGAGAGCAATCTCTGTGCACAGAATGCTACCAGAGAGCATTCCGGCCAACGCTGGGGCGGCTCAAAGCCCTATAATGCCAGGATTACTTGAAACATCACAATCATGGCCTGGCCGGATGTATCCCGCTCTCCTGTCATGTATTCTCAGTACTTGCTCCCCAGTTTGTTTTCCTTCACGATCTTCATATAATAGGCATCTTCTTCCTGGATAAGCTTTTTGAAATCCTCGGTGTTGCGGTAATCGAACAATAAGCCAGATTGCTGAGCAAGCTTTATGACTTCATGATCGGACATTGCCGCCTTAAAGGCATCGTGGATTATCTTTATGCGCTCGGGATCTGTTCCTTTGGGAGCCGCAAGCCCTCTCCATTGTCCCATGGCGAAATTATACCCAAGTTCCCTGGCTGTAGGGTAGTTAGGGAATTCCTCGAGCCGCTTTTCGGAGAAAACACCCAGACATTTAAGCTGACCAGCAGCAAGTTGCGGCACGCCCTCTGGGGGCCCGCAGGTAATTACATCGACTTGCCCCGCGACAGCTGCGGTAACTGCTGGCGCTCCTCCCGAGTACGGTACATGATTGAACTTTACCCCGACGGCCGATTCGAAGGCCAGTGCTATCATATGGGTACCTCCGCCCGCCCCGGCATTTCCTAGATTGATCCTTCCGGGCCTCTTTTTTGCATCTTCCACAAGATCCTTCAAGTTGTTGTAGGGAGAAGAAGCCGGGGCTAAGAACCATACTGGTGCAGTGACTATGTTGATGATCGGCTCGAAGCTGTTGGCATCATAGGGAGTCTTCTGCATATGCGTAACGGTTATGGATGGCGTCGCCCATGCTACCAGGTAATAGCCATCGGGCTTTTTTGTCATAGCTTCCACATAACCTGGAACCGCAGCCCCTCCTGGCTTGTTGGTGATGAGAATCGGGACGCCAAGATATTTCTGGATCACCGGTGAGAAAATCCGCACCATGAGATCAGTAGCTCCGCCGGCAGCCCATGGCACCATGATTTCGATCTCCCTTGTGGGGAATTTTTCCTTTGGCTGCGCTCCAAGGCATAAGGTACTAAGAAGCAAGAGCACAGAAATCAAAAGCACGGCTTTTTTTGCTTTCATAGGAAACCTCCTTAAATATGTTGTGGGGACTTTAGTCCCCTCCTAAAAGTTGCTATTCAATGTTTTAGGGCGAAGCGCCCCTTCTTACAGTTCCTTTTTTCTCTTCGCAGGCAGACACCTCCTTCTTATAGTTCCAAGATGTCCGGCCTTTTGAATACATAGCCATTTCTCTCCATCATGAGCACAGGAAAAATCGAGGGTTCGGAGAGGACAATTGGACCATTCTTTGTGGCAAGCATCGTATCTTCGCTTTTAGCTCCCGTAATCGATGGATTCCAGGTAAAGGCTTGGTTTTCCCGAATGATCTCCCTGGTTTGTGCAGTCACTTTGTAATCTCTGCCCATATAGCCAATTGCGCCTCCCTGATGGTGGAGCCTGTATTCTTCTGGATAGCCTTTTTCGGCATAAGCACGCAAGGCTGCTTCGAAGACCTCTGAAGCAGGTCGACCCGGGATCGTGGCTGTCATCATCGCTGTATCGACATAGACATTGTCCTCATAGCGCTTTCTGAGATCGACAGGCACCTTTCCAAACTGAATGAAACGCGTTATCGAGACGATAAGCCCGCGCCTTCTGGAATTGACGCTGATCATCGCGCGCTTTTCGATCTTTTTATCCGTGGCAATAGGATGGCGAAAGAGAGAAATGCGTTCATCCGCGGCGCAGAATGCAACAATGAAATCCATGCCTTGGCTCCAGAGCTTTTCCGAAAGCCTGCCTATAACAGCCCTCTCTTCATCGCCAGGCTTAATTGAAAGGGCTGTCTCCTCCGCAATCCGCGCCGTGTCGAGGGCTTGCTTACGATAACGCTCAATTTCCCATTGCGTCAGGGAATAGCGCAGGGGATTGATATGGCTGGAAATGTCTATGGAGCCCGGGAAAGCATGATCCGCGCCAAATTTTCCACCCGAAAGAGACTTTACAATAGATGTTTCTTGATCTTCATACCAGGGAAAAGAGACAATCGTGTAGCCTTGTTCGGTAAGGCGCTCCTCTTTCTCCATCCGCGGTGCTTCGATATTATTACATATTATGAATTCACGGTCGGCTGTGACGAGGGCTCCAGCAACGCCCATCTCCGTAGCTATACCAACAATATTGTAGCCGCCTCCCGTAATCCAAGAAAAATTAGAGCTTTTCTTGAGATATACAGCATTTAGCTCGAGTTCTTGTAGCAATTTACGAACACGGTGTTTTTTCTCGGCGATTTCTTGATGGACAAATTCGAACATCAATTCTCTCCTATAGTGAATTTCCTTGACAAAACAAAAGAGTTCCTATAAATATTACGTTGTAAGACGTCAGTTGTCAATAAAATTTTTTATCAAAATGAGGAAATGAGATGCGTGTACTATTCATAGGGGGAACCGGCAATATTTCATCGGCTTGTACAAACGAAGCGCTCAGAAAAGGCTTCGAGGTCTTTCATCTTAACAGAGGAAACAGACCGGAAAAGGAAAGACGAGAAGTAAAAGTCTTGAGAGCGGACATCAGGCAGCCAGAGGCCGTAAAAAGAGCCATTGGATCGCTGTGCTTCGATAGCGTCGTTCAGTTCCTGGGATTCGAGCCCAAACATATCGAAGCCGATATACAGCTTTTTAAGGATATCACCCATCAATATATATTCATAAGCAGCTGTTCAGCGTATAAAAAACCTTCCCTAACCCCAATTATCACCGAAGAAACAGCTCTCGAAAACCCGTTTTGGGAATATGCGCGTCTAAAGGCAGCCTGCGAAAAGGTTTTAATCGAAAACGGGCTCGCGCACTCCTTTCCGTATACTATCGTACGGCCTTCGCATACTTACGACAATGCTTGGATACCAGGATGTTTTGGCTCCGCGGGTTATGGCCTTGCGTGGAGGATGCTCAATGGCAAAGAAATAATAGTGCCGGGAGATGGTCAGTCTCTATGGACTCTCACACATGCATCGGACTTTGCGGTGGGCCTTGTAGGGCTCATCGGAAACCCCACTGCGCTTTCGGAAGCCTTTCATATTACTTCAGATGAGCATCTCACCTGGGATGCAATACACACGATTATTGCAGAAGAGCTTGGAGTCAGCCCGAGAATCGTTCATGTCCCTTCAGATTACATTGCCAGAATAAATCCCGAGCGCGGAGCGGGGCTCCTTGGCGACAAGGCTGTATCAGTGCTCTTCGATAATTCCAAGATCAGACGATTCGTCCCTGAATTCCGCCCGCAGATTACCTTTAGAGAGGGCATTCGGCGCTCGCTAGCCTGGTACGACGCTAATCCACAGTTGAAAATGCCAGATTCCATCATGAACAAGGAGATGGACACAATTTTGGGATATTGGAATAAAGGGCTCTCGGTGCTAAATACGATGGACAATTGAGCTTTCTGCAGGCTTTTGTCCATTACGATGGACAAAAATCATTCGACAGGATTGACTGAATGGGTTATGATTCACAGGATTTTCTCTAAACCTTAAAGATCATAAAAATGGGTAGCTTCTGAGAAAATTCTAAAAGTTTGCAATCAATGCTTTACATTTCAAAGTACTTTGCGCTATAATTCATATATAAAGAAATACTAGGAGCACCGACTCCCAAGGAGCGTGAATCATGAATGAAGAACCTTCCATAAGCCCGGATCAGCAACTGGAGCTCATTGCGCGCATGCTGGAAGAATCTCGCAAGACCTTTCTATCAACGGGGTTCTCTTCGATGGTATGGGGAGGCTTTGTCAGCATAGGTACCGCCTTGAGCTATGCCTTTGAGTCATGGCAATGGTATGCGGCTATAGGGCTATTATGGGCTCTTCTTATGTTGAGTGCCTTTCTGATAGTGTTTCGACATAGCAGGCATGCGCAGCATAAGCATTTGAAAACGACATCGCTGCACAAAATCTCCAATGAAATGTGGACCTTTGTAGTTGGGGTGACAGTACTCTATGGAATAGCCGGATATTTTCGCCCACAGAATATTTCTCTTTCCTACGTCCTTTGTGTAATTTCGCTCCTTGTAGGCACCGCATACTGGATAAGCAGCAGCATGACGCATTATCTGCTCTTGCGAATAGTGAGCGCCCTTTGGATTGTTTGCAGTATTGTCGTTCTGTTGGTACAGGCCTTCTGGTCGCCAGCGGTTGTGGGAATATGCGCCTTCTTATGCGAATTCGTACCAGGGATCTATCTCTATGCAAGAGAACGAAAAGAATCAGTATAGCTATCAAAGCTTCGATGAAATGCTCTCATCTCGAATACGGCTTGCCGCGCTTGCGTTGCTGGCCGGCTGCGATGAAGCAGAGTTTACCTATATTCGCGATGTGATCCAAACGACAGATGGCAATCTAGCAAGTCATTTGCGAAAGCTGGAAGAAAGCGGATATGTGCAGTATCAAAAGCGATTTATCGACCGTAAACCCACTACATACTATCGAATTACTCCAAAAGGGAGGTCCGCCCTTTTAGACTATAGCCGTCGATTGACGGAATTATTGAAGAATTCCAATAATCTAGGAGGTTCATCAAATGAAAAAGAAACCACATAAAATACTGTGCACAACATTGGGTCAGATTTTGCCTGTATTGGTCTTCCTTGTCTTTGCAATTATGCTGCCGGCCCAAGCATCTTCTCAAGCTGCTCAAATTGAGAAAGCACCCACCAGCGCGAGCCATATGTCCGCGAGCCGTATTTCGCTGAGTTTTTCTCTTCAGGAATGGGGCAACGAATTTGGCACGGGCTTTCAGATTACTAGCCCCTGGTTTTGGCATGAAAAAACTGCGGTCCGGCTTGGTGGCTCTGTATTATGGAAGCAAGATGCCAATTGGGCGACCTTCTATGCGCTTCGATTGGGGCTTGTGGGGGCGACTTTCATGAGAAATG
>Ga0255343_1004711_pt1 | contig 13238 bp, 12 predicted proteins | sample wastewater_treat_4_FD_192413 | JGI IMG/M metagenome (GOLD analysis project Ga0255343, IMG submission 192413) | Wastewater microbial communities from Lulu Island WWTP, Vancouver, Canada - plant16 | ecosystem: Engineered > WWTP > Wastewater > Unclassified | place: Canada: Vancouver, British... | reverse complement strand
GGGTCTGACGGGGGCGCGTTCCCCGGGCTTTCGGCGCAGGTTCGGGCGAAACGGCGGCGCCTCTGCAGCGCGTTTGAGCGGCAACTTCCGGTTCGGCTGTACGCCTCCGTGGCGGCAGCCTGGCCACGGGCGGACCAAGTGTGGCCGTGGCGGCATGGCGCTGAATATTTCGCGCGCTGTGTAGCGCCGGTGTGAAAGAGGAGAGGTCACGTGAAGAAGTTCAGCGGAATCTCGCGCACCCGGTGGGCGGCGCTCGCCGCGCTGGTGGTTCTTGGGGCGCTGGGGGCCTCGGTGAGCCAGGTGCGCCTGCCCCTCTTCCGGGGATACTGGTATCCCGACACGGCGGACGCGTTGCGGACCGCCTGCGAACAGTACCTCAATGAGGCCCAACTGCCCATGCCCGTCCGGGGACGCGTCATTGCCTGCGTGAGCCCCAATGCCGGCTATCCGAATTCGGGGCTGGTCATGGCGCATGCGTTCAAGGCGCTGGAAGCCGGACAGTATGACCGCGTGATTGTGTTGACGGGAGCGCACAGCGCCCGCTTTTCAGGCTGCTCTATTCCCCTCGTCCAGTATTACGCCACGCCCCTTGGCCTCGTCGATCTCGATATCGCCACCTGCCGAAGGCTGTCGATGTCGTCCCTCGTCGAGTCGCGCTCGGTGCTCTACCGGCTGACCCGCGGAGGCAATGACAAGCGGCTGGCCATTCATGAAACCGAACACGGCATCGAGGTGGTGCTGCCGTTTCTCCAGACCACGTTGGGCAATTTCGAACTTGTCCCCATCGTTGTGGGCGACCTGCTGGACGCCGATGGCCGCATTCGGGAAAGCGCCATCGACTCGCTCGTGAATCTCTTGAAGCGCATCGTAGACGACCGGACCCTCATCGTCGTCAGTTCCAATCTGACGTACTACGGCGAGCGCTACGGGTATACGCCCTTCAACGAGAACCCCGCCGAGGGGATCGAATGGCTGGACAAGCAGGCGCTCCACTATGTCCTGAACCGCGACCGCCGGGGGTTTCTCGATTACCTCGAAAAGACCCGCAACCCGATTGATGGGGCCGCCCCCCTGGCCATTCTCATGACCCTGCTTCCCGAACGCGTGGAAGGCTACCTGCTGAATTACAAGACCGGAGCGCGGGAAATGGGGGAGGGGGGCTCTTCGGTCTCGTACGCCGCGCTGGTGTTTGCCGATCCGGCCGCGCCTCCAAACGAACGCCGCGAAATCAAGCAGGTGCAGCCGTGGGAGCCCGCGGATGTGTCGGACATCTCGCTCTATGGTCCCATGGCGCCCGTCAGCGGCGAAGACACCGCCGGCCGCCTGTCGCAGAACGGCGAAGCCGCGGGCGGAGGATGATCCTCGCCAGGGCGGGGGACTCAGCGGAAGTCCGGCAGGGCATTGCGCAACAGCGCGCACAGCCTGGCCGAGGCGTCGCGCGCCGTCGCGAGCACGTGGTCGTGAGTTAACCGCTGAACCCGGCAGCAGGTGTTCGTGATGCACGACACCGCGGCCGTGCGCAGACCCAGCGCGCGCGCCGCCGCCATTTCTGGCGCCGTGCTCATCCCGACCGCGCCGGCGCCCAGGCCCTGCAGCGCGCCGATTTCCGCGCGCGTCTCATAGCTCGGCCCGGGAACCCACGCGTAGACCCCCGTTGCGTCGCACGCCGGCACGAGCCAGTCCGGCAGAAGCTCGCCGGGTTGTCCCGGCCACCGGCGGCAGGGCCAGGTAATGACGCGCTCCACGGCCATAAGCTGACCGGGCTCCAATTCAGGCAGCAACCCGCCCGCGGCGTTTGTGAACACCACGCGCTCGACGCCCATCGCGGCGAGCGCCCGCACCGGCGCCGTCAGTTCATCAAAACCGATGCCCTCATAGACATGGCGGCGTCCCCGCTGCAGGATTAGAGGGATGCCGTCGCATTCCCCGGCAGCAAACGTCCCGGGATGCCCGGCAACCTGCGCGGGCGCACAGTGTTCAAACGCGCTGAACGGCTTTTCCCACAACGGGCGGTCGAGGAGGCCCCCCAGGTCAAGGCCGGAGCCCGCAACGATCGCGACGCGGGGGGGCAGGGTCATGTCTTCCACGCCACCGGAAGCAGGTACCGTTCGTAAAGTTCCAGAGCGTACGAATCCGTCATCCCCGCGATGAAATCCACGATCCGCCGTTCCAGGGGATCCTCGCAGGGCGCCTGATTCAGAACCGGTTCGGGCGGATTCGAGAGCAGGTAGGCGTACAGCTCGCGCAAGACCTTCTTGGCCTTTTCAATTTCGCGGTGGATGGTCTCACACGGGTAGACTTCGCGATACAGGTAATCCCGCAGCTGGCAGGTGCTTTCACGCACCGCGGGCACAATGCCGATCTCGCCGTCGTTCGAGCCTTCGATGATCCCCCTGACCATCCCGTCAATGCGTTCCGACGACGATTCTCCGAGGTGTTTCAATGCAGTCGCGGGGAGGTCCGACGGTCGGATGACGCCCCCTCGCAGGGAGTCGTCGATATCGTGATTGATATAGGCCACCGCATCGCAGATGGCCACGATCCGACCCTCCAGAGTCGCGGACGAAGGTCCCTGCTCCCCCCGCAGGATGCTCTTGCCCTTTGAATGATTGGCGATACCGTCGCGCACCTCGAACGTCAGGTTTAACCCGGGGCCCCGGTGGGTGCTTTCGAGTTTCTCCACGATGCGCAGGCTCTGCGCCGTGTGATTGAAGCCTTCCGAATACAGCTCATTCAGCACAAACTCGCCCGCATGCCCGAACGGCGCGTGCCCCAGGTCGTGCGCCAGGGCAATGGCCTCGGTGAGATCCTCGTTCAGAAACAGGGCGCGCGCCACCGTCCGCGCAATCTGGGCCACCTCGAGCGTGTGGGTCAGGCGGGTCCGGTAGTGATCGCGTTCCGGCGCCAGAAACACCTGGGTCTTCTGTTTGAGCCGCCGAAAGGCCTTCGAATGGATGACCCGGTCGCGATCGCGCTGGTAGGCCGTCCGGAAGGGGTGCTCGGGCTCGTCGACAACCCGCCCGCGGCTGTTCGCCACAAGCATGGCATATGGACTGAGGGTATCCCGTTCCCGCTGCTCAATCTGCTCACGGACGGTCACAGGGGGGCGCTCACTTTCCTTTGAAAAGGCGGCGCGCCAGTTCGACGGGCAGGCCCGCCTGCATGATCTTCAGGGCGCATGCGTCGATGTCATATTCCACACGGCAGAACTCGAAGGTCCGGTTGTCCGTGTCAAACAGGCCGAAGGCGGCCCGGGGGTCGCGGTCGCGCGGCTGCCCGGTGGCCCCCGGATTGATGAAATACCGGTTCATCGGGCTGAGCTGGCACACCCCTTCCGGGGGCGTGGCCGCCGTATTGCCCTTCTCGCTGAAAAACGAGGCGCGATGGCTGTGGCCGAAAAAACAAATGGTGATCTCGCGCCCGTTCAGGTATTCCAGCTGACGGACGGCGTCGAGCCAGTCAATGATGTAGTCGTCGCGATTGCTCGGGGACCCGTGCACCCCCAGGCAGTCCGAATTGAACACGATCTGCTCATGACAACTCGCCAGCCAGCGCCGGTTGTCGTCGCGAATCTGCTCATACTGCCATTCGATCGCCTTCTTGGCCGCGGCTCGGAAAAACCACGGATCCTCCAACCCGCATACGGCCGCGTCGTGGTTTCCCATGATGGTGGGGATGCCCCGCTCCCGGATGATGTCCACCACTTCATTGGGATTCGCGTTGTACCCCGTCAGGTCGCCCAGGCAGATGATACGGTCCGGTTTCCGTTCGTCTATCCGCTTGAATACCGCAAGGGTTGCCTCCAGATTCGCATGAAGGTCCGATATGATCGCAATTAACATCTACTCGTCCTTGAGGGAAATCGCTCCACCGTGCTACGGCGGTGTTTACTCCGATGGTTGCCGGGACTTGTCTTTCTCTATGATGCGGCGCAACTGGGAGACTTTCTTGCGGGCATGCGGGTTCGAGGGATCCACCTCGAGGATCTTCTGCATTCCCTCCAGCGCTTTTTCATAATCGCGGCGTTTAATGAACTGCACCGCGATATTGTATTCCGTAGCCAGGATCTTCTTGCGAAGCCGGGGCGACCGCGGCTGGGCCTTCGTGGCCGCCTTGTACTGCTCGAGCGCCGCCGGATAATTGCGGGTTTCAAAGTAGAAATCGCCCATGGACTCCTCATGCGTCAAGTCCGCGGCAGCGGCTTCTTTTCGGCGCTCTTCGATCTCCCGTGCCCGCTTCTGCTCGTACTCTTCCGGCGTGTACACGTTCACCAGCGCCGAGCGCTCCACCAGGATCGAAATGTTGTTGCTCGCCGAGTCCGTGGGAATCAGGAAAAACCGCTCCGTCTCCGGCTCGTAGGGGTGCAGTGTAAACCCCCGGATCACCTCGCCGTCTTCAAATTCGCAGATCCGCTCGCCGCCCTCCGGATGGTACTCGGGATACCGCTGGTGGACGTCAAAATGCCCGTCAAAACTCTTGACCTGAAACACGGCCTTCAATTGGTTAAACCGGATCTGCACCGTCTCTCCCGTTGCGGCGCCTTCGCGCGTCATCGTATCCAGATAGAACCCGGCGTCCTGGGGATTCAACGCAAAACAGACCCCGTAGTTGGTCTTGCCGTCCTTGAAACGCACCACGAGCCGCTGGCGCGGATGTTTGCGCCGCGCCTCCGTGCGCTTCTGTTCAATGTACTTCTTGCGCAGTTCCTTCTGCTCGGTCCACCGCTGACGCAACATGGTGCCGATGTGCGTCTTGTGGATCGATGTCACACAGAGGCCCTGGCGGCCGATCTGGCTCAGCGCATCGTTTTCCGTCTCGGCCTCAATCACTCCGGAGGTCTCATTGCCTTCGCTGTCGATCGCTTTGTAGTTGTACTTTGCCACTGCCCCGTCTCCTCAGGCGTAGCTCTGTGCACCGCCGTTGCGCCCGATTCGAAGCGACAATCGGGCCGCAAAAAGCCAGTTCACACGGTACTCCAATTCGAAACCTTAACACGAAATCGCGGGCCTGTCAAAGGATTAAAAATGCTTAACCCGTTGATAGTGCTAAGCTTCTGCCGCGTTCCCACCCCCAGGCGACTCTCCGGCAGATTCTTGGACCGCCCGACAGCGATCTTGCGAGCTTTTCGAGTTCTATTCTATGCCATCCCCGTGGCGATTACAAGCGAACTCTGTCAGGGTATTCCCTTTGCTCACGCCTACATACAGCGTGGCTCGCGGGGCCTGCGCCGGGTTACGGGACAGGCACGCCGATGGATCTGCGCCGCCTCGCAGCTGCGCCTGGCGCGAGTTGCGAAGCGACCCGCGCTACGTTCGTTTTCCGCGGCGCTTGCGGCGCAACAGGGAAGCGAAATCGCCCAGTTCGTCTACCCGCAACACATGGCACGCTCCCAGGTACCCCACGGCGCAGGCCGCAAGCAGGGCGGCAACCGACGCGAGTTGCGCGGCGCCCGTGTCCGCGGGCCAGAGGGCCGCGACACGGGTATGCGCGGCATAGCCCGCCGCGGTCATCACCGCGCCGGCGACAGTCATGCGGAGCAGCGCCGTGAAAAAGACGCTGTTCCACAGGGGGCCATGCCGCATCACCAGCAGGTAGTACAGGCCCCCGAAGTTCACCGTATAGGAGATGACGGTAGCCAGGGCCAGACCCCGGTATCCCAGCGGTTTCACCATCGCGACATTCAGAAGAATGTTCAGCAGCATGCTCGCGCTGGCCACGATCACCGGGGTCTTGGTGTCGCCGACGCAGAAGAACCCGGTTACGCCCACCTTGATCCATGCGAACGCGAGGAGACCAAGGGAATAAATACTCAGCGCTCCCACCGTCAATTCCGTCTGGGCCGGGGTCCAGTCGCCTCGTTCGAACAGCAGACGGACAATCGGTTCTCCAAAGAACAGCAGGCCCAGCAGCGACGGACAGACCAGAAAGTAGCTCTGCCGGAACCCCGTCATCAGCGTTTCCCGGATCTCCCTCACCCGGTCCCTCGCCGCCGCCTGCGAGAGGAGCGGAAGAATGGCCACGGCCACGGCAAACCCAAACATCGAAAGGGGGAGCTGGATGAGACGGTTCGCGTAGTAGAACGCGCTCACGATGCCTTCGTCCAGGCTGCGGGCAAACAAGGCGTCGACGAGTTTGTTGACTTCACCCGCGGCCTGGCCCACCAGCACCGGCGCCATCAGGGCGTAGATCTTCCAGACCCCGGCGTGCCGCAGCCTGAAATCCGGAAGCCAGATCCCCGTCTTTCTCCCCAGCGACACATACAGCACCACCAACTGGGCAATGCCGCCCAGCCACACGCCCAGAACCAGCGCATAGGCCGGATCCTGAAAGGTGTTGCGGAACGCGACGCAGCACGCGATGAGCGCAACGTTCAGCAGGGCCGGCGACCAGGATGGCGTCGCGTACTCCCGCAGCGTGTACAGCGGGCCCATCGCAAACACGGCCATCCCGATGAAAAACAGATACGGAAACGTCCACCGGGCAAGCACCGTGATCAATCCCAGGTCGTCCGGCGACAGCGTCTTGCCGCCGGTGATGGGCTTCAACGTGTTGAGTCCGCCCAGCAATATCGGGACGAGCACCGTCCCCAGCGCCGTCAGTGCCAGGAGCACCAGCAACATGGATGACATGGCCGAGGACACCAGCTTCTTGAACTCCTGGTCCCCGTCGTTCTCGAGCGTCTTGGTATACACCGGCACAAACGCGGCGTTCAGGGCGCCCTCTCCGATCATGTCCCGCAGCATGTTGGGCAGTTTGAACGCGAGGATGAACGCGTCACGCGAACCTACCGCCACCAGCGCCCCTACCACCATGTCCCGGACAAGCCCCAGAATCCGGCTGAGCATGGTGCCGCCGGCGAAGATGGACGCCAGCCGGGCACTCAGACGCGCGGACGGGTTCGTTTTCTGGCTCATGGTGCGCTGTGCCCCCCTGAAGAGCTCATGGCGCCTGAGCGGCCGGAGGACGGCGCCGCAAGACAAGCGCAAGCGCCACGAGAAGCGCCGCGGCCGCCGCAGAGGCCTGCGGGACACGCTGGGGCGCCCACGGCACGGGGCGTGCCGCCGGTTCCGCCACAGGCAGCGCGCCCACGCAACGGAACAGCTTCGTGTCCCGCGGCGACAGATCCCCCCGAAGCCGGTGAAACCCGCCGTACGGCGTCACCATCGCGTTCGTGGCCGTAAAGCGGCCCCAGGGGTCAAACACGCCGGAGATCCCCGTATTCGCGCAGTGGACGACCGCCAGCCGGGTCTCGATCGCGCGCAGCCGGGCCTGCTCAAGCTCCTGCTCGAGCGCGTTGCTCGAGCCAAACCAGCCCAGATTGGTGATGACCACCAGAAAATCCGCCCCCTGCCGGCGCAACGCCTCGCTCATTTCCGCAAAGAGCACCTCGAAACAGATCAGCGGCCCGAACGTGCGGTTCTCCAGTGAAAATACCCGCGTCTCGCGGCCGGGTTCCACATCGCTGATGATCGGAACGATCTTCTGGATGAACGGGAAATGCGACCCGAACGGCACATACTCCCCAAACGGCGCCAGGTGAATCTTGTCGTAATACCCGTCCAGCGTGCCGTCAGCGGCAATAAGGAAACTCGAATTCCGGGACCGCCCGGTCTCCGCATCCGTGCGCTGCGACCCCGTAAACAGCGCGGCGCCGGTGTCCCGTGTCAGGGCCTCGATCGGGGCGAAGATCTCGGGAAGCGTCAGCTCGTCCATCACCAGGGTTTCCGGCCAGACAAACAGATCTACGGGTTCGTTCTCGGCAAGCACGCGCGATTTCTGTGCGGCATTGCGGACCATTTCCACCGTGTATTCGGGGTCCCATTTCATTTCCAGCGGGAAGTTCGATTGAAACACGCCCACCTGAAACGGGGGAGAGGCGTACGCGGCCGGTTGCACCAGAGCCATCCCTGCCCCGTGCGTCCCGATCAGGAGCGACAAGGCCGTTGCCGCGCGCGCGAACCGGAGCCTGCGCGTATGGATCACTTCCGCAAGCAGTGCGTTGAATGCGACGAGCACGCCCGCCAGGAGGGGCGTCCCTCCGATGGCGGCAAGCTGGAGCAGCGGGAGGTCCTTGCCCTGCGAATACGCCAGATTGCTCCAGCCAAAGCCGCTGAGCAGGTGGTTTTGGGCATACTCCATGGCCATCCACAGTACCGCGAACAGCAGGGCCCCCGGCATCCACGGAAGCCGGCCGCGCAACCAGGACCAGGCTGCGCCCGTCGCCGCCCAATACGCCGCCATCACAAGGCAGACCGCCTGCTGGCCCCAGAACGCCCAGCCTCCCGCCCAATAGAAGTTGGTGAGCAGCCACTGAAGAAGCACGCTGTGAAACGCCCATCCGGCAACAAAGAAACGCGCGGCCGCCTCCCTCGGGGCGGAGTCGCGGCAGGCGTACAGCAATGGCGTCAGGGCGACCCAGGCCAGAAAATACAGGTGCCAGGTGGGGAAGCACAGCGCGAGCATCGCGCCGCTCAGCAACGGGGCCCCCCAGGTTTGGATCATCGTCTTCATCGTGGCGGGATCATGCGCATGACCAGGCCCCCAATTCAACTCCGAAGGCGCCGCCGCCGCAAGCACGCCGCGCCGAAAAAAACCGGCAGGCCACGCGTCTGGCCTGCCGGGACGTTACCGGAATCGCTCAACCACCGGAGAACTACAGCTCGTCCTCCATGATCTCGATTTCCTGCTCGATGCGGTCCAGGTTCTTCCACTTCTCTTCACGCCAGAAATTGAGGGCGCTGATGGCTTCCGGCCGAAGATTGCGGAGGTCTACGATGGTCGGGGAAAGGAAGATCAGCAGGTGCGAATTGCGCGCTTCCACCCGGCGTCCACGGAAAGGCGCACCCAGCACCGGCATCTTGCCCACCAGGGGAATGCGGCGTTCGGTCTTGGTGACGTTGCGCGTCGACAGGCCGCCGATCACCAGCGTCTGGCCGTTCGGCACCAGCACCTGGCCCGTCTGTTCCCGCGTCGAAAACACGGGGAGGTCGATGCCGCGAATGGGACTCGACGGCAACTGATCGACCACGTTCAGTTTGGCCAGGTTGATCTCGATCATGTCGTCGTCGAGAATCACCGGCTGAATGCTCAGATTCACACCCACCTGGCGCCACGTCACCTGGAGCTGCGCCCGGCCTTTCTGATAGATCAACGACTGGTAGGGGATCTCTTCGCCCGCGTGAATCTCCGCGGTCCCGTTCTCCACCACCAGCAGTTCCGGTTTCGAAATCAGGTCGGCATCCGACTTCTGCTCTATCCCGCGGATGATCCCGTCGATCGTGCCCGTGCCGCTGTCGATGATGCTGAACGTGATGCCCGCCCCACTCTGCGTCGTGATGGCGTCCCCCTGCAGGGTGCTCCCCTGAGCCACGCTGGCGGGGAAATCCGGCGTCAGACGCACGTTGTCGGCATACGGGTTCGCGTCCGCGGCCGGAAGCGTCACCTGAAAGGAATTCGGGTCGAATACCCGCGTGGAAATCCGTTCCACGCTGCCGCTGTTTTCATTGCCCCGCACGAACCGCGTGTAGTCCAGGTTCGTCCCAATATCCCGCAACCCGTCTTCCGTGGTCTCGCTGATCCATACCTGGATCTGGACCTGGCGGATCGCCTCGACCTGCTGCGCAGCCGGCGGCGCCTCAACGGGCGGCGGGGGAGGCGTCTCCTCACCGGCCAGGGCGATGCCTGCCATAATTCCGAGCAGCGCGAGTGCTGGCAGAACCCGTTGGATAACCATTACTTGTCTTCCTCCATTTTCAACTCGGAATCAATCCCCGTGCCGGTCGAACCGCCCGTTATCGCGTCGCCAAGGTTCTGCGGAATGGACGATACCCCCTCCAGAATGTCCGTCAGCAAGCCCGTTGGCGACACCTTGCTGGCCGGCGTCTCTTCTCCCAGGTTGACGAAACCGTGTTCATCGGCCACGACGAAGGGCGCACGCCACAACTCGGACTTAATGAAGAAGACCAGTTCGCGGCGGCCTTCGTCCGCTTCCCGGTGGCCAAAGGTCGTCGAGAGAGGCGCGCCGATAAAATTGCCGGGAATGAAGTTCTCCGCCACGCCGACCGCTACGTCTTCGGCCTGGGTCAGCCAGGGAACCGTCTCGAGGCTTTTCTGTTTGGTGTTGCGATACAGGCCGCCCAGTACCAGCACCTGCCCGTTCCGCACCCATACGTCGGTCATGATGCTTCGGGTAATGAACACCGGCGCGGTGATCTGGTTGCCGCCTTCCAGACTGTCGTCCAGGGCGATGACGATGCGCGAACCCAGCTCCTTCACCTCCGCCTGAACCTGCAGATTCACATACGTGTCTTCCAGGGTGGCCCAGTTCCCGTCGTCGTCGGTCACTTTCGGCACCTTCAACGTCAGGGCCACGCCGGTATCGCGGAACGAGGTGGCCTGCACCGTCGTGGCGCCCACCACCGTCGTGTCTTCGTACGGAATCTCGCGCACCGTCTTGATGACAGTCCCCGGCCGCTCCGCTCCGATCATCACCATCGCTTTAGGACGCGACAGGATGTACGCGCGGTTTTCGTCCACCAGCGCCTGCAACACCATCTCGATGTCGCCGTAATTCGTGGAGATGTTGTCCAGAAAGACCGTCAGACCCTCCAGACGGTTTCCCGAGTCCGTCGGAAAGGTCAGATCGGCCGTCCGGATGGCCCCGTTGCCGCTCGTAACGCGGCCGTAGAGGCGCTCCTTGTTCCGGCGCGAGAAGAAGGCGCTGAACCCCGTCTCCACGTTCTTTTCCGTCTGGAACTCCACCACCTTTACAGAGACATTGACCTGCCGGGGGGCTTCCGTATCCAGCGGTAGCGGAGGCGCGGGGGCCGGCGCTGGCGCTGCTTCCGGGGCCGGCGCTGGCGCGGCTTCCGGGGCCGGCGCCGCGGCGGCTTCTTCCCCGGCGTATCCTGCCGGTGCGATCAGCCCCACTGCCAGTACAACGAAACCAAACAAATACCATTTTCGCATTGCTGACCTACCGTTGAAATGTTCCGATGGCCTCATACCGAGTCACATTCTCGATATCGTCGAAGATGCTGAAGCGCACCACAAATGCGCGTGCTTCACCAGGATTCAAACGGCCGATATTGACCGTGCTCGTGTCGTAAATCATGTTGCCGAACCCGTACACCGTCACGTTGACCTGCACGCCGTACAAGACACTGTCGCCGCGGTTGTGGGCCTGGCCCGTGACCACGTAAAAGTCCTGTCCCCGGTAGTAGGATCGCTCGCCGGCGCCCACGTCCGTGCCGCCGCGGAAATCATTGAGATTGGTGATGATAAGCGGCTCTTCCTCAATGGACCGCTTCTGCCGCTCTTCCGGCGTCAGCAACGTGTAGCTGCCGTCGGGTTTGAACTCGATGCGCTCCTTCAGGCGCACATCGGTGGCGTACGTGGGGTACTTCTCGATGATGTTGGCGTACAGTTCGCCGGCCATGTCGTAATCCCCGCGCTTCCACAACAGATCGGCCAATTCCCACTTGGCCTTGTAGTTCGCGGGCTCTTCCTTGACCGTATTCCACAGGGCCGTAATCGAAGCATCCAGCTGGTCTGGCGAGCCGAACTCGTCGGTGTACTCCTTGCGCAGATCCGCAATGCGCTGCGCACACTCCTCCGCGTACCGTCCGTGCGGGGACTCGTGGAGGTATTCCTCAAAAAGATTGATCGCGTCCCGATAGCTCTTGATGTTGTAATACGCGACCGCCAGCCAGTACCGGGCATCCATGGACGCATCCGAATACGGGTATTTCTGGATGACCTGGAGCAGACGCGGGATCACGATGTTGTAATCCCCGGCCTCAATCATCCGGCGCGCTTCCTCGACCTGCTTGTCGGCCGAACCTTCCTCCAGCACCCGGTTCTTGGTGACCGGGGTCGCCGTCATCGGCACGTTGCTTGAAGGCGTCGTGCACCCGACTAGCTGCACGACGAATCCCACAAGGCTCACCATTACCAGGATCTTAGCGGTCGCATGTGCTCGTTGCATAGTTGACTTCTCGCAGGAATCACCCTCGCCCCTGAAGCAACCCATTTGCTTCTACGGAGTGTCTGGCTCGTGTTCCCATTTCCTATCGGTTGCCGGCCTTCTTCAGATTCTCTTGCATGGTCTTGATGACCAGTTCGGTGACATCGTCCGCGGGAATTGCAGGCTCCAGGCCGCCCAGGTAGCCCTCAGCGGCTATGAGGTCGTACTCGGACTCCTGCCCCACCTGGGCAATCGTCCGGACGGCCCGGTCGCTCGCCTGGCTGATCAGAATCCAGTACCGCCCCGTTCCACGCTCAATCTTCTGGTCTTTGAGCTCCTTGTATTCCGGGGTTTCCACAATGATCTCCTGGTAGCGCACTTCCGCCGGCTTCTCGAACGAGCTGGGCAGCCCCCAGTAAATCTTCTGGGGGTCAACCTGCTTCTCTTCAATCGTATAAGCGGCGGCATATGAAATGCACATGCCCAGGACGAACCCAGCGACCACCACTATCGTAACTGATTTACTCATGATTTTCCTACCCTCTCTCATTTCGCAGCGCGGGCGGCTGCCTCCAGCAGCTCGCGCTTCCCCAACAACCCATCGTTGACAGGCGCGGTCGCGAAGATGCCATGGTACCGGCAAAGTGCGAACCCTGTCAAGTAATTACCCGGACCCCGCACACTCCCCATGCAGGCTTCCGGTCCGTTCAACTGCGTTTTCTCGAGGCTTCGTGCTGTGCAGTGGAGGCAAAAAAACACACGCTTCCTCTCACTCACCGGAAACTACAATCCCCCCCGGTTTCAAAAGGTTCCACTGAATTCACCCCGTGGGGGCCTTAGACCCACTGAAAAACTATACCATGATTCGCTGAAAACGCTACCGAAAACGCCCAATTTATTGATTTTAGTGAATTTAATGCCGCCTGTGCGCTCTGGCGGAGCCAAGCCCTGACCCTCCCTAACGAATTTCCCTCCAATCGCTTGCCGCGTCAACGAAAAGTCCGGCCAGCCCGTTATCGACTTTGACACGTCGTCGCGTTGGCTCTAGAATGTGCACAATCAACAGCCGGGTTCCTTATTATGTTCCGAGAGGATTGATCTATGCCGCGTTCTCGCCGAACGTCCTTCGCATGTACCCTGTCCTGCCTCAGCCTGATCCTCGCTGGCGTTGCCACGGCCGGGGCTGTCCAGGCGGAGCCATCCCCCGGCGCCGCCGTCACGCGCGTCTGGGCGCGTCCGGCCGGCCATGAGGATGGCTCGCACACGACGGTCT
>Ga0255343_1004705_pt1 | contig 13249 bp, 18 predicted proteins | sample wastewater_treat_4_FD_192413 | JGI IMG/M metagenome (GOLD analysis project Ga0255343, IMG submission 192413) | Wastewater microbial communities from Lulu Island WWTP, Vancouver, Canada - plant16 | ecosystem: Engineered > WWTP > Wastewater > Unclassified | place: Canada: Vancouver, British... | reverse complement strand
GATTAATAAGTGCCTTTGTCATCTCACTCCTGCCTCAAATTGAACATACGGATTACTCATCAGTCCGGGCCCTTCCCTCCCGGCACGTTTTGCTGCATGCCGATCATCAGTACTACGACCCGATCCGTCACCCTGATACCTGCAATCCCATTTCCCACTCAAGGTTATAGGGACTGCCTTCTCGGCGATATTTCTTCGCCGGGTATCGAGGGCTTCTCCAGTTTCCACATAACCCTTCACTCCATGCCACCGCTGATACCCCGCCGGTGAGAACTGCCGCATCAGACTCTTTTCGGACAGCTCTTGTTGCTTTCGCACGTTATCGACCGTCTCAGCCACCGGAATTAAGTGTAACGAGGCTACTTCTGCGTTCACTGCACGTTGCAGCCTGGAGTGTTGCTTGTTTCCCATATTTGAAACAATGTCGGAGGGCTTCACCGCCTTAGTTTCCTCCGGCGGTGCCTCCCAAGCTACGGAGCTCGAGTCTCCTGACCCCGGTCGGACTTTCACCGACTGGGTTATGTGTCCTTCGCTGGACACGCCGATGCCCCATCTTTTTTTATACAGGAACGCTATTTCTTCTGCCGTGATCTCAAAATTATTACTCAAAAATTCATAATACCGGTTCTGGTCATCCTGATAACGAACCCTTCTTAAACGAAGCTTTTGGATTTGACGCGTATTCTTCTTTCCGGACTCATCTTCGGGATTATATTCCATCTCAATAATCTCATCACCAAGAACCTTTGCCTGCCCCTTTTTACGGTAATGTGTCCTTAAGACTTTAATAACTGTAAATACTGCACTCTTTTTCATCCGGGTGACAAAATATACATCTCTTTGGGTCCAGAGTGCAAACTGATGATAATAGTTATATGCCCGGTCAAAGACAATCATGCTGTGGGAAATTAACTCAAGGCTCTTTAAGAAGTATTGATCATGAACCTTTGCCTGGGTGATTTTAATAAACCGGCCAACCGATTGAACTGCATCTACCAGCATGTGAACCTTTAACCCGCCCTTCTTCTTGCCGTCTCCCTTAGGGTTGCGGCCAACACCCTTCAATATATCACTGAACAAGCGGATAGTCGTGGAATCGATCAGTAATACCTCTTTAAATGTCAAGCCAAAGGTTCGGCTGTCCGACAAAAAACTCTGATAATGCCTGACAAGGGTAAAATACAGATCCTCAAAAAACTCATGGCTCCTGTTTCGCAATCCATCACATGCCGTACTTTTTGCAGGCGCTTGATCCATACCCAGGTGATTAAGCTTGCCGCCCATGGCACGCAGGCCCTCACATATCTCAGTCATCGAATCGCAACGGCTGAGTATCCCGAACAGCATAGTGAAAAGTTGCGTCCTGGTCTTGAATGATTTGTAGTAATAATCACTCTCATGCTTTCTTATCAGACCATTTATATCCACTTTTTCCACCAAATTCATTATCTGTTTGAAAATCGGCTGTCCGACAAATTTAATTTCTGTAATTTTGCCCATGTTGTAGTATGTTTTGTGCAAAAACAAAATTACAACATTGGGGGAAACCTTAGGGGAGTACCCCTCTTTTTGTTATTTTAGTCGGACAGTAGTGTTAAGATATATTCTTTTGCTGAGAGTTCAACGTCGGTTAGAAAAACAATATATCTGTTAATCCGATCGATATCAATATTATCCCTTTGCGAACACGCATTAATCCCGAAGAAAATCAATGCAGTTAATACTATTAGATGTTTCATATTATTACTATTGCGTATAACGGCCAGCGGCATGGGGCGTTGCCGGATAAAAGGCAGCCTCCCTTTCGGGTTATACAAAATTATCTTAAGTTCACAAAGTTTCGAGTACTTCCGAGGATAGCTATGACCTATACCGACATGTTGTGCGTAGTTGTTTTATTAACTAATTATCAATCAGAAATAGTAAGCAAACCCGATGTTTAGTAAAAGACCTTTTCTTTTAAAATCTTTATCATTCTCAGAATTTTCATTGTATTTAATATTTATGTACTTTATTAATGGCTCAATTCGCAGGTTTGAGTTAAGTCCAACCGAGTAACCAATTCCGGCTGAGCAACCTGCTATTTTGTAGCTAATTTTTTTAGGACCTCCCAAGATACCTGTTTGAGTTGGGATAGGATTACCAATCAGATTAATGATTGATCTTCCGCAACCAAATTCTGCAATAACAAACAATCCAAAGCCGGTGTAGTATCTCAAGAAAGGACTTAAAGCAACCTCGTTTCCGATTGATTTGGTATATATGTGTTTATCATATTTAATGTAATCATATTGGTATTCAATTCCGATACCTATTGCTATTCTTTTAGCAATGAAATAACCAAAACTTGGATTTGCTTGAATAAGGTGCTCTTGGTTCTCAATAGAGGGAGCGGCAGTAATCTCTGACTTATCGCTTGAATATCGATAACCGAGGGATCCGGAAATCAAGAAATTATACTCTTTCTGTGCTATTAATAATGTGCAGAGAAATTGTAAGCTGATAATTAAAATTGCTTTTCTATTCATGATTTATATTGTTTTTAGGCAATTTAATTATTTAAATGGTGATGTATTCAACAATTACGCACAACGGCCGGCGGCATGGGGCGTTGCCGGATAAAAGGTAGCCTCCCTTTCGGGTTATACAAAATTATCTTAAGTTCACAAAACTTTGACTGGCACCGAGGCCAGCTATGACCTATACCGTTTGTTAGAGGCTGTGTTTTCTACTTGATAAGTCGTTCAACGATTTCTTTAACCGAAATGGCAACATCACGATACTCCAAAGCTTCATTTTCCGTAGGTATGTAAAAGTCGTCCGGATATCTGACACTGACGCCGAAATCTGTCAGACTTTTAAAGTCTAGCTGGAAAGCATTTTTGTCTATTTTTTGACATTCAAGAAGAAGATAGTCTAAATCATGTGTTCTTGGAAAATCAACATCATGATACGCCAGATATGCTTTGAGGAATTTTTCTGAAGCTTGCTGAGCATGAAAGCAAATACTGCTTGTATAATATTCAGCACCTGAATTTACCAGGCTCGCTATTACGGCAATATCTTCATTTGCTCTGAATAACCAATTCTCAATGTATTCAGATTTGTCTTTTGTCATATTAGAATGGCATCTTTAAGGATGTAATTAATAATATGACCCGGCAGCTTTCTCTTTTTCTTTACTTCTTTCTTACTTTGAATCAGGATGTCTGATCTGATCCCATCTATAAGGAGATCTTTTCTGATATTCGTTCTAAGTGGTAATTTCTCTTGGGGAGATAAATCAGAAGAAGTCAATACCAAGACATCATAGTCACTCTCGGAAGTAGAATCTTTTCTTGCCCGTGAGCCGAATAACAATACTTCAGCATCAGGTAAATATTTGCAAGCTGTTTCTTTAATAAGTTCTAATATCTCACGATTTGTCTCCATTTAGTGCAAAGATATCAAATAAATAATCATAGTTTTAAAAGCATTTCCATTTTGCATTGCCTCTAACGGTCAGCCGGTAAGTGCGGTGCGACTGTAAGATTATAATTTCCAGTTTATTTGATAATTTTCTTAAAGATACAAATTTACGGTTTGTTACAATTTAAGCATTGCATTTACCGGCTTGTTATAGCCAGTGCCCCTTTTAAGGTCTGTGAATAAGATTAATCTCAGACAGTTCCTGCCCAATTTGATGAATTCCAAGTAAAATTTTTTCCGTTTGGGCATCAGATGGTTTCTTGCGACCCTGCACATACTGAGAGAGCAAGGTTGGATTCATACCAATCTTGGCTGCAAGAAACTTAGCGTTAATGACTTTGTAGTACTGAAAGAACTGTTTAAAGTCTATTTCAAACTTAAAGTTCTCTTGCGTAATGCGAATGTTTTCTTCTTCAAAAAAGAGATTTGCAGCTTCAAAAGCATTATCTATTAATTCAGGAATTGTTCTGCCTGTAGTGTAGATAGGATAGTCTTCAGAAAAGGCAGAAAAGCCCGTATCCGTCTTCTCAACTATCATTTTTATCTTTTTTTTTGTTGTTTTCATCTCCATCGCTCGTATTAATTTCCCTACTTCAAACCAGCATCCCTGAGTATCTTTTTCTCCAGTCCTTTACCTGTCTCCTGACTACCATGATTTGGGAATATGATCACTCCTGGTTTTTTATTATGTCGCAGTTTTACATGCGAACCTTTTTGTGAAAGGGGTACCAAGCATCTTTTATCAGGATTTTATAGAGTTCAGAACACTTCTTTGTCTGTTAATGGTCTACATGGAACAAAGGTAAATAATAATTTACCTATATGCAAATATTCTTCATTCATATTTCGGCATTGGCTATAACGGGCCCGGGATTGACGCCGTGGAGCCCGATTATTCCCGGGCGTCGTGCTTAAAAATTCGGATATTATTTCCTTGATTGTTAAGATTTTTGTTTTTCCTACAAACTTTATTTCTAACAAATCATTATCTCCGGTTACCAGGTAATCAGCTTTGCTGTCAATTGCCAGATTCAATAAAAAATTATCTTTGGAATCGCGACATTTGCCGGTCTTTGATTTTACTTCTATTATAATCCCGTATTTATCAATAAAATCAATAATTCTTTCCAGATCGATTTTTGAGAAGTACTTTTTAAACTTAGGCTTTTGGGCAACAGTTATAAATTCGTGTAATAACTCTGTTGAAAATACAAGTTTAAGTTTATTACTTTCCACAAAGTCATCAAGAAAACTGAATTCTTTGGAGAAAAGAAAACGGGCTGCGTATTGGCGATGGGCGGGGAGTATAGTACCAAAGCCCATTCAAAGAACGAAAGCTTAACCTTCTACCTTTCGCCTGATAGATGTACTTCAGCCCGTCTATTGCCAATATGTTTGTTAGCAGCTGTTTATCATTTGATACTGTTGTAAGATTGTACGGTTAAATGTTTAAAAGGTGTATCCAAGAGAGAAACTCCAAACTCTGTTTTTTAGGACACCGCCTTCCGAAGAACTACCCACTTTAGGCTGTAAATTACTAATTCCTGTCTGATTATTAATTTGGAAGCTAAGTTGATTAACGAAACGGTAGCCAAGAAGTAGGTTATAACCAAATTCCCAAGGTTTACCGTATGTGTATTCTCCAAAACTTCCGTCTATAAAATCATTTTTAAAGTTTACATTTCCATGATTTTCAATCTTTATGTCTCCAATTACCACGTCGGACTTTGATTTCCACTTTCCGCCAGTTCCGTAGCTCACATAGGGGCCGGCTCCTATATATAATTTTCCGCTATGAATACTTAGTTGATAAATAAAACTAAGTGGGAATTGAACGTACGCTACTTTTACTTTTGTTTCATTACCATTACCAAAAAAGTAATTATCATTTTGTCGGAACCCCTTTTCAATATATTCAAAACCCGGTTGTATGTAAAAGTTTGGGGTAACTGGAAGGTCAATATTTAAACCCACATGGATACCAGAGATTGATTTCGTTGAACTTTTTATACCATCTCTGTCTTTCATTAAAACGCTTGAAATGTTGTATCCTGATTGAATACCTACTTTTGTTTGGGCATATATTTTATTTGAAGTGGTGATTAAAAATGTGATTAATACGATTGTCAATAAAGACTTAAAACTCATTTTCATTCTAAAATTGATTTTCATAATAGTTGTTTGATTAAATCGTTTCTCGTTAATAGCTGCTAACTAATCCATAAGTTGGTATCAAGGATTACTTTTTTATTTTTCATATCGAGCTTTTCTGACAGATTCAACCTCCTTTGTTATTTCGTCCAATGAAGGAGCCTCATCAGAATACTTTCTAAGGCTGTCAAGTAACTCTTTAAGCTCGTATCTTACTTTTTCTTTCTTAATCCTTATCAGATTCAAATCAGCAAGGTTTTTTATCAAGCTTTTTGCCTTGGGATTTATTATTTCAATTCGTAGGTATTCCAAATTATTTAATTTCTTACAAATTTCCAAAAACCTGTCCAACTTATAAAAACTGCCTGATTGCATAGACATTTTCCAGCATGCGCCACAACGGCCCGGCGGTAAGTGCTGCTGCCGCAGCATCGCGGTGGCACGCGCTTTTGCCATCGAGTGGACAGGTAGAATAAGTTGGTTCGTTAAAAAGTTGTCGGGGTATGCAAAAACCGTGACATCAAGAGCGAGCGCCCCGCGCCAGTGGGGCCAGCCTGTGCCGCCATTACAAAACTGTCGGTGTAGCCGCGAAATGGTCGCGGCACAGCGGCAGTTGCATTTACCGCCCTATTACCGCTTGTGCCTATTTTTATATATCAATACTGAGTCTAAGGTTTACGCCTAATCCTTCTCTGAATATTCTCATAAGAGTTGAGAGCCGTATATCAGAAGCATCATTCTCAATCCGTGATATATAGGTTTTAGTAGTGCCGCATTTTTCAGCAAGTTGAGCTTGTGTTAATCCTTTTTCCTTGCGAAGTCCTTGAAGCATTACACCAAGTCTGAAAGTCTCAAATTCAGTCTCAAAGCGTTCCCTCTCCTCAGTACCTCTTTTACCATACTGTTCGTCAAGATGGTCTTCAAATGAAGTGAGGTTTTTATTTTCTTTCTTTTTCATTGAAGTACTCCTTTCTTAGTTTTTCTGCCAATTCAATCTCTCTCCTTATGGTCTTTTGCGATTTCTTTTGAAATCCATTAACCAGGATTACTAATTGATCTTTGTCGAAAAAGCTAAATACTCTGTAAATGTCACTACCTGCTTTAACACGGATCTCGTAAATCCCCGTTGTCCCCGTCATATGTTTGAAGTATTTCTCAGGAACTCTATCTACTGTTGCGATGAGAAGAAGTGTCCAGTTGAACTTTTTCTTGACTTCAGGTTTAAGCGAACCGAAGAAGTCGAGATAGTAGTTCTTGTATTAGAAGATTTTCCTGATAAATCTTTCATTCATGCCGCAAAGTTATCTAATTAGGTAACATCCTCCAAATATTTTGACAACTTTTATAGGATTTTCCGGCATTAGCGATAACGGACCGGCGGTATGGGACGTGACGCCTTAAGGGCAGTTTCCTGTCAGGGTATGCAAAATTTAATTACGTTTACAAAGCTTGGGTAGCACAGAAAACAGCCATGACCTATACCGTTTGTTATGTTTAGGCCTTTGTTAACTATCGTTTTGATCAGAATTAAACTATTTGGATCCGGTTACCTTCGAGTTCAATCTGCATTTTGATTTTTGCCTTCAATGCAGAGAATACTTTTAATATGGTCTCAAGTGTTACATTTCCAGTGTTATTCTCAAGTCTGGATATTTGTGCTTTTTGAACTCCGACCAGTTCCCCAAGCTGTTCTTGAGTCATATTTCTTTCGAGTCTTGTCTTCTTAATGAGTTCCCCAAGGATTTCCATCCTAAGTTCATATTCGTAAGTGTCTCTTTCACTTGAACCTTTTTTCCCGATGAATTCATTCTTAATTTCGTCGAGCGAATATTTTTTGATTTTTTTCTCCATGACATTTTTTTTTAATAAGTTTCAAAGTACAACTTCATCAATCTCCTAGCCTTTTCAATCTCCTGCTTTGGTACTTTTTGGGTTTTCTTGATGAAACCATGTGTACAAACAACAAGTATATTCTTAATGTTACGTTTATCCCAAAATGACAGAAGCCTCAATTGTTGTTTTTGATATATTGTTCTGAATTCCCATATTTCGTTATCCAACTTTTTAAAGATTTCCGGATCAGGGATCTTCTTTGATTTGTCGAAGTTGAAAATGATCTTGCGACGAGCTTTTTTATCAAGAGATCTTAAAAACTCACGCGCATCCTCCAATAATTCAATTTCAAATTTGTCATCAATCATGATGCAAATATAGAAAATGTTTCGTTATATGTAAACTTATTTTTGGTTTTCTGAAATTATCTCACCATAGTTTTTCGGATCAGAGGAATCAGCTTAAACATAACGGTCGGCGGTATGATTTGTTTGCGAGCCTCGATGTTAGGAGGGGATGGCGTGGTTTTTGCCCGGTACGGCGTACGCCGGAACTTTCTTGCGATTGCTTCTTTATCCTACCGTTATTTCTTGACTAAGTGACCGGGATAATTCCATTTTGCACTTATTGTTCCAGGGGAAGGAGCAAAAACCATGACAAGCAAATGAAATATACCGACCTGTTATGCTGCGTGATTGTTACTTATCATAGTGATAACGGCAGTTATAGATCAGTAATTCATTTTCATTTACCTGGTATACTAATCTATGTTCATGATCTATGCGCCTTGACCACAATCCAGCCAGATCGTATTTTAAGGGTTCAGGTTTCCCAATTCCAGAATAAGGGTTTGATTGAATATCTTTGATTAAAGCGTTAATTTTCTTCAGAATCTTTCTATCCTCTGCTTGCCAAAATAGATAATCTTCCCAGGCATTCTTTGAAAAGATAATCTTCTTCATTCTTCAATGAGATTGCTTTGGACAGTTTTTCCAGACTGCATTTGTTCAATTGATTCGTAAAGTCTTTGAGCGTTCTTTTTTGAACTCAGCAGGTGCAAAGTTTCCATAATAGAATTATACTCCTCCAGGGAGATTAATACAGCACCTTTGCCTGATCCACGTTTGATTATCAGGATTTCATTATTAAGTTCCACACAATCAAGGTAGTTCTTAAGCTCTTTTCTGAATTCTGAATAGTTTGCCGCGATCATCTTTGAATTATTAAAGCGTTATCCAGGTACAAATATACGTACTTAAATAAGTAATTGCAAATTTTGTGCAAAAGATTTGTTCATGCAGCCTAACGGTTGAGTGTATGAACCGTAAGGGATTTTGAAGGGATTACTTATTAACCAAGACGAAGATTAGGTAAGAGGAAAAACCTTCGCAAACCCACTCAACCCTTATGGTTTATACACTGTGTTTTAGCGCGTTATTCTTTTTTCACTCAACTGAAACTTTGCTTATTAGCTATTAATTTTCTTAGTCTTAATTTTAAAATGATAAACTAAATAAAGTATCCCATGGATCAAAATAGCTATGCCAAAAGCAAACCAGGGACCAGTATTATAAAAATCAAAATAAAAAACCGATCCAATAATTACAATAATATACCATCCAAGAAAAATTATCCCTGCAATAAATTCCTTTCTGTAAGATAATGTAACGCCGGCAATAAAAAGAATTAACAATATAGGAAACAAAATAAATGGCATACTAAGATAATCAAAGTATTTGCCGCGTGTAAGATCACTGATAACAACTAATAAATACAGGAAAACATAATTATGAAGGAACAACTGAATGGTATATTTCCAATCCAATTGCCTGCTTTCCATGGATTCTGCAGATTTCAGGTAAACTTTTCGGTTGAGGAATACACCAATTACAAGAACAGGCACGGCAAGTACCATCACCATATATGCATCGGGCCAAAAGAATAATCCGAGTGCCCAAATCAGCATAACCCATGCCTGAAGCAGGTAGCCCCCTATCTTTTCATTGAACCATGAAATAATAAATCCACTTAAAAAGAAAAGAAACGCTATAAGAACTGAAATATCCTGTGATTTTGAAAGAGACATTTCTCCTGTAAAAAATGGAATAATAAAGCCAATAAAATACACAACACAATATATTGTTGTAATAACTTGAAGAATTTTGTTTTTAATTGTTTTCATATTTTTCGTTTATAATTAATAATGATTTACATTCACCCCTATCAATTTATATATTTTTAAGTGAACAATAAATAAGTTAATAATGCGCTATAACGGTTGATAGTATGGTGTCGTGCGGGAATTCGAAGCGAAAACCTATCAGTTTTCACCGACTTTTTTTACGAGCTACAAACGCTCGCAAACCTCTGAACCGACTGAAAGGAGCTCAGCGAAGCTAAACCCGCATGCACTATACCATGTGTTAGGCTTTCGTGCATTATTTTTTCAGTATTTCAATCAATTCTTTATTTATATACAAAGTCTCTCTCCCAACTTTCTGCGATTCAACAATTCCTATATCTTCAAGTTCTTTTAAATATCGAGAAGCTGCTTTTCTTTCCACACCCAATTTGTTTACCACAAATTCAATTTTTGAATATGGATGCTCAAAAAGTAGCTCAACCAATTCTTTTCTATATATTTTCGGTGCTTTTTCCTGAACCTTAATTATTGTCGAATCAAGTTGGTCTTTGATATTTGTAATCCTTGTGATTGTATCTTTTGAAGTACTTTCGACTGCTTTAAGCATAAACATTATCCATTCTTCCCATTTTCCTTTCCGATTAGTCTGATTTAAAAGTCGATAGTATTCAGGTTTATTAGCAATTATATAGGAACTCAAATATAAAATTGGAACATCAATCAAATCGTTAAGTATCAGATACAAGATATTTAATATCCGACCAGTTCTACCGTTTCCGTCATAAAATGGGTGAATGCTTTCAAACTGGTAATGTAATATTGCTAAGTTTATCAATGGTGACAAGTCATCCTGTTGATTAAAATGATTAATAAAATTTGTCAATAAGTCAAGTATTTCCACTTTGTCTTGAGGTGGAGTATAAACAATTTCTCCTGTGGTGTCATTTTTTAAAACGGTCCCAGGTGTACTTCTAATCCCTGCAGTATTATCAACTAATTCCTGTTGAATACTCACAATGTCATTAATCCTTAGAAATCCTTGTTTTTTCACTAGGTCATATCCTTGAAATATTGCTTTACGGTAATTTACAACTTCCTTAGTCTCTTGAGATATGTGAGTTTTATTAATAGTCAATGCTTTATAAAGCTCATCTTGGGTTGTTATAATATTTTCAATCTCTGAACTGTCTTTTGCTTCCTGTAAAACTATTGCATTAATCAACATTGCTTGGTTAGGAATTGTCTTTGCAATCCCTTTCAATTCAGCCAATGCAGCAGCGGATTTATTCGTTTGTCTAAGAATCTCAATGGTTTCCACCTTTTCTCTCAATGGTGGAAGTTTTTCAAGTTGACAATGTGGTGCATTTTGTCCCATATTCTTTTTATTTGTCCCAAAAATACAAATTATGGTACAATTGCCATTGTTCGCAGTGCCTTTTTTGCATGAAGCCTAACGGCCGGCGGTATGGGGCGTGGCTGGTAAAGGGTAGTTTCCTGTCGGGATTTACAAAGCTTAATTACGTTTGCAAAGTTTCGTTTGATACAGAAGACAGCCATGACCTATACCGTTTGTTAGCAAAAGTTTTTATTTTTTAAGTCTTGCTATCATAAGTAGTGGATTGTCAGTTTCTTTAATCCTCAATGCCAATGATTCCACTTCCTTCTTCCTTTCGGGGTATTTAGGATTGCCATTTTTAAACTCATCGTCGGCAACGTGAGTTTTTAAATCAATAGGGCTGATAAGTTGTACCAGATACTCTTCATTATTGTCAATAAAGTAATTAATGTCCATGCCGAAAGGCAATGCACCATCAAGGTCATTTTGCAAAGATGGTTCAGATAATTCCCCTTTTTGAATGCGTGCTATAAAAACCTTTCCGCTTTGTTTTTCAATTAAGGAAATAGCAGACCTATCCAAATATGCGTAGAGAATAATAACGAAGTATTTTGATTCAAACATTTTCATGGGTTTGAATATTCTGATAAATGCTTCCCGATGAGTATTTACTTCACCTATTGTCCATCGGTGATCGCCTTTTGCAAAAAGATAAGCTCCTTTGCTGCTTAAATCCGGTGAAATTGAGAAAATAGTGTCATTATATAAGTTATAGTAATATAAATTACTACCGAACCGGTATATGCTTCCATCAATTCCAGTATTGGTTTTAAAAGGTTGAATTGAATTCTTCTTAGCAGCAACAAGTTTACCTAATGTATCAAGAAAAACCCAACTGTTTTTTGCTTCTCCTGTCCATAAGAAATCCGGAATAAAAAGCAGTGAATTGTAAACCTCGATATCACCACCGACAAAGGCAATATGAGCTTTATAGTCAATATTCCTGACAAATGTTCCGCGTTGGGAATATACTTTAATTATCCCAGGCCCCATAACGTAAATATTCCCTGTCAGCTCATCAACAGCATAATCCATAAAATCAGTATACTGACCTGGTCCTCTTCCTATGCTGCCGATCCTGCAAATAAGTCTACCCGATCTGTCAAATTTTAAAATTCCAATATCCTTGACAGACAAATAAATATTGCTAGCGGTGATTTTTAATTTGTAGTTTATACCGATTGGGATTGAACCATCAAGCAGTACATAGTAGATATCATCAGCAATCGCACCAAGTGTTATTTTATTATCTGGAAAAGATCTTGGATCTATTTCCAGCAGACTGTTATTTTGAGGTTTACAGGAAAGAGACAGAAAAAGAAGGAGAACAAAGATTTGTATTTTCATCTGGAGTAGAAGTTGTAACATGCACAGATTTGAAAATCTCTCTTATAGGGAATTTATCTGCTTAATATTGTGTTAAAAATTTTTGCTAACGTTTGGGCGGTATGGGGCGTTGCTGCTATAGGGTAGTTTTCCTTTCGGGTTATACAAGATTATCTTAAGTTCACAAAGCTTTGACTGCAACCGAGGACGGCGATGACCTATACCGACCTGTTAGGCAACGTTATCTTATGACAGTTACCACTTTCAATTGATTCAAATACAGGCTAATCCCATTCTCTTCACTACATAATAGAAATACTTCATTATTACCATCATTTACCCTTTCATATGATGAATCAGCTATTTCTGAGAATGTGATTTGGTATGCACTGTTAAAAACAACTTTGTATTTTATTGTTGCAATGACTGGTCTTCCGGATCCGAAAATTTTTCGAACGATGTAATAGTTTTGCTTTTCCTTAATAAGCATGATGCTTTGACCTGCAAAACGGTCAATGATCTGTATTTCTTGGTCCAAGTAGTCTTTAATTTTGACTCTATTATCTTTTGTTTGTGCTGGAAGGGAGCAGGCTATGAGGATCAACAAAAGGACTGGGATTACTTTATGCATGCTTAAAGAGATTATATTCTATTTTGTTGGGACAATCAGTAACTCTCATTTCTACTTCATAATGTTGCCTAACGGCCGGCGGTATGGGGCGTGGCGGATAAAAGGCAGCTTTCCTTTCGGGTTATACAAAATTATCTTAAGTTCACAAACCTTCGACTGCTATCGGGGACAGCTATGACCTATACCGCTTGTTATGCTGCGTAATATATAGAAGATCAGACATCTATTGATATTCTAACTTTTCCGCCAAGTCCCTTTTCAACTATCTCATATAATGTGCTCAGAGTGATGTTACCCCCAT
>Ga0255343_1004702_pt1 | contig 13259 bp, 11 predicted proteins | sample wastewater_treat_4_FD_192413 | JGI IMG/M metagenome (GOLD analysis project Ga0255343, IMG submission 192413) | Wastewater microbial communities from Lulu Island WWTP, Vancouver, Canada - plant16 | ecosystem: Engineered > WWTP > Wastewater > Unclassified | place: Canada: Vancouver, British... | reverse complement strand
GACATTGCGCTGACAACGGATCACTTCAATGACAGTGACAGCAAGCGAGTTTTTGGCAGCATTGAACGGCTGCGCACGGCTGGGCAACTTGTCACCGACAAGGCGGTGCTGACAGATTCGGGCGTTACGGTTGACGCGCTGCAATCGCTAATTGACGGCGCGGCGATCCCGGCGCATGCGCGGTACCACGCGACCGCGATCAGGGACGCGTATTTGCAGCGACAGGCGGTTAGCGCGGTCAGGCTTCACGGCGGCAGCGTCGAGGGGTTGCGGCTGGCCTTGCGCCAGATCGAAAAGACCTTGCCGAACAGCGGCGACTGGGGGTTTACCGTCCGGTCATGGGGCGAGGTACTGGATATCGAGATACCGCCTAAACGGTTTATGCTTGGCGACCTGTTTGCATGCGGTCAAGTGCAGGCGGTTTTCGGTCAAGGAGGTCTTGGCAAGTCGAGGGTTGGACTCAACCTTGCACGGAATCAAGTGCTGGGGGAGCCGTTTCTTGGCATGACCACAGGAATCGCCCCCTTGCGGCATCTGTTCATAGGTTCGGAAAACGACCTCCACCGCTGGCAGGTCGATACCAGATGCATGACACGCGGATTATCGGCACCCGAGCGGGCGCGGTTGTCGGAACACATCCGCATGACCACACTTGAACGGGCGGAAGATTGTTTCATCAACCTAGGCGACGCACGGAGCGTGGAGAAGTGGCGCGAAACCTTGCGGACTTGGCCGCCCGATGTTCTATGGGTGGACCCTTGGGGCGACGTTATCGAGGGCGACGGCTTCGACAGGGACGTGAGATCGACTATTTCAACGCTCCGCAAGTTGGCGGGAACGGTCAATCCCGATTGTGGAATTGTCATTCTCGCTCACTCACGGACGGGCGCGGCCAATATCGCACAGGCGACGGGCTTTGACGCGGCCAACTTCGGCAAAGACAGCAAAGCGTTGTTTTCATGCTGTAGGGCCGTGGTCAACCTCGCCCCCTTCGATGCGTCCGAAACTCCCGACCTCGTTTGGGCACCCGCCAAGAACAACAACGGGCGCAGACCGGAAGCCCTGCGTATCCGCCTAGACCCCGAGACAATGACTTATTCCGCCGTTGAGCCGCTCGACGTTGAAGCATGGCAGGCAGAGGTCAAGGCCGCCGCAAAAACGACATGGGCAAAATCAGGCGTCAAGTTTGACCCCGACGCGGTGTTAGGACTGGTCAACGGCTCACCTCTGACAAAGACCGAACTCCATGCCGCAATCAGGGCGTGGAAGGTCACGGAGCGTGACACGCGGGCTGGGCTGGACGGTCTTCTAAGAACGGGAAAGCTTGTCGAACGCAAGGGCGGCGACAGGAACACCAAGCTAATCGGAACGCCCCAAAGTTTTCAAACATGACAAAACGCATGTCGGGTTTGTCGAGTTTGTCTGATATGCCGTCCGGCAAACTTGACACACACGGCCTTATAGGGCGTGTGTCGAGTTTAGACGGCGGGGCACACTTCAAGAATGGGTAACTCACTATGCAGACCGTCACACCCCACCCGGATAGGTTCTTCCCCTACGGCTGACCCACGAGCCCCCAATGGGCGGAGTGGCGCAAAAAAAGTGGGTAACGACGCGACCACCACCACGTGAAAAGGCACCTCATCCACCACGTGAAAAGGCACCTCATCCACCACGTGAAAAGGCACCTCATCCACCACGTGAAAAGGCACCTCATGAAAAAAGCCACCGATGACCTTCTTCAGGCAGCGTTAGGATCACTTGAGTCTTTAGACCCTGAAGCCGCAGCGTCAAACTGTCTTGAGGCGGCGCGGCGGTTTTCCGGCATGCGGCGCGTTCGCTTCGATGTTCTCATTACCGAACACATGGCCGAGGCCGATAACGACGGCGAACGGACGGCACTCGAAGCGATCAGGCAGGCAGGACACCGGCAGCTTGCGAGGTGTTTTCTGGAAGAGGCGCGGGAGTGGGGCGAGGGCGGCAAGCTCCGTTTGGACATGGCCGAATTGATTGAAGACATAAAACGGCGGCTTGGCCGCTAATCGCGTCAGAATCGCATCTGGCGCGTTTTAGGGCCGGGGGCATGTCGATGCACCCCAGACGCGCCGGACGCAACAGGCGCGAGATTTTGCGGTCAGAACGGCGTGCGGGCCAATCCACGCCGACCGGGGCGACCGGGCCGACCGCATCCAGATGATGATGCTCGCCTGCCGGGAGGCGGACGGCAGAGAAGCGCGTAGGTAACGGTACAGTAACGTTACCCTCTGCTTCTGCTTCTGTATCTGCTTGCCGAACGGGCCGACCTTGCCGGAAGCGTCCGAAGCCGACCGGGGCGGTGCGGGCCGACCGGGGCGGTGCGGCGGTGCGTGTTGGCGGCGAAAAACACACACACGGGGCGGCTTTTGACCGTTGAAAACGCCGTTTCATCCAAGCGGGCAAGCGTATCGGCGCGTTTTCACCCCCTGTTTTGTGTGTGTGTTTGTGTGTGTAAATGCCCCCTCTTTTTCAGGCTTTTTCAGGGTGTTTCACGAAAAAGGGGCGTTCACGCGGTAGAAACGAAAAACCCCGCTTTTATTGGGCTTTTCCAACAAAAACAGGGTTTAAAATGGCTCCGGCGGCAGGATTCGAACCTGCGACCAATTGGTTAACAGCCAACTGCGCTACCGCTGCGCTACGCCGGAATGAAATTCGTCGCGCCTGCTCTTCCGCAAGGAAAAAACAGGGGCGTAATGTACTTGATCGGCATGAGGTTGTCAACGGACAAAATCATGCCGATCAAGTAAAAATCGCTTAGACTCGGGTCCAAGCACCCTTTTTCTTCGAGCTTTCGACTGCGGCTTTGAGGAACTTCATGCCGAGCACGCCTTCGTCCACGCCAGGGTGGTCGTAGGCGGGCGGTACGTTCTTCTCGCCCTTGATCTTGCGGATCTTACGCTCGAACGAGGTGTGCAGGTTGCCCAACGCCTCGAGGAAATCCTCGTGGTGCCCGGCCGGGATACGGCCGTAGGATTTGAGCACGTCCGGCATCTCCTTGGTCGGCGCGTTCTGGAAGTAGGTGACGCGCGTGGTGCCGTCGTAGTAGTGGAGTTCCTCGGCGTTCTCCTGGAACCACTCGAGCGAGCCGGTCTCGCCGAAGAGGCGGAAGCCGTTGTCGTTCTTGTGGCCGATCGCGATCTGCGAGGCGATCAGAACCAGCGTGCCGCCGTTGGAAAGCTTGCCGAAGACGTTGAAGTCGTCGTCCAACTTGCGGCCAGGAATGGCAGTCAACAACGCTGAGACTGACTTGAGTCCCAAGCCGGTGGTCCAAAGGGCGTTGATGAGCGCATGGGTGCCGATGTCGCCGCCGCAGCCGGAGATGCCGGACTTCTTGGGATCGGTGCGCCATGATGCCTGCTGGTTGCCTTCCTTTTCGGCGAGTGTCGCTAGCCAACCCTGATTGTAGTACGTCTCGATCTTGCGGATCTTGCCGATCTTGCCCTGTTTGACCAACTCACGCGCCAGCATCATCTGCGGATGGCCGGTGTAGGTGTGGGAGAGAGCGAACGGCACCTTGTTCCTCTTGGCTCTGACCGCCTTCTTGATCGCCATGGCTTCTTCAACCGTGTAGCACATCGGCTTTTCGCAAAGGACCGGCAGGCCGGCGTTGATGCAGGCGAGCGCCTGCTCGGCATGCAGGAAGTTCGGCGTGACGATCGTGACGTAGTCCAGCTCGAGCTTGCCGGCTTGCCAATCCGCGATCATGGCTTCGTAATCGGTGTAGCCTTTGATGCCCCACTCGTTGGCGAATTTTGCGCTGAGTGCGGGATCTTGGTGAAGTGCGCCCGCGACGACTTCGCGCGTGGCGTCCAGAGAGATTGCGCGTTGGTGGACCTTACCGAAGAAACCACCGCCGCCGCCGATCATGCCTACTTTTAGCTTCGTCATACTGTCAATTCCGTATTCAGTGTGAGATGCGGAAAAACCTCCGTGGGGTCCTCACCGTATGCCGACTCGCACAGTGATTGATGCCAGTATACGCCTAAATGTGTTTTCTCCGCAAGGCTAAACCGCCGGACGAGGGCGCCCGGCGGAGTTGTCATTTAGGGTTTAGGATTTAGGAGTTGGGATTTTTCCGCTTCTGAGATGTTCTGAGTCAAAAACTTTCAACGTCCAACGCTCAACGCTCAAATAAAAATTCGGACGGGGATGGGACGATACCGATACCGATCCCGATACCGATCCCGATACCGATAGCGATACCGATAGCGATACCGATAGCGATACCGATAGCGATCCCGATATCGATAGCGATACCGATTAACTTTGTGAGAAAATCGGGTTGTTTATGGAGGCGGGGCGGGATACACTGTGGCACATGAAACGTTTTTGTCTCGTAGGCGCGTCGGTGTTTTTGGGCGTGCTGGCGATCTGCGGTTGCGGTCGGCAGGAAGGCGCTGCGGCGGGTGCCGCGAAGCCGATGCGGCTGACCTACAGTGTTTTTTTCCCGCCGACCCATGTGCAGGCCCGGCTGGCCGACGAGTGGGCCAAGGCTGTCGAGGCGCGTTCCGGCGGCAAGGTGAAGATCATGCTGTTCGCGGGCGGGGTGTTGACCAAGGCCGACCAATGCTATGAGGGCGTGGTGGCCGGCATATCGGATCTCGGTATGAGTGCCTTTGCCTACACGCGCGGTCGTTTCCCGTTGCTGGCGGGATTGGATCAGCCGGTGGGATATCCGGACGGCATCAGCGCTACACGGATCGCGAATGCGCTTACCGCCCAATTCGATCCGGCGGAACTGGAGGATGTTAAGCTGCTCTATGTCCATGCACACGGTCCCGGCATCCTGGCTTCGAAAAAACCGGTGACGGGTCTGGCCGATCTCAAGGGCATGAAGATTCGCGCCACCGGTTTCTGCTCAAGACTCGCGGAGAGTCTGGGCGGCTCGCCGATTAGCATGCCGCAGGGCGAGACTTATGAAGCGTTGCAGAAGGGGGTGGTCGAGGCAACCTTTTGTCCGGTGGAGACGCTCAAGGGGTGGAAGCAGGGCGAGGTGATTCAGAGCCTGACGGACTCGCGTTGCGTGGGATACACGACTACCTTTTTTGTGGTGATGAATAAGGAGAAGTGGGATGCGCTGCCGCCGGACATTCAGCGGGTCTTTGAGGAGGTTTCGGCTGAGTGGGTGGATAAACACGGCCAGGCCTGGAATGCGGCGGATGCTGAGGGGCTCGTATTCGTCAAGGAATTGAAGCGTTCAATCATTGAGCTGAGTGCTGAGGAACAGGCCGCGTGGACGGCGCGTGTGACGCCGCTGCTCACCGATTATGCCGCCCGCGCGGATGCGAAGAAGTTGCCCGGCACGGCTTTTCTGGAGGCTCTCAAGAAACAGGTGGCGGAAGCGCGCGAGGCGCACGGGAAGTAAAAGTTATGCGAAAACCGGTAAGAGTGCCGCTGGGGCCTTTCTGGCGGGCGGTGGTGTGGGTCGGATACGTCATGACGGCGATTTCGGTGATCGGATTGCTGACGATGATGGTGGTGACGTGCCTGGATGTGGTGCTGCGCGTGTGCGGCGTGCCGGTCAAGGGCGCGTATGATGTGGTACGGGTCGCCGGCGCGGTCACCATCGCGTGCGCGTTGCCGATGACGACTGCCATGAAGGGGCACGTCGCGATTGAATACTTCTTTCAACGCTTGAACCGGCGCTGGCGTCTCGTGGTGGACTCGCTGATGCGGCTGTTGATGATCGTCGGCTTTGCGCTGGCGGCGTATGAGTGTGTCGGCTACGGCGTGCGCTTTCTGAAGAGTGGTCAGGTGACCGATACGATTGAGTTGCCGATCTTCTGGGTGCCGTGGCTGATGGCGGTCTCTTTTGCGCTCACGGCGGTGGTGGTCGTGTTTCATTTGATCTATCCGGGACGGGGGATGGTGCGGTCATGAGCCTGACAATGATCGGCGTTTTGGGGGTTATCGCGTTGGTCGTGCTGCTGGTGTGCAGCCTGCCGGTGGCGATCTCGATGGCGGTGGTGGGCGTGGTGGGGTGCGCGCTGATCATCTCTTTCAAATCGGCCCTGGCGCTGCTTTCTGCCGACCTGTACGATGTCTTTGCAAACTACAACCTGACCGTCATCCCGCTGTTTGTCTTCATGGGGCAGGTCGCGTTTCACAGCGGGATCAGCCGACGCCTTTTCGCGGCGGCGAACAGTTGGCTTTCCGGTCTGCGCGGCGGTCTGGCGATGGCGACGGTCGGCGCGTGTGCGGCGTTCGGCGCGATCTGCGGCTCGGGGCCGGCCACGGCAGCGACGATGGCGGCGGTGGCGTTGCCGGAGATGCGGCGTTACAAGTACGACGATGCGCTGGCCAGCGGCACGGTCGCGGCGGGCGGCGGTCTGGGGATGCTGATTCCGCCCAGTGTGGTCTTTATCGTGTACGGTATCTTGACCGAGCAGTCGATCGGCAAGCTCTTCATGTCCGGCGTGATTCCCGGCATTCTCGTCGCGGTGCTTTTCTGCGCCGTCATCAGCTTGCAGTGCTGGCTGAATCCCAAGTTGGCGCCGCCGGCCACGAGTGTGCCGTGGCGCGAGCGTTTCCGCAAGCTGGGCGGCGTGATTGAGACGCTGATTCTCTTTGTCTTCGTGATGGGCGGCATGTTTGCCGGTTGGTTCACGGCGACGGAAGCGGCGGCCATGGGTGCGGCCGGCAGCGTGGCGATTGCCGTCGCAGGCCGTAACGTGTCCGTCGCCAAGCTTTGGCAGGCGGCGCAGGAAACCGTCAGGACCTCGTGCATGGTGATGGTGATCGTGGCCGGGGCGACGGTGTTTGGCCACTTTCTGGCGCTGACGGGTATGCCCACGCAGTTCGCTGGCTGGCTGGCGCATCTGCCGGTGCCGTCGACCGTCATCATCATCTTGATCCTTTTCTTCTATCTGGCTGCGGGGTGCTTTATCGATTCGCTGGCGCTGGTTTTGCTCACGGTCCCGATCTTCTATCCGGTGGTGATCGGAATGGGGTATGATCCGATCTGGTTTGGTGTTATCATTGTGCTGGTGACGCAAATGGGCGTCATTACACCGCCGGTCGGGGTCAATGTGTATGTCGTGAGCGGTATTGATCGCAGTCTGTCGCTGCAGACGGTGTTCCGCGGCGCCATGCCCTTTCTGCTGGCGTTGGCGGTTGTCTGCGTGCTGTTGATGGTCTTCCCGCAGCTTGCAACGTGGCTGCCGTCGGTATTGGATTGATAACGAACAAGTTGTTTCTCACACGAAGACACGAAGGGCACTAAGGGGAATAGGGTGTTATGGGAAAACCTTTGTGTCCTTTGTGCCTTTGTGTGAGGTTGAATGAGAAAAGGAGGACGTCATGAATGAATCAGTCTTGCGTGTCGGTCATTATCGGAGGATCCTTTTCTGCACGGACTTCTCCGACAACGCGAAGTTCGCCTTTGACTTCGCGATCAATGCCGCGGTCCGCAACGGCGACTGCACGTTGACGCTGCTGCATGTGATTCCCGAGCCGGACGCGCAGTTCTGGAAGGGGTACATCTATGAAGTGGGCGACATGGATGCGAAGGCGCGCGAGGATATTGATCGGACGGTCGATACCGATTACCGCCCGCGTGTGCCGGAGGGCGTGACGTTTGAGGTGGAGATGCGCATCGGCGACGCGGCGCGGGCGATCCTCGATTTCGCGGCCCAGGACGAATCAGAGCTGATTGTACTCGGGCGTCAGGGGCGCGGCGCGATCACGCAGTGGCTGCTCGGGAACGTGACCGGCAAGGTGGTGCGCAGGGCGGGCTGTCCTGTGCTTGTCGTGCCGTACGCGTTCAAGGAGAAACAGCCATCCCGAACGGCGGGATCTCCTGAGGCAATGCCGTGAGGTCCGGTTCGCCTACGCGGTCGTTTTCATTGGCGTAGCGGTAGGTGATTGAAATCGCGTCGTCGACTTGCGCCAGCTCGGGCAGGCTCTCTTCGTCTTCGTCTTTCTGTATTTTGCGGGGCATGTAGCGGATGAGGTGCGCGCGCGTTACACGTCCGGATGCGTCGAACTCGACGCCGCGGTGGCCGTGTGCGGTGAAGGTTTCCGTGTTGAAGCCGCGAAGGCGCCGCCAACCGATGAGGTTGCCCTGCGGGTCGTATTCGAACACATCCTTCCAGTGGCGCATCACGCTCAACAGGGGATCGGTGTAAGTCGCTTGCGGTCGCGTGTAGTCAATAGCCAGTGGGCGCCCGTCATCGGCGTAAAAACGTTTTTCATTCGTCAGGAAATAGATGCTGAGTATCGCCGGCATAGAGAATGTCTCGGCTGCTTCGGCGATCACGCCGATGTCTACGCGGCTGGTGCGGATGCGGGTGTCGTCATCGAGCGGAGTATCGAAGGGCGTGTGATGAGCCACGGTAACGGTCATGAGCGCGGCGTTGGTTGGCGAGGGCGTGAAGGTCACCTTGGCCGGGTCGCCGTGCAGCACGACCCAGTGGAGCTTTACGTTGTCCTGTCGGCACAGCGCCTGAACTTCGTAGTCGCGGGTACGGGCGATGCCGCGGAAGATACGCGCGACGGCCACGGGCGTATCGAAAAGCTGTTCTGAGTCGGCGAGGTCAAAGAAGTCTCGATCAGCGTACGTCGGCGTTTCACGATGCACGTTGATCAGCACCAGCGGCGGCAGATTGTTGGTCGTCAGCGCGTGAGCCGCTTCAACCAATCGCGCGGTATCTAAGCGGCTGCCGTCGAAGACAACCGGATGCGCCCGTCCGGTCAGGTAGTCGCCACGGTGGCGCACGGTTTTCTGCGAGGCGCGGAAGAGCATTGAGAGCGTCGGCATAAGCAGGAAGTTCCGTGTCAGCTCGGCGCGCGTTTCCGGACGCATCGCGGCGAGGGCGGCGGCTGCCGCCTCGACGAACGGTCGCTCGGCGCCGCTTTGTCCTGCGACGGCGATGAAGGAGGGTATATTGGCCGGGAAGAGGTCGCCGCCCTGCATGGTATAATCGCTGAACGCGGGATAGAAGAAGATCTGGTTGCCGAACAGTAGGATTGAGTGTCGGCTGGCCTGTTCTAAGTCGCAGCAGACCGCGCGCGGTTGACTGCGCCAATAGGCAGAGTTCAGGTAGCCCATAGCGGAGTGCCCGACGACTGGCACCAACCCCGCGAGTCCCGGCTGCGAAAAGAGTGTGTTCGGCAGGCCGATCGAGAGTTTCCGGTCGACCATCTCCGGCACATAACCGAGGCGTGTCATGCCAGGGAAGCGCGCGAGGTCGAAGGCCCGCGTGTCGTTGTCGCGGTTCACGTAGAGAAGCCCCGCCGTGCCGGCCGCCGTTCCTTCGCGCGACCAGGCGTTGATCCGTTCGGCTTCAGGGCCTTGATACACGGCGTTGGCCGGTGGATTTGATGGCAGGAGCACCCGCGTGTGGAACAAGGCCGCATCGAAACTCCAGAGCGTGTTGGATGCGCTCTGCATGACGGTGCCGTCGGCATCAGGCGCCAGGGCGGCGATCTGACGCGATTTCTCGTCGGTAGTGTCACTCATTTCGCGCATGCGGGCAATGCGTGTGTTCAGCGCCTCGGTGTCGCGTAGAGTGGCGAGATCAGGATCCTGCGTGAGGTGCTCGATGTCGAGGAAGCCGAACGTGATGGCCTGATCGAGCGCTTCGAGGGCTTCCTCGCGCTTGCCCTGCAAGGCCAGCGCGCAGGCCAGATTGTAGTGCCAGAGTTCGTCTGCGGTACCGGCCTTGATCCCTTCGCGGCTGGCGACCTCCATGGTAATGTAGTCGCCTTCTTGATGGGATTTGTCCATCAGCGCCAACAGACGCATGTGCCGCACATGTAGGTCCGGCATTTCAAAGACCGACGCGCCACCGAACACGCTGCCTGCGAGCAGGATGGCGGTCAGCGCGGATAACACGCGGCGAAAAAAGTATGGATGATCAGGTGTCATGGGTGAATGGGGCGACCACGGCAATTACGGTCTCGGCTGAGACGCCGTATAGTTTAACACGTTTGAGGCGCGCGGTACTGCCCGATAAAATTTCGACCGCGCGTTTGGGAACAGAAAAAACCGATGCGAACAGAGCGACCAGTTCGGCGTTGGCCTTGCCGTCGACCGGCGGTGCCTGGAGCCGCACACGCAGCCAGTCAGGGTCGGCCGCAATGATTTCAGAACGGTTCGCGCGCGGAGTCGCTTTGACCGTGATGGTGCAACCGTCAGATGTTGGGGTGAGCCAGGACATGGGATCTCAGTTGAGTAGGGGAGTGTGTATGAGTTGAATCAGGATCCGGCCGATCGATGAGTAGAGCAGGTCGACCACAAAGAAAAAGATCAGCGGCGTGAAGTCAAGGCCCATGCCGGTACCGCCGCGCCGCGCGAAACGCCCGAGCAGCAGTTCCACGCCCTCGCTGCAGATGATGACGGCACCGCGCGCATGTAGCAGCGCCGCGCCGAAGCTGGCAATGATTAACACGAAGAGGCCGCGCGTCAGAAACATCAGGCCGTCAGTGAAGGAGAGCACGGCCAGCCAACCCATTTTCAGTGCCTGCGCGAAAAGAGGCCCGGTCAGGAACGGGTTGAGGGAGCCCTGCGCATCCGGCATTACCGACCGTTTCAGCACACAGACATGCACCAGGACAACGGCCAGCGCACCGTGCAACGCCAGCAGGACGAAGGGCTGGAGCAGGAACGGAAGGTAAGAGAAGGGGCGGACAAAGAAGGCCAGCGCCTCACCGGCGCGCGAGGTGCGGGCAGGGGGGGTGATCAGTCGCACGAGCAGGTAGACGGTCCACAGCCGCAGGATGAACACTGCGGTCTGAAGGGCGCTGAACAGAAACAGCGAGACGGCGTGATGCTTGGCGGGCGGTGGGGCGAACACGAAGCCCTGACCGATTCGTATCAACCACTCGTCGCCGAAGCGCCAGGCGACAACCGTCTTGAAGACCAGAACAAAAAGCAGGAGAAACAACGCCGCTGCGCGCTCCGGCATGAACAGCACCGGGCGCAGAAACGCGAAGATGCTATCCGTCAGCCGAATCGTACCGGAAAGAAAGGGGTTGAAATAAAATTCGCGCGCCGGTGCCGACCACAAACGGACCCAGAAGATCAGTACGGCGACATGAAGAGCGTAAAGGACGATAGGATACATAGAAAACCTACAAAACCGATAGGACAAGCATAGGCTTTGCAGGCGCGTGTATCAAGGCGAAAGCGGGTGTATTTAACGCAGGGACGCAGAGGCGCAGAGGTTTTTTGGGGGGATGGCTGGCCGCAGGTCGCAAGTCGCGGGTCGCGAGTAAAAGCACTGCCCGGTCGTTTCACGCGAAGGCGCGAAGGCGCGAAGATTGGAGGGCGAGTGTCCCCACGAGCCGCCTTCCGTTGCACGGAAGGATGGTCTCAGGTTCCCTCGCAGAGCGCCGGGACGAGCATCGCTCGTCCGCGGGTAAGCAGACACTTGCCCCTCCCAGCGCTTCGCAAACCCGATGACAAGAGTTGGAGGACGGCATCTGGGTGGCGCGCAAAAATGAAAACCTTAGTGCCCTTTGTGCCTTCGTGTGAGGAAACAACCTGTCTTTTATCGCGCTTGTCGAGCCGTAAGGCACTAATGAACTTGGAACGCGGGCTTCGCCCGCGTTAGCGATTGGCTTTATGCGCGGGGTGTTGTATGATCTGAAAAAGACCTAAGGAAGGATAGGAACATGAACAGAAGAGAGTTTATCGGAACGATTGCTGGTGCCGCAGCCACGACGGTGATTGATCCGGCATTCGCGGTATCGCCCGCGAATAAGGGCACGATGTGGGCGTTTCTTGTACACTTCGGGTTCAATAACTGGTACGACACGCCGCTCGATGAAGCACCCAAGGATGCAAAGCCGCATTACCTGACGCGTTGCATGGCGGATCATGTCCGTTTCGACGAAGAGTTGTGGAAGGAAGTGTCGCCGCAACTGTCTAAGGCGGGTATCAACATCGTCATTATCGATCTCGGTGAATTCATGAAATTCCCGAGCCATCCCGAACTCGCGGTGAAGGGGTCGTGGGAACCGGAGAAAATGCAGGCGGAGAAGAAGCGTCTGGAGGCGATGGGGCTTGAGGTCATTCCGAAACTCAATTTTTCAGCGACGCACGATAGTTGGCTCAAGGATTATCAACGGATGCTGTCAACGCAGAAATACTATCAGGTGTGTTCCGACGTCATCCGCGACACGATTGAGATCTTCGGCACGCCCCGCTATTTCCATCTCGGCTACGACGAGGAGACTGCTGGGCACCAAAGCGCCGAACGCTACCGCATGTGTATCATCCGTCAGGGCGATCTTTGGTGGCGCGATTTCCTGTGGTTTGTGAAGCAAGTCGAGGATAAAGGCGTGCGGCCGTGGATATGGTCTGACTACATTTGGGGACATAAGGATGAGTTCCTGAAGCGGATGCCACGCAGCGTGCTGCAGTCCAATTGGTACTATCATGGCTTCAAGGATGTCAAACCCGGGTCCGCGCGCGAAACGTACATCAAGGCGTACGATTGGCTGGAGGCCGGCGGCTTCGATCAGGTGCCGACCGGATCAAACTGGGACAGGAACTGTCCGCAGAACATGCAAGAGACGGTAGAGTATTGCAAGAAGGCGGTTGCGCCTGAACGGCTCAAGGGGTTCATGATGGCCAGTTGGGCCCGGACCCAACGCAGTGAAGAGGCTGCCTTTAAGGAGTCCATCGACATCATCGGCAAGTGCATATCAGCCCAAAGTTAGTTGGTTCGTATGCTAGAGTTCTAGCCGACCAACTCACCGGCCCAGCATGATCACGCTCAGCGTGTGCACCTCGTCGGGCTTGGTGTTCACCATGAAGGGTGAGGGTGCGTCGATATTGACCACCAGCACGCGATTGGCGTCCAGCATCAGTACCTCGCACGGCTGATCGAGCAGACCGTCGGCACCATCGGTGTCGCCGTTGGCCCATATCAAGTTCATCTTCTTGTGTGCGATGTCCCAGGCGTAAATCGCGTTCTGCTCTGCGGCGGTCAGCAGGATTTGGTGACGCGCCGCGTCGTAACAGATGCCGTCGCAGCAGGTGACCGTCCCCGCATGGAGCAGCTCCGGTTTGGCGTAACGCCCGTTGTCCAAAGGCCGCAGTACCCAAAACCGTCCGTCGCCGAACGAGCCGGTGTAGAGATTGCCGTCCCGGTCGAAATCCATGCCGTCGCACCCAGCGGTGTAGATGTGCAGCGAGGGATCCGTGGGCCGGACCTCCGGCTTGTTGTTGGCGGTGCCGCGATCGTGCAGAACGGTCTCGACAATTCCCACGCAAT
>Ga0255343_1004698_pt1 | contig 13266 bp, 15 predicted proteins | sample wastewater_treat_4_FD_192413 | JGI IMG/M metagenome (GOLD analysis project Ga0255343, IMG submission 192413) | Wastewater microbial communities from Lulu Island WWTP, Vancouver, Canada - plant16 | ecosystem: Engineered > WWTP > Wastewater > Unclassified | place: Canada: Vancouver, British... | reverse complement strand
TATAATTTAAATATTTTATTATTGTCAAGATGCAACCTGTGGATAACTTTTTTTGACTTTTTTAATGGGGGGGACTTGACTTTTTATATAAAAAGAGTGTCTATTGTAATAGAGGGGGCAATTTAACTTATAATAATTTTGAGACCACAAATAACAATGGTTTAATTAATTATAATATATATGGAAGAAGAAATAAAAGAAAACACAATTGAAGAAGAAAGAGTTGAAGAGAAAACCAATGAAGTAATTGATGAAGTTAAAGATGAAGTTGAAGGAATTAAAGATGAAATTAAGATTGAAGAGAATAATAAAAATGAAGAGAAAAAAATTGAAAAATCAGAACAAAATCAGAAACCTTGGCTTTGGAAGAAAGGTCAATCTGGAAATCCTGCTGGGAAACCAAAAGGAACTAAAAGTTTTAAGACTTTATTTGAAGAAGCAGTTAAAAAACTTGGAATGGCTGACAATCCAACTGATGTTGAAATTGAGATATTAAAAAAAGGAATAGAGATGGCGAAATCTGGGAAGTTTCCATTTTACAAAGATATGTTTGATAGAATTTATGGACAACCTGCAAAATCAATAGAAATTGAAAGTGATGGATTGCCTGTTGTTATTAAAGTAGTTAGAGATGAAAGTGAGCAATGATAGAAAAAGAAATAAAACTTCATCCAAAGCAATTTGATGCTTTTAATTTTAAAACTCAATTTGGAGCAGCGATTTCTGGAATTCAATGCATTGATGAGAATGAATTTGTTTATACCCCGAATGGTATTAAATTAGTTAAAGAAATTAAAGATGGTGATAAAATACTTGGCGGAATAGTTAAAGATAGATATGAGTTTCAGGATGATTTATATGAAATAACATTTAACAATGGAATAAAGATTAGAACCAATAAAGAACATCCTTTTTATTGTAAAGTTTATAGAGAAAAGACGGGAAAATGGCTGAAATTAAAAGAAATCCTTGATTTACCAAAGAAAGAAGGAATAACTACCGCCAGAGTTTATTTCTATCCATCTTCTCATTTTGAAATTAAAGATAAAGAGTTTAATAATTTAATAAAGTCAAAATTATATAAAAAGGGAAATGTTGGAAATAGTAAGAAACAAGCATATGAATTACAGTATATTCTTTGGAGATTGGGGATTAGGTCTCATATTAGAAAGGAGATTAATAAATCTACTCAATCTTTTTACAGGGTTGTAGTAGATAGAAACCAAAATGATGACTGGATAAGTATTGAGAAAATAAAAAGGGTAGGAAAAGGAAAGGTTGTGGGCTGGGAAACAATAGGAAGTAATGAAATTATTTCTTATTGTGGAATGAAAACTCATAATTCAGGCAAAACTTTTTTAGGAACAATTTGGGCTCAGAAAAAGATAAATGAGTTTCCTGACAAGAATGGATTAATTGCAGCTCCGAGCTACAAATTGCTACAACAAAGCACCTTAGAAAAATTCTTTCAATTATTTCCTGAATATAGGAAATATTATAAGCAACAGCAAGGAGTAATTGAATTACCAACTGGTGGAAAAGTATTTATTAGAAGTGCCGATGAACCATTAGGATTAGAAGGAATGACTTTATCTTGGGCTTGGCTTGATGAAGCAGGAATGATGAATAGATTGGTTTGGGTAGTTATTAGATCTCGTGTTTCAATTGCTGGCGGACAAGTTTTAATCACCTCTACCCCATACGCGATTAACTGGCTTTATCAGGACTTCTATCTTCCTTGGAAAGAAGGAAAAGATAAAGATTTATCGGTTTTTACTTGGCGATCCATTGATAACCCTTATTTTCCAAAAGACTTTTATGATAAAGAAAGACAAAGATTAACACCTCAAGAGTTTTCCAGACGATATGAAGGAGAATTTTCCAGAATGGAAGGATTAGTCTATGATTTACCAAATGAGCAGATAATTGAACCAAAGACTATAGAAAATGCTGAAATTACACTGGCAGGAATTGATTGGGGATTTAAAAATCCAGCCGCAATAGTAGTTTTAAAATTTAAAGATAAAGTTTGGTACGTTGTTGATGAATGGTATCAAACCGAAAAGACAACCACCGAAATAATAGAACAATCTAAAATTTTACAAGCAAAATGGGGCATTAATAGGTTTTATCCTGATCCTCACGAACCAGATAGAATTGAAGAATGCAGAAGAGCTGGCTTGTATGTTTTAGAAAGTAATGATGATGTAATGGGTGGCGTATCAAGAATTCAGCAATTAATAAGAGAAAAAAGGCTATATGTATTTAATACTTGTAAAAACTTCATTGATGAAATAAACTTCTATCATTTTCCAGAGGTTAAAGATGATAAAACTAATCGCAAGGAAAATCCTGAAAAGAAGAATGACCACTTGATGGATGCTACAAGGTATGTAATTAATACCTATGACCAATTAGAAACACAAGAAGTCCCATTTTATACACCTAATTTTCAAATATATTAATTTATGACAAACGATGAAATAGAAAAAGAGGCTATTAGAATAGTCTCAAATGAGAAAACAAGCTGGGATACTGGCTCGGCTTTTGTTACTGAAAAGGTTAGTTTTGAGATGAGAAATGTAATTAAAAGAGCCAGAAAAAACTATTTTGGTATCTTTGATGATCCAATAGATAGAAACACAGGATTAGAAAAGATATGGGTGCCTTTAACTGAGTGGGTAGTGGAAACCTTTGTAAAAAATATTGATTTAGATACAAAAGATATTAATCTCCGAGCTAATAAACCAAAGGCTGTTAGATTGGCAGCCATTGCCAGACAAATATTAAAAAGCTTTTTAGAAAAATTAAACTTTGGTGAATTGCTTGATGATGGACAAAGAAGTTTAGCCATTGATGGAACTTGGGTTCAGAAGTCATTCAAAGGATTTGATGAAGAAAAGAAAAAGCAAACCTTAAAAACTACCAAAGTGGATTTATTAAACTTTTGGATTGACCCGACAGCCAAAGATATTCAATCCGCTTATTCAGTTATTGAGAGGGCGTTATTAACTCCTACTGATATTGAGAAATATAAAGATAATTGGATTAATACTGACAAAATTCAATTTAGAAAAGATATTCAGCAAACCGAAGGAAACTTTGATATTTTGAGTGGTGAAGTTCCAGTAATTGATATTTATGAACGCTGGGGCAAAATGCCAAAATCATTGATTACAGGTAAAGATGAAGATAAGAATGTTTGGATTGATGGCTGTATTATTGTTTCAGGACTGGGAAGTGGAAAAGCAGTTGTTCACAAAATCTTTGAAAACAAAGGAAGACAAAAGCCTTATGAAGAGGTTTGGCTTAAAAGAGCTCCTAATAGATGGTATGGAAGAGGACTACCAGAACAATTATTTTGTTTACAACAATACTTAAACGAAGTTGTTAATATTAGACGAAATAATAATTTAGTTTTACAAAATAAGATTTGGGAAATTCGCAAAGGGTCAGGAATTACTCCTCAACAATTAGCTAAATTAGTTGCTGGTGGTGGAATACCCGTAACAATGCTTGGTCAAGATATTCGGGAAATACCAGTATCTGATACAAAGCCATCATCTTATAAAGACGAAGAAGTTATTTACAGTTGGGGGCAAAGAGTTAGTGGTGCTTATGAGATTACTGCTGGCGAACAAATGCCATCTACTCAAACTGCTACTTCTGCAATAATTCAGCAAACAAGTGCTAAATCAGCTTATACTTTGGTCCAAGAAGGAATTGGAATGTTTCTTAAAAGATTAATAGAAAGACATTGGTTGCCAATTATTTGGGAAGTAATTAGTGATGATGAAATTATTAATTTAATAGATGACTCCGAAAAGTTAAGAGTTTTTGATGAAATGATTATTGAAGAGAAAATGGCTCAATGGATTTATGATTATGCAATGCAAACTGGATTTATGCCAGAAGAAAGTGAAAAACAAAGAATGGTTGAAAAGATGAAGAATGAACTAAAGAAAATGAGTAAAGGAAGATTTATTAAATTCAAGAAATCTCTTATTGATATTGGTGATTATGATGTTGATATTTATGTAACTAATGAGGATTTTGACAAGGCGGTGGCTATTCAAAATCTAAATACAATGTTAACTACTTATGGCCAATTAACCGAATCTGGGCTTGATACAGACGCAATAATGAAAGAAATTTTAGATGTTATGGGTATTGATGGAGAAAGATTTTTCAAAAAAGAAAAAGTCGTAAAGCAACCAGTAAATATGCCGCAAGGACAAACAATGACACCGCAGCAACAATTTACTAATGCTAATTTACCAAATATGCCATTATAAAATATGCCAAAATCATTTTTGAATTGTGTTAAAAAAGGAGGAAAAGTTAGAACAATATCCTTGCCAAAAGGTAAATATTTACATATTTGTTATCTTAATGGGAAGTCGTATTCAGGAGAAGTAAAAGAAAAGAAAAATGAAAAATAAAGAAGATTTACAAAAAAGAGTGGAAGAATCCCAATTACTTGCTGAATTAGTTAATCAACCAGGTTGGGAAATAGTTGAGCATTTTTATGAAGAAAAAATAAAAGAATTAGATACAATTCGGGGAGTTAATGCTGGAAACTTTAAGGAAGAAGTTGCTGGAAGAAGAATGGCTATTAGACAATTAGAGGACTGGATGGCAGAAATTGAAAGTCGAGTCAATTCCATTGATGATTTAAAAAATGAATTAGAAATTCAAAATAAAGAAAGCGAACTTTATAAAGTTCACCCATAGAAATTATATGTTTCTATTGGTGAGCATTATAGGCTCATAAAGGTCGAAAAATCAATAAAAAAGAATTATATGCTGGAAAACGATTACAATCTCACAGACGATTCCATCTCTCAAGAACCAGAGCTTAGTTCTGGAGAAGGCGATGTGAATGAATCGGGAGATGTTTTAAGTATCATTGAGGAAGCAACGGGTAGACGATATCCTGACATAAACGAAGCTAAAAGGGCTCTAAAAGAGACCTTTGGATATGTCGGGAAGGCAGGCAATTACGAGAAACTCGTAAAAACCATCGCTGAAAAATTGGATTTAGGTGATGAAAAAGGAGTGAAAGAATGGTTGGAAAATATTGAAGAAAAACCAACTAAAACTCAATCATCTGCCAATCCCGTTGAAGAAAAAGTCTCAGAACTTGAATTCATCATAGCTAATCCCGATTTAAAACCGCATTTACCATTTCTTAAGAAATTGGCGAAAGCGGACGGTGTTAGTTTAGAGGAAGCCAAGAATTCTGATATTTTTCAAGACTACCTTAAAACTAAATCATCTCAAAACGAAAGCCCAAGTTCTATTATTGAAAGCAATCAAAGGGTTGGCTTTCAAGATAGTCTTAAACCTCTTGTAGAGGAGTATAAAAAAACTAACTCTGAAGAGGTCGGGCAAAAGCTCGTTGAAAAAGCCTTAGGGCTTTAAATAAACTATCAAGAGTCATCCCTAAAATATTATGGCTATCTTACGAACATATGGCGACCAAAGTATTCGTGAAGATGTGTTAGGATTAGTAGAAATACTTACAGCAAGAGAGAATTTCTTTCTTACTAACCTCCGTAAAACAACGGCAATTTCTACAATTCATAGCACATTAACCGATACCTTAACCACTCCAGGTTCAAAAGCAATTTCAGAAGCGGCTGATTATACTTACTCTTCTCTTACTACCCCAACTCGTTTAACTAATATTGTTGAGTTTATTGCGGAACCAATTAAAGTTTCGCTTGGTCAACAATGGGTTGAACACTACACGGGAGAGAATGAGTTAGCAAGGCAAACAACCAAAGCCCTTATTAACTGGGGTAATTCTGCCGAATACGATATTGTTAGGTCTACTTTGACTTCTGGAGCGAGTGGCACTGCACCGAAGATGAATGGTATTATTGCTGCTATTAGTAAATCAACCAACACTACCGCCCATACTTCTGGAACTACTCTTACTGCTGCAATCATTAAAGGATTGATGCAAAACAACTGGGTAAATAGTAATGGCGAAACCGCAACTGATTTGTTCTGTGGAGCATTCTTAAAGAATGCTATTGATAATTTCAGTGGCAATCGTTCATTAACTTTAAATATTGATGCAACGAAAAGAGAATTAGTAGATGTAGTGGATAAATACCAAACTGGTTTTGGCACTTTAAACATTCATCTTCATCGCTATATTCAGCAAGCAGGTGATGCTACTGGTAGAATTTTGGGTGTAAGACCCGAGAAACTCGCTATTGCTTACTTGAAGAAACCATATATTCAATCCGATTTGGCTGTTACTGGTCCTTATACTCCGAAAGCAGTATTAGGCGCCTTAACACTTGAAGTGAAGAATCAAGATTCACACTTCTTTGCAAGCGGATTTGATATTGACTAAGGGTATGGCTGACTGGTTTGGGTTATCAGGCTCTCCGAAATAACCTGAGCCAGTCGTGGAGAGCAGTTATACAAAAATATGCCTATTAAATTTGAAGAAAATTTTAAAAGAAAAGAATTAATTGAAGAATTAGTAAAACTTTACAGAAAACAATATCCTGATGAAGACAGGGCAATTATTGTTTCTTGTAAAGAAATAAGAAAAAGTAGAAAAAATATTTATGCGTCAGACAATAGAAAAGACCCTGATGCTATGAGATGGACATTGAGAGTTCCAAGAAAATTGGATATCCTTGTTAATAATTTCTTAAATTTAGAAGCAGAGCCAAGATTTCTTTCTGAACAAAAAGAAGTTATCTGGTTTGCTAAAAGGTTCCCAGAATATAAAATTGCGGAAAAAATATGAAAAAACCAACTCTTTCTCTTTGCCTTATTGTTAAAGCATCTGATGATGAGGCAGAGTTATTAAATCGTTTATTAAGTAAAACTCCACCAGTATTTGATGAAATTTGTATTACTATTACTGGTAAAAATAAAAAAGTAGAAGAAGTTGCCAAACAATATAATGCTAAAATTTCTTATTTTGATTGGATAAATGATTTTTCGGCTGCCAGAAACTTTAATTTTAGCCAAGCAACTTCGGATTATATTATGTGGGTAGATAGTGATGATTTAATTAAGGGAGCGGAAAATATACCTAATTTAATGGAGAAAATCGGAAAAGATGGAAATGTGATTGATGCGATTGTAATGGATTATCTTTATGATTTTGATGAGTATGGAGTTTGTATAGTTAAACATCTTAAAACCCGTATTGTAAAAAATGATGGTTGTGTAAAATGGGTAGGGGCTTTACACGAAGATTTTTCTCCAACAAGAGAATTACTGGCAGAAAAATGTCCAGACATTCAAATTGTTCATTTAACTAATGATAAAAGAGTAAAGGATAATTTTGCTAGAAATACAACAATAGCCAAATCTGTTTTAGAAAAAAATCCTGATGATCCGAGAAGCTATTGGTTGGTGGCAAATGCATTATTATCAGAAGGGAAAGATAAAGAGTCATTAGATTATTATTATCAGTTCATTGAAAAATCAAATTCAGAGGAAGAAATCTTTTTGGCTTGGCATAGAATAGCCGATGTTTTTATGAGATTGGGAGAATTTGATAAAGCATTTATGGCTGAATTGCAGGCATTAAGATTAAGACCTTATTATCCAGATGCTTATTTTGGATTAGGAAAATTGTATTTTGAGCAACATAAATACAGAGAAGCGGAAAGTGTTATATTGGACGGATTAAAAAAAGAAATTCCAAGCGATGAGATAATTGTTTATAACCCGAGAGATTATGATGTCAATCCATTAAATCTTTTAGCAAGAGTTTATTTTGCAATGGATAAGCCAAGAGAATCTAAAATGTGTCTGGAGAAAATATTAAAGATTTATCCACATCGGGAAGACATTAAAAAAGTTATAGAAGTCCTTGATGAGTCCATTAAAAAAATAGAAGAAGTAGAGGCAATTTCTAAAAAAGTATTAAAGGCCAAAAACAAAAAGGAAATCAAAAAGATATTAGATAGTGTTCCTGATGAAATGAAATCTCACCCAGCTATTTGTGCTATTAGAAATACTCATTTTATAAAAGAAAAATCATCTGGCAAGGATATAGTATTTTATTGTGGATATACAAAAGAAGTTTGGACACCAGAAAGTGTAAAAACAGGAATTGGTGGAAGCGAAGAAGCAGTTATTAATCTTTCAAGAGAATTAGCAAAATTAGGTTGGAATGTTGAAGTTTACAATAATTGCGGTTATAAAGAACAGGTTTTTGATGGAGTTAAATATAAACCATTTTGGATGTTTAATACTAAAGATAAGCAAGATATTATTATTGCTTGGAGATATCCTAAATTACTTGATTTTGAACTTAATGCTAAAAAGATATTTCTTGATTTACACGATGTTATTAATATTGGAGAGCTAACATCACCAAGGGTTAATAAACTAACAAAGATATTTGTCAAGTCAAAAGCCCAAAGAGATTTATATCCTCACATTCCAGATAATAAATTTGCTATTATTCCCAATGGAGTTGATATTTCTTTGTTTGAAAAGTTTGAAAAAGAAGAAATAAGAAATCCTTATTATTTAGTTAATTTCTCCAGTCCGGATAGAAGTTTGGAAACTTTATTGGAAATGATAGAAGAAATTATTAAACGATTGCCCAAAGAAATTGCTGACAAGGTAAAATTTGCTTGGTATTATGGCTGGAATGTTTTTGATGTGGCTTATGAAAATAATCCCGAAGCAAAAGAATGGAAAGAAAAAGTAATGAATAAATTTAATTATTTAAAGGAAAAAGGAATTATTGAAGGAGGAGAAAGAATAGGACACGAAGAAATAGCAAGGAAATATTTACAGGCAGGAGCATTAGTTTATCCGACAGAGTTTTTTGAAATAGATTATATTGGTGGTTCAAAAGCCCAAATTGCTGGTTGTGTGCCAATTACTACTGATTTTGCCGCCTTAAATGAAAAAATACAATTTGGTGTAAAAATTCATTCTAATAAAACAAAAGACAACTGGACTGATGGAATTAAATTTAATTGTGGAATAAAAGACCCAGAAATAAAAGAACAATTTATAGAGGCGGTTGTTAATTATTTAAATAACCCAGATAAATGGGAAGAAGAAAGAAAGAAAATGAGTGAATGGGCAAAAAAAGAATTTAATTGGCAGAGAATAGCGGAATTATGGAATAAAGAATTAATATGAAAACTTATATTGTAATGCCCCATTTTTTAATAAATGATGAATTAGTTGAATTAGCAAAGAAGGCTATTCAGAGTTTTAGAAATTCAAGCAATGATATTACAATTATTTCTATTGATGATGGCGGAGAATATGGAGCAAAAGAAGATGTTTTGAAACCGATTTCTGATGTTTATTTAAAAAATGAAAAGAATTCTGGATTTGCAAAAACCTGTAATTGGGGATTTAACTGGATATTTGAAAATGAAAAAGATGATTGCTACATAGTTTGTGCTAATAATGATATAGAAGTATATCCTGGCTGGCAAGAGGCATTGATGGAACCATTTGACCTTTTTGAAAATGTTGGAATAACAGGAATTATTCAATTTAAAGTCAAGGTTATTGAAGGGATACCGATTGAAAAATACAAAATAAATCAGATAACCGAAGGTGGATTATTAAGAGATTGGATGCAAGATGGTGGATTATGGATGAGCAAAAAGTCAATTTTACAAGAAGTAGGAATTTTTGATGAGCAGTTTCTTCGGGGTGGATACGAAGATGTGGATTTGTTTTTACGAATGAGAGACAAGTTTGGAAAGAAAATTGTAATGTCTGGTAAAAGTGCTTACTGGCATAAACAAGGAGCAACGAGATGGAATAGTAAACGAGTGGGAGCAATAAACAATTTTGGAATAGATAGTAAAAATATAGAAGGTGAAAACTTAAAAAAATTTATAAATAAATGGGGATTTAATCCTCATACAAGGTCAATTTGGTATTCTAAAGAAATTTGGAATCCGTAAAAATATGGTTATAAATGACACAACAGGAAAAACAGGATTGGTTCAAGATACCCAATTTCTAATTTGGGGGGATTCTCTTGACCATTCAACCGCTTATCCAATAGCGGATATTATTAGAAATATAAACCGATGGTATCATCGGGTGGTTTCTTGGATTTTAGAGGCTCAAGACGAGTGGGATTTTGACGATATTCTTAATTCAAATTATCCAATTGCTACAACAAATTTAGTTGCTGAGCAACAGGATTATGCTTTACCAGCTGGGGCAGGAGTTGACAATGATAGGGTTTTAAAAATTCAAAGAGTTGAAATAACTTACGATGGCACAAATTGGTATAAAGCCGAACCATTTGATATTGCGGAAAAAGGAACGGCCATTGGGACATCAACGGACATAAATAAAGATTTTAGTCAAACGCAACCTTATTATGATGTCCGATATGGTTCAATTTTTCTTTATCCAATTCCAACTACTAATGTTGCTTCTGGATTAAAGATTTGGTTTCTTCGAAGAATTACCGATATTTTTACACCTTCTGATACTACTCAAGAGCCATCTTTTGATGAACAATTTCATCGTATTCTTTCAATGGGTTCGGCTTATGATTACTTACTTGGCAATGGAATGACAGACAAAGCCACCCTTATACGAAGTGAAATAGAAAATATGAAATTAGAACTTCAAAGATTTTATGGAAGAAAACAAGAAGACAGAGTTTATCGGGTCGGTATCTCTATTTCAAAAGATGATTATAAATAAATATGGCTTGGAGTTATCAAACAAAAAATTCAGGAAGTTGGAATAATTTAGACAGGAGCGATGCTACAACTTATTTTATATCAGAAAGTGGAGATTATTATTTAGTGGGAGAAAATGAAGATAAATTTTTAGTATCACAAGAATCAGGGTCTAATTGGAATCATCAAATCAAAAATTCAGGTAATTGATCATATCAAATAAAGCATTAAAAAGGTCGTAAAAAAAATAAAATTAACTTAAAATTATGGCTGAATTAGATTATGAAATCTATCCAAGAGGAGTTACTAAAGGCATAGATGATGCTGGTTTAATTGCCGAAGGTTCTATTGTTTTTACAGCAGATGATAATTTGACTGTTGAAAAGATTACACCAGCAATTCCTTTATATAGAAAGCTAATGCATTCTGATAATTTATTTCTTTTGGCAATAGAAAAACCTGCCGAAGATACGGCGGGAGATTTAACTGTTAATACTTATAATCAAATTAAGATAAATGGGACGGATGTGAGAGATGTTTTACACACAACCCATACAGTTGAAAAAATTACGGGAGCAGCAACTTATCGGGACTTTTTGATTCAAGGATTGTTTTTCGGACAGAATACAATTAAGATTGGAATGAAATTTGCCGCAGATTCAGGAGCGATAACTTGCCACTATAAACTTTATCGTCTTTAATTTAAACTTATGTCAAATATAATATTACCAAAAGAATTTGCAACACCACCTATTTGTCGTCCAGTTGATGATAGTTGTGTTTTGTGGATTTCTGGACGAGGCTCTCGTCGGCAAGATTCAGTTTTAAATGATTTATCCAAAAAAGGAAACAATGGAGTAATTCACGGTGCTACTTGGGTTAATACTCCTTTGGGACATTCTGCCTTGAGTTTTGATGGCAGTAATGATTATGTGGATTGCGGGAATGATGAGAGTTTAAATATTGCTGATGCGATTACGATTGAGGCGTGGGTGAAACCACAATTTAATTCGCAAAATAGGAGAATCCTTATAAAAACTATTGGAACTGGCAGTCTTTATGCTTATAGTATAGCTGTAAGAACTACAGGGAAGTTTATATTTTTTATTGGAGCAACAAACGGTACTTATCGCATTGTTGAGGGAACAACAACTTACTCTTCAAATAATTGGTATCACGTTGTGGCGACTTACGATGGTGCACAACTAAAACTCTATGTAAATAGTGAAATGGATAATACTCCGACAAATGTATCAACTAACATAATCACTACGGATGGCATTCTGGATATAGGAGGAGGGACTGGTCTTGAATGTTGGAAAGGTCTCATTGACGAAGTCCGCATTTACAATCGGGCTCTATCAGCTAAGGAGATAAAAGAACAATATAACTCAACCTGCCATTTTTACGGGAAGTAAGATTTGTAGATAGATACTATCTATTGACAAGACATTTCTTGTCCCGATAGATAGTATTTGTCCAAAAAATAAAAAAAATATGACAATAAAATATTGTGATTATATAAATGGAAATGATGCTAATAATAGTTCTATTTGGGAATTAAATTATTAAGATGAAAATTCGGGTAATTAGTCGTATCAAATAAAATATTAAAAATGGCAAATCTTAAATGGTCAGAAGCATATAAAGGAGAGTATAATAGCGAAACTTCTTATGTTATCGGAAATTTTGTAACCTACAATGGCTCGTGTTATACTTGTATAGCTAACTCTACTGGCAATTTACCAACTAATACTTCTTATTGGAAACTTGTTTCTTCTAAGGGAGATACTGGTCCACAAGGCATACAAGGTCCACAAGGAGAGAAAGGTGATAAAGGAGATCCAGGTGGTCCACAAGGAGAGAAAGGTGATAAAGGAGATCCAGGTGATGTTTCTGGTCCTGCTTCTTCAACTGACAATGCTATCGTTCTCTTTAACGGAACAACTGGCGGTGTTATAAAAGATAGCGGAAAAACTTTGCCATCGGGAGATGTTGTGGGAACAACTGATACTCAAACTTTAACTAATAAAAAAATAAATCCTCGTCAAAGTTCTACAACTTCAACTTCTTCTCTTACTCCCGATAAGGCAAATTATGATGAATATTATGTTACTGCTCTTTCAGAGAATATAACAATAAATAATGCAACTTCTCCTTCTGTTGGAAATACTTTTGTGATTTATTTAACTGATGATGGAACATCGGCAAGAACTATATCTTTTGGCAATCATTATGCTGGAATAGGAAGTGCCTTGCCAACAACGACAACTAAAGGTAAAACAATGGAAATAATTATTAAATATGTTACTGACTCAATCGCATTGGTCAGTTATAGTGAAAAAGTATAATGCGTAAATTAAAATAAATTATGGCAAATTGGCTAGATGGTTATATAACCAGAAAAAAAATAACGATTGATAAAGATAAGATAGATGATGACTTAACAGACTTTCCAGTTTTAGTTAAATTAACTTCCTCTAATTTTGATTTTTCAAAAGCTAATTCAGACGGATTCGATGTGCGATTCACTTCCGACAATGGCACAACTCTTTTAAAATATGAAAGAGAAAGACACGATGCAACTAACAAATTA
>Ga0255343_1004695_pt1 | contig 13275 bp, 16 predicted proteins | sample wastewater_treat_4_FD_192413 | JGI IMG/M metagenome (GOLD analysis project Ga0255343, IMG submission 192413) | Wastewater microbial communities from Lulu Island WWTP, Vancouver, Canada - plant16 | ecosystem: Engineered > WWTP > Wastewater > Unclassified | place: Canada: Vancouver, British... | reverse complement strand
GTCGTTAAAGCTGCTCGTTTAGCTACTTGGGGAACTCGTGGCGGTGTTGCTGCAGGTACTGTCGGTCTTGGCGTGGGTGGCTATGCTGGTGGTCGAGCTATTGCTAGACGCAGAAGAGCAAGACAACAGGAAGAGAATAATTACTAATATTTTTAAGTTTTAATTAACGCCGCTCTTTGTCAGTTTGAAACATAATTGATAAAGAGTGGCGTAATTTCACGAATGAAAGATAATATTCAATTGAATAATTTAGAACAATCATATGATCCTGTTATAGATAATCTCTTAAAAGAATATTCTGATTCTAGAAAAGAACTTTCTAGATATATGGAATCCGTGGATGGTCTCAGAGAAAAAGTAAACTCAATTTTTCCAGAAACTACGGATTTTAGAAATCGATTTGTACTTGAAGAAAAAATTAAAGCAGCATCTTCTTTCTTTTCCACTTTATTAAATATTAGACAGGAATATAATAAGTCGATTAAAGAAGAAATTGAATTGAGACGGAAGTTATTTACTCTTGCACAAGAAGAAGAACTTGATGAGGATGATATTAGAGATATAGCAGATATGATAGAAGAACATGTTAAAAATTCTAAGCCGAAGAAAAAATCTGCGTCTAAAAATAGCAAGAAGGAAATAGAAAATAGCTAAATCTAAACCGATTGAATATTACCGGGAACAACTCAAATCTCATCCACAGATCATTTTTGATAGAGGAGTTTTGTATTTTAAATGTCCCATTTGTCAACATATATTTGAAATTAGTATTGATCAACGAAATGAGTTAATGAGAGGATTGAGGAATCAAAAAACTAAAATGGTTTTTCATGATCTGAATTGCCGAAAAGAATATTTGAGACAAGATAATTTCAATACGTTGTTTGAACCTGGGTATAACTTAGGTGGAACTTCTTGGAATAGAGGATTTAAGACTCCCTTGGAAATCAGAAAGAAAATTTCTAACGGATTTCAAAAGACTGCAGATCAAACCAAGTTGAAGATGAGAAATGCCGCGATTAGGAGATTAGAGAAACTCAAGAATGATGGAATCATTCCATCTTATCCTAATATTGGGAAATTTGAAACTGAATGTTTAGATCAATTGCAAGAGTTGACACAATTTGAAATTTTAAGAAACAAACCTTTGGTTGGATATTTTCCAGATGGTTATATCAAAGAATTAAATTTAGTTATTGAATTCGATGAACCACATCATTATGTATTGAATGAGAATGGAATTAAGACATTAAGCAAAGATGATATTAATAGACAAAATACAATTAGTCGATTAGTAAAAAGTACATTTTTTAGAATATCTCAAATTGACTGGCTGAAGGATTCTATATCGATAAAGGAAAAATTTAGGAATTTAATTCTCGTTCTAGGAACAAAATTAAAATAGATTTCAAGGAGATTTTATATGTTAACAGAAGAAGATTTTGTGTTGGGCGACGAGGAAGTTTCTCAGAATGATTTTCAAAAAAGAGAGAGGATTGCAGTAGAAACCGCCGAGCAAGTTGCTAATTCAGTTGTCATCACTGAAGAAGATAAGAAAAAGGCAGAAACCAAAAATGCCAAAAAGAAATCAAATATTAGTGAAGAAGAAGAGATTCTTCAATTAACTGCAGATTTATCAAGCTTTATTAAGGAGAAAATCGATATTCATAATGATAATCCGAATATCGAGCGATTTCCTACTGGAATTGATATTTTGGACTCTATTGCTGGCGGCGGTTTTGGAGTTGGTACGTTTACTATGATTGTTGGCAATCCCGGAACATTTAAAAGTTCATTGTTGGCTCAAACTATTGCTGCAGGACAAAGGAAATTTAATGGTAGAATGTTAGCAACTTATCATGATTCTGAGAATAGTATGACACAAGAAAGATTATCTCAGATGGGAGTTAATAGACCAAAACTTACTCCTTACGATGAAGTTGATGTTGAAAGTATTTTCCAAACGATTGAAGCAGTATCAGCATTCAAGATTTTAAATAAAATTGAAGATATGCCATCAGTAGTAGCATGGGACTCTATTGCTAATACAGATACTAGAAAAGGTATAGATTCAGAAGATGTCGATATTAATAAAACTGTTGGGTTAAAGGCTAGAATTTTATCTCAACTTTTTCCGAGATTTTTGCCTAAGATGAAGCGTTATAATATTTCATTGATTGCAGTAAATCAACTCCGTGAAAAATTAGATATGGGTATGTTTAGTGTTCCGAATGATTTGCAATATCTTGGAAATAAAGATATTCCTGGTGGACAGGCTGTTAAATTTAACGCTTTTCATTTACTACATCTTAGAAATGGTGGAGATCTTAAATATGAACAGTATGGTTTTAATGGTATTAAATTGAGAGCTAAATTTATTAAGAATAAGTTTTTTAGACCAAATGTTGAAGTGATCTTACTGGTTGATTTCAATCGGGGAGTATCAAATTTCTGGACTAATTATAATTTCTTAGTGGATAATAAGAGAATTAAATCTGGAGCATGGAATACTATTTTAGGATATGATGAAAAGAGATTTAGAACTAAAGATGCTCCTGAACTCTATGATACCGATCCTAAATTTAAAGAAATGTTTGATAAAGCAGTACAAGAAACAATTCAAACTGTATTATTAGATCCTAATAGCAGTTCTCCTCCATCTTCTGATTCTGAAGAATAATATTTAAATTTTGTATGATTCGTTTTTACCTATCTATTCCGAACAAAATAAAAAGTGAGGTTATTGTATCATGGCTGAGAAGATTGATAAAGTTAGAGTTGTGCCTGGCAGAATTATTAGAGTTAAAAATACTAAAAAATTGAAATTCTCTAATGCAAAAGATGAATATTTAGCAGTTTGGGTAGAAGATGCCAATGGTAAAAATGAACGCTGTTTGCTTTTTACTGAGCGAGAATTAAAACTTGCGGAATGTAGATCTAAAAAGAATTTAGAGGATTTAACTTCTAAATCAAAACTACAAGATTTGTTAGATTAAGAAAGTTGGGAGTATTTAATATGAATGATAAAACACAAATGATCATTGAGATGTTGAATGTATGGTATTTTATAGATTCAATCTTGTTGAATGATCATGCTAAATATGCGATTACTGAAAAGAGAGATTATAATGAGTATCTTTCATTGAAGACTGCTATCATGAGTGATTTGCAGGAATTTTATAATTATATTGGATATTCTCCTAGAAATTCTATCCCGAGAAATCATAAGAAAATTCAGGAATCTGCTAGGAATAGAGCAGTGGAATCAAAATCTATTTCTGCTAGAATGTTAGAACATAAAGACATGTTGTCACATATGAAGAATGTTATTAAAGAACAATTTAAACGAAATTCTAATAGAGATATTTCTCAATTAACGGATAAGATAGTTAACGAGAGATTTATTAAAATGTCTTTAGATAATATGTTAATCGGAAAGCCTATTTTGACCTGTGAGAATAAAGATAAAGTGGATGATTTTAAAGCTCAGATTTTAGAGAATAGTTATATGACGATTAGAAGTTCATTAATTAAATTGACTAATAAGTATAGATAATTTCAATGTGCACTATCAAGATCAGCAACTTATTTCTTATTTGGAAAATGAGAATGTTTCAACTGTAAATTTATCTATTTTTAAAAAAAATAAACCTGTTAAAGTAGTTAAAGATATAGAATCTATATCTGAAAAAGTTAATAAAGTAAAAAGTACTCAAGTTAAAAAAATAATAAAACCTAAACCCGAGAAACAAGTTGTTAAGAAGAATGATTCTGTCATAGATCGTCGTGTTCGACCTTTAAATATTGATTTTCTTTTGAAAAAAAATGATGTAACTTGGTTATAAAATATGTAGGAGAAATTATATGATTTTCGTATACCCGTCGGTGATTTCTGAAAATGTCCCAGAATATCTTTATCCCGCTATTGCTAAGACATTAGAGCAATTTTATCTTTTTCATTTACTAGAGTCATTTGGGAATGGAACCTTAAGAGTTAAATCTGTTTATCAACCATCTAAGCAAGTTTATGGACCATTAGTTCTTGAAAGCAAGTTAGATAATTCTCCTATGGTGATAATGGAAGATGTTCAGTTTGGAAGGGATGATGCTACTTTAAGGTATTATTTTTCAGGTAAAGGCTGGGAAAATGATTTATTTAAAATAGATCAATTTATTAATCGGAATATTATTCCATATCAGAAAGAATTTAATGATGAAATACTTAAAGATGCTCCGGTATGGGAAAGATATTTAGATAATTTAATAAACGAGCATGATGAAATTTCTAGATTAATTGATGTTTTGACTATGGATATAACTAGAACTGCTAGACAAACTATTTCAGAACTTGATGATAATATTAGAAATGAAAATAAAAAGAAAGATAAAGATATTTCTAAAATAAACACATGGAATGATCATAAGAAGGATATTAGAAATTGGCTGGCTAGGTTAGATGTATCTGAGCGAGAATTGAACAGGATGAGAGCTAATGTGAAGAATAAGATAGAAAATGCAAAGATTCAAATTTCTAGGCTGAGTTCTTATTCAAAAGATGATCCGAAATATTCTAAATTGACTAAGAAAGATGAACTTGAAAGAAAAGAAAGAAAAGCCCGTGAAAAGGCAGCTCAAGCCCAGAGACATGCTTCTTATACTGTTCGAGATGTTGGATCTATATCATTACAGCCCACAATGTCTAATATAAGAGTTAAAATTCAATATGTAGGTGGTCCAGCTGAAGGTGCTGGTTCTGCTAAAGATTTTGATTATCAAGATTTGGTTATCGGGGCTAAAGTGGTTCCGATGAAAGTAACAAATTTTGATCAAATCCAAAATGCTATTTTGAATGATTATTTTTCTAATAGAGTTTCTTTGTTTTTTAAATCAAAAACTAGAGGTTTGCTGAGAGGAATATTTAAATTTGTTGAGCGAGGAATTAAAAGAATTGCAGGAAAAGATGTTGAATTGTCGGATATGATTAATGATCCTGTATATAAAATGATTTATTTATCTCCACAGGGATTTGTAGATGCATCGTCATTTAAACGAAGACCTGATATTCCTTCATTTTATAATTTTTCATCTGCATCTGTGGTATTTGTTGATTCTGATATGACATATGAAGGCGGGGAAAATTTCTTCAAGAATAAATCAAAATTGAATCAAATGTTCAAAGCTGGTTGGAATACTTTCGTTGTATTAAAAGAGATTGAAGAAATTATTTATTTTATTTCTAGTTTGGATGGTGGCTCACTACATATTTTTCCATATAGTTATATGTTTAACGCATTGAAGATGGATAAAGTTTATGATAGTGATGAATTCAAGAGAAGATCAAGAGGTTTCCAAGTTAGGTCTGGAAATATGGGAACATTAGCTTCCAGATTGGCTAGAGAAAATCGTTTGTACGAGAATGCTAGAAGGGCTTTACAAGATGGATAATGATTTTAATTTGTTGAGTTTGGCTACAGAGGATACTATTCAATCTAATGAGGATAATATTTTTGTATTGCCCGATTCTCAATTTAATCTTCCATTAAGAATATCATCATTCCCATCTGAAAAAGATTATGAAGTATTTGTTAAGAATGTTGAACGAATAGTTAGATATAGTCAAGAGTACAAATTATGGGTAAAGTATATTACTGATAATCTTGGACAGACTAAATGTGCATTGACAAATGAAACTATTAACGAATGTTCATTAGAGATCCATCATCATCCTATTACTTTATACACCGTTGTTAAAGCAGTACTAAATGATTTTATGACAAAAAAATTGGAATTTTCTACGTTTGATGTTGCAACTAAAGTGATCGAATTGCATTTTCAGAATAAAATTGGATTTATTGTATTATTATCAGATTTACATAAAAAATATCATAACGGATTTTTGAATCTTCCTATTGAATTAGTTCATGGTGATTATAAATATATTATACAAAATTATACAATTGATGAAAACGAATATGATAGAATTTGCAGTTTATGCAATATTCATTTGGAAGATGCTAAACAGTTATGGAAAAAAGATGATTATCCAGGAATTAATGATGAAATTTTAAAACTTAAATCTGAAAAGAAACAAGAATATATAGCATAGAGGTTATTATAGATGCCTTTAACTAGAGCAATTAATATTGGGGATGAGGCTAGGATATTATCTAAGACATATGATGATGTTGATAATTATCGAAATTTTTATTATATGCCGGAATATGATAGTGAAAATGGTACATCTATCCCTGTTCAATTTGTTGCTCCGAAGATTCATTTATTTGAAGAATTTAGGTTTAATCTCCTTGCCAATTCTGTGATTAAACAGTTGGAACCGGAAATGTATTATCGTCCGGATTATGTTTCTTATAAAGAATATAATACCATTAATTTTTGGGCTTTATTGCTTTTTATTAATGATATTCCGACAATCGAAGACTTCTGTGTAGAAAATATAAAGATCCCTTCTAAATCATCAGTTATGCAATTAACAGACATTGCATCTGAGAGAAGATCTTTAGAGGAGATACTTCCTTTATATGATCAACCTTTAAAACATACACCTAGTTTATATAATAAGAGGAAAAATTTACCAGTCGAAAATATTAAAGAAGTTCCACTTCAAACTTTTATACCATTTGATGTTTATTTTGTTCGAGAGTCATTTACATTGACTATTGTTGATGTTAGAAATAGATATATTGATCTTAGAAGTATTCCTATCCCTGAATCTTTATCAATTCATTTACAAGATGGAGTTAGTTATTTGAAAGGGAGACATTATGAATTGATTAATGGGAGAAATGGCAATGGATCTAGATTAACATGGGATCCCAGAAGATTAAATTCTGGAATTGGGATGATGGATGTAATGGTAGAAAATACTAACTTTGAAGTGTTATATTCTAAAAAATTATGAAGACTGTTCCGTTTAATCAATCATATATAGCTGAGCAATTTGTGATAACTAGAGATTTAGTTGATCGAGGATATTATGTTTTTCATGTTGAACCAATAGTTGACACTGTAAAAATTCAAATTGAGAATGAACATGGTGTAATTTTTCCTCAATATACTATTTTTCAGATTACTTCTGAAATACAGGATATTTTTCCAGAAGTTTCTGTTAATAAATATATTATAAATTGGATATATGATTCTTCCTCTTCTACGGGAAATGAATGTTTTACACCAGATCAGATTTGGAAATTAGAATGTAGTTTGAAAGATATATTGAATAGGAATATAGGAAAATATATTCAAATCAGTTATGTTTCTAAGCACTGAATAAATTTAAAAGGATTATATTATGATTAAGAAAGAATTATCATTGCTTAACGGTGCAGAAAATGTTTTTCAGTTTCCACAATCTACTATCAATTCTTTTATGGTCGAGGATGAAGAAAAGGATGTATATCTATCATCAGTTAAAATTTTTATGAATAGAATGAAAAATCATTCTACTGCACCATATGTTCAATTTCATATTGATACTAATTTTAGATTTATAGATATTATCAGAATGAAACAATATCCGCTACCTGCGGTATTTAACGCTACCAGTAAACATTGTGTTATTAATATATCAGCGCTGCAAAAAAGATCAATTTCAAACATTGATATGCGAGATTTATACACTATATTAGTATATGGACATTCTTGTTTGATATTATCATTGACCAAAAATAAATTTATTTTGAATTATCCTGATGTGATATGTCAATATATGGGATTCGTTTATTTGAAGCTTTTTGCTAAGAGATATGGAATAACCGGATCATATATTGATAAAATTCCTCAATTTAGATTTATTGTATATGCTTATATTTATAGGAACTTCTTCGGATTTTCTCAAAAAGAATCTTTTAGACAGGCATCTGTTTTATCTAGATATGATATTTCTGATTCTGATGTAAATTTAAATGATTATGATATAAGTATTTTTAAAGAGTTTTTAAAGTTATTGTCTGATTCAGAAGTGACTCCTGGATTGACAGAGTATAGATTTTTAGAGCAGAATATACGAAGTTTTGGAGCTATGAATCTTCCATTTTTTGAAGATTTAATGCGTTTTTGTTCAATTATATTAGCATCGACTGTAAGTGGAAATTCTTATTTTTCTGCCGCGTTTCAGCTTTTTAATCAAGGTTATTTTTCAAAGGTTGTTGATATTATAACATCTGCCTTGAATAAGGAAATGTAAAAATGTCTGTTAATATTGATAATGTTCAAAGATCTAATCAACAAGAGCGTTGTCAGTTTAAATGGCTTGGTTTTTATAGAGCGCTAGTACTCAGCGCGGAGGATCCTAGATTGCTTGGTCGAGTACTGGTTAGAATTCCATCTCTTATGCCCGAAACTGGTGATGATGATTGTGGTCCTTATATTGATCGAGGTCTATGGGCTCTTCCTGCCAATAATTGTTTGGGCGGCAGAAATTATCAAGATACTATGGGTCAGAGAGCTGATTTTGAAGATGCATGGTTTCAAGGATCATGTATGATTCCGCCCAAGGGAAGTTGGGTTTTTGTATTTTTTGAGAATGGGGATCCCAATCATCCATATTATTTTGCCGGTGGTGATTTTGGACAGAGAAAAGTTTTACCTGAGTGTCAAGAGGGGCAAGAATATTGGAAAAAATGGGTCTTATTTAAATCGAATGCCGGCAGATGTATAGTTATATCAGATGATGATGCAACCGATGCGCGTATCGAAATAACCGGTAAAAAACGAATGATGGGGAATCCTCCAGATGGTGATACTAGTTCTGTTTATTTAGTCGATGATAATATGACTACTATTTTCATTGATGAGAGACCCGGCGAAGAGAGACTTTTTATTAAGGATTATCGGGGCAATTATATAGTATTTCATACTAATGATTCAGTTGGGAAGGATCAGCTCCATATATTCTTCAAGGGCGACATTCGGATAGAGACATTAAAAAATTTATATATAAAAACAGGGGAAAAGCTTCAAGTTGATGTAGGTTCTAAATTAAATGTTTCTGCGGGTGAATCTATTGATACAACTGCAACCACTACTCATTCTGAAACATCTATGATTTTTAATCGAGTTGCATATGCTGTTGATAATAGGTTAGCTCTTGCTGCTATTAATGAGACTGTTTTGGGAACTTATAATCAAGTTGCAATAGCAGATATGAAAATTGGAACTTATGGTAATATGGATTTAACTGGATTATCCAGTTTTAAATTGAAGAGTAAAAGTCCTATTATGATTGATCCTGGTATGAATGAAACAGAAGTCCCTTTAACATTATATCGAACTATAACTGCCGCTGCAACTGCTGCTATGACTGAATGTGTCAATGGCTGTAGAGGACAATCTTGCGCTAAACATCCCGCACCTGATCCAATAATCCCATCTGAATGTATGGAGCCTGCTTGTAGTACATGTGGCAACCATGAAGTTACTCAATGTTATAATGCACATGTAGGTTGTGGTGCGTCAGAAGATGAGCCACAAATCAAACCGACTATTGTTCCTAAAAAATCTTGCTGTGGTAGCAGCTCAAGTAAGAAGAAAAAGAAGAAAAAACCGTGTGGGTGTAGTAGATCTATTTCTTTGCCTGATAATGAAAATAGAAAAGTTGGAGTTGGACATGCTTATGCTTTATGCTTGAAGAAGCAATATTGGGAGAAAATCCCACCCTTAGTTTACAAATCTCACGGTTCTTATACTGGATTTTATGCTTTTAAAAATTATCATCCTGGCATGATAGATTATGAATTTATAGATACCGATGTGGTTCCCGTTTACAATAACTATGAAAATCCAGATTGGAATATTGATATAAATTCAAAATGGTGGACTAATCTAAGGGAATTTTGTGAATTATGTAAATCTTATCAGCTTACTGTTATCCCATCACTATTTGATTTTTACGGGAGTCATAATGATCCATTTTTAAAACATATATTCCCATATCATTTCGATAACTGGGACGATTCAAAACAGGGTGAATATGTAAGAAATTTTGTAAATGTATTGAAAGACACAAAAGTTGATTTTATTTTAAATCTGGGAGTTAGACAATATAGAGATGGTTATCCGACTCCTGGTTATTTACGAAATCTCGTGATGTTTTTAGTGAACGATTTAGGAGTTTCATCAAATTATCTTTCATTGAGTGATTCATTATCAGTCGAAAGTCCATATTGTAATTATAAGACTGTTTATGATGAAACAGTTCCCAATATGGATATGATTAATCTTGAGGAGACTGTAGACGGTGAAATTGGAGGCAGTGCAGTATCTTCAATATTTGATGAAGAAGAAAATTTGATTGGCGGGTATGCCAAATTATTAATAGATTCATCTGAAGATGGAATTCTTTGTATGAATAATTGGAAGATGAGCATGTTTAAAAACAGAATTCCTGATGGTATGGATATGAATCATCCTAATGTAATGAATTATATATTTGCTCCTAACCAACGAGAAGCAATGAGAATGGTTTTATCAGATATGTCTAACGATGGATTTATTGATTTTTCAGAGGATTGATTGATATGTCAGATTATATTATGCTGGATGGCATTAGGCAGTTTATAATTGAATTTATTAATCCGGCTGATTTAGATAATGACTTGATAGAGGGGATGAGAAAAAAAGAAGTTCTTTTGTCTAAAATGGATCCTTGTCTATTGAGAAGATCAATTAAGAATTTTGATGAATTAAACTCCGTAGTAACTAATACTTTGGGATATAAGTATATAGATGCTGTACTTGGCCGTTATCGAGAAGATTACTACTATTACTATTTATATACTCATTGGATTTCTGATTCAACTGAGATAATTGAATAAAATTTAAATGGGAGAGGTTTTTGTTAGAAGGATGTTTTTATGATAGTTCCCTATAGACCAGTAACTTTAAAAAAATCTACTAGAAAATTTAGATATATAATTATTCATGATTCATCCTGTCGATTTTCAAATCTTGGTTTTGCAAAAGTTGATGGAAAGAAATCATCTATATCAAAAATGAGAGGGTATAATTGGGTTTTTAATGGTGAATTTGAATTGCCTTATCATTTTGTATGTGAGCGAATCGGAAAAGATTTTGAAACTTTGATGGCTACTCCATTTAGTTATAGATGCATTTACGATGATATTCCTTCTGAATTTGAAGCATCTATACATATAGCCATAGCTGGGGATTATTCAATAATTCAACCAAATCAACGAGCATATCAGCAGATTGGTTATAGATCAATGGCTTCTATTATGAGATGGTTTTCTATTCCATTTGGACATATTTTTTTTCATCATGAAATATCAACTGATAAATCATTAAAATGTCCAGGTCCATTGTTTGATAAATCAAGACTTATGGCCGCGATTAAACCAATGATTTTAATGAAAGCATGAATAAATTAAAAGGTTAGTATCGAATGAATATAGAAAATCCATTACGAGATTTTTGGGAGCGATTTGGATTGGATCTCGATAGTTCTGTTAGATCAGTGATTCAAAGTTTTCAAGTTTGGACATGGTCTCCGCAGATGTGGTCGTCGGGAGTAAGTGTTGCTAAAAAGATAGCAAAAATTGATCCTGATGGTGATCAAGTATTTAAATCTGAACTTGTTCGAGCTATGCGAGATGTTCAATATAAAAGATTCAATTCAGCTAAAGAGTTTAATAATGTAGTTCAACATATTCAATTGAGGCATCAACTTAGACAGCAGCAACAAGAAAAACTTAAACGGAATCTAACAGATTCAAAAATTTTAAAAGTAAACAGTAATATTAGAATGGAGAAAGATATGAGCGAATATCAAATTTCAGAAATGGCCACTATGATTTTAGAAAAGAGACGGGAAGATAAGGATTCTCGAATTCCGAAAGATAAATCTGTAGGATGGGCTGCTACTAAAGGTTTAGTCGGTGGTACTATTGCTGGCGGAATTGCTCAGAAAATGAGACGTGCAGACCTTAGACGTGCAGACCCTGAATTGGCTGCGATGTACGATGCAGGAAAATATCGTCAGCAATCATGGCAGCATGTTAAAGATCTGGGTACTGGTATTGGGAGAGATATTAAAAATATGGGAGCATCTCGAGATGCAAATAAAGCTTTAAAAGCAGCAAAAAAGGCTTTTGATGCAAATCCCACTGCAGCAAATAAAACCGCACTTACTAAAGCTAAGGCTGCGGCAACTAGAGCTAAAAATAAGCTGAGGGGTAGCGTCGGACAATATGTGAGACAGACTGGACACACAATAGGTGATGCTTCTGCTTCTAGACGGGCTTATGATGCTGCTGTCTCTGGTGTTAAACATGGTGGTCACTGGAAGAAAATTGCTGCAGGTACCGCTGCTGCTGCTTTAGCCACTGGTGCTTATTTACATAATCGTAGAAACAGAAAACTTAGAGATAAGAAAATCGAAGCTAGTTTCCAGAATAAGACTAACTAAATTATTAAAATTCAAGTTTGAATTATAATTCAGAAAGGATATAAAAATGAATTTTTTATTATTAGAGGCTGAAGAGATAGGAGAGATTGTTGAAAAAGTATGAATAAAAAATATCAATTAATATCAGAGACTATATCACTTCAAGAAGATTTAAGATCTGCAACAAAAACTACTATATCTGTAGCAGGTATAACTCTATTTGTTGTCGCATCTATTCCTTCTATGGGATCTGCAATGATTCCTTGGGCAGCATATAAAATGATAAGAGCAGCATTTAATGATGGTCAGCGAAGATGTAGAGTTTTTGGAATTAATACTAAATCTAGACAGACTTGCCTATTAAAAGTAAAATTAGAACAGCTTTCTATCGCTAGAAAATATGTATCTGATGAAAAGACAAAACGAAAAATAGAAGCGAAGATGGTTAAAATACAAAATAGAATAGACAAATATACTGCAGATTTAGCTCGAAAAGGTAAAACTCCGATGGAACCATTAGATTGAAAGATGGAGAAATTATAAAACATCCGCAGAAAACCATGGTGCTTGTCTCCATAGATGAATGCGGTCTTTTGATTTGCAACTGAATAAATTAAAAAATGTAAACGCATCTCTAACCGAATTTAAAACTTTAGAAATCACCGCATAAGTCGTTTGTTTCATAGAAACTGTAAATCGAGGTTTAGCACCGATTTCTAAAGTTTATTGTACTGAATTGGAAGTTCTACATGAATCCTCTCTATTGTCAAGCGCTAAGTGCTGGATCTATAGAGCAGGCTGTTGTCAATCAGCCAATAGTATCAACTTGAACAGTTTACAGTTAGATACAAGCC
>Ga0255343_1004691_pt1 | contig 13279 bp, 7 predicted proteins | sample wastewater_treat_4_FD_192413 | JGI IMG/M metagenome (GOLD analysis project Ga0255343, IMG submission 192413) | Wastewater microbial communities from Lulu Island WWTP, Vancouver, Canada - plant16 | ecosystem: Engineered > WWTP > Wastewater > Unclassified | place: Canada: Vancouver, British... | reverse complement strand
TAACATAATCAAATAATATCCCATAAAATCCTATTGCCAGTTCTTCTAAAATGGCTTTTAATTCATCCTCTGGTATTATATCTTTGTCTGTCTCCATCTTTATCTCCTTCTTGCTTTTCTTTACCGGTTCTTGTAAAACCATCGCTTTTATGGTCTTCTTCCCGGATAATTCATTTTTTATTTGTTTATTGAGCTTTTTGTGGTAGGTTAGTATCTTTTGGTTCATTAAATCCACAATCACAATATAATTGCTTCCACTTTTGCTGTCAATATCTTCTTTCCATACCAGCAAGCATAAATTGTTGTTTTTCAAGCTGTAAATCAATGCCTGTCCCGCTTCTTCATCCTCCAATAGTTCCCAGGCAGCTCTATTGTATGCCTGTTCTGTTTCGTATCTATCTCCAAAATGCTTATTATGTTCCTTATAATGCCTTGTTAATTCTCCTCTTTTCCATTCACTCCTTTCCGCCAATCTCCTTATCTCTGCATAATGCTTTTTCTTCACTTCATAATTCATAAATTTATCCTCCAAAATCGTAGGATAAAGTGCATCATCCGCCTTCATCTTATCAAAATTCTCATATTGTTCTCCGTAAAGATAGGGCACTATCCGTGTTCTGCAATTGTAGTGATAGGGTGGAAGTGCCGGAATCAGCTCACTGGTAGCTACCCCAAACCTGCCACCCTACGCTATCGTTAAGCTATTTTATCATAATCATTTTTTTAGTGCTGTTATATTTCCCAGCTTTCATTTTGTAATAATACACACCGCTGGAAACAGGGCAACCTCTGTTATCATTTCCATCCCAGACAACAGTGTGATTTCCTGGTTCTTGAATACCTTTAACCAAAGTTTTAACGAGCTGTCCCTTAATATTGAAAATTTCGATGGCGACCTGCTCCTTTTCTTTTACATCGTAGGCAATAGTAGTTACCGGATTGAAGGGATTGGGGTAGTTGTTATGCAAAGCAGTGGCAACTACAGGAACTTCCAATTCTCCAATATCTTCGGAAGATATTATAACATCATCTACACAGAAGATGATAGCATCATTGGAAACACATTGAATTCCGATATATAATGCACCGGGCTGAGCAATATGAAAGTTATATTCAGTCCAATCTACTGGAGCTTGAATATAGTTTGAGCCACTGATAATAACGAAACTATTGGGATTAGGGTTTGAAGAAATACCTACTTTGAATCTTTCCAGTCCAAAATCAGCAGTGTAACTTCTTGCCCAGAATTTTACACTAGTTACTCCTGAAAATAGGGGGGTAATTAACCAATCGTTATTAGGTGGAGTTACTGCAGCAAAACAGCAAGCCATTTTATTTCCACTGTGAGCTGTTAAATCAATCAAGGGGGGAGTTGTAGCACTCGGATTAAAGATTATGTATGCTTGAGGTTCAAAAGAATGTTCCCAATTATAATCTTGAATGCCGTAAGTTGTGCTCTGATCAACATCAACCAAAGTCCACGGGGAAAAAGATATAGCAAAATCTGGGTAGGTTTCGAAGCTATCATTATAGGGTAAAGCGAGAGGAGGTAACTGGAAATTTACAGTAGTAGTTTGATTGGAAATAACAAATATTCCCGGGTGGGTAACGGATTGATAATTTGGATGACTAGCCGTAACATTATAAATTCCGGAAAGTACAGACATACTATATGCTCCGCTGGAAGTAGTTGAAGCAGTAGAAGTTCCGCAAGTAATAGTGGCACCGGCAACTGGCTGATTTTGTAGATTCCTAACCAAGCCAGCAATAGTTCCAATTTCATGAGTTAAAGTTAGAGCATTAGAAAAAGCGGCAATAGAATATACACCATTTGTATAAACTGTTTTCACAGCCCATCTGTAAGTTCCATCTGGTAAAGAAGTCCATAGTGAATCTGCATAGAGTAAGACATTTATAGGATTACTGGTAAGAAGAACCCAGGCATTTTCATTATTTTCCTGACCTTGTAACAAACGCCAAACCTGATAACCAAGTGGAATCCTGTTGTTATTTGATCTTATTGGATTAGTAGTTCTTAGGGTTTTAGATACGGATTTTACAGTTTTAGAATTCTGTGAGATGGATTTGGTCGAACCAAAATTATCAGATGTCGAATGAGCTGTCCTAAGTTTACTAGATATGGGCTTAACCGTACTTTGAGGTAAAGGTACAGTTGCTTGGAGAACTGTTTTAATGCTCTCTAAAGTAGGAAATGTTGTTGGTGCAGACCAACCTACATAACCTTGGATATTCCAATTGTAATCGAGATCGGGATTTAGGGAAAGCAAATTAGACCAAGAATTATCAATATATATCATATTGCCAAAACCATCAACAGCAGGACCGGCATCGCAACCTGCAGGATAGCCACCAGTAACAACATTACGATATCCAAACCATAATTCTTCGATTCCCGTAACCAGAACAGGGTTATTTAATATTACAGTATTATAGCTGGCGAGAACAGGTGTAAATCCTTGATCTACAATCATATTAGCTGGCTGAGTTGCAGTTCCTCCTGTCCATACTCGAACAGAGAAAGTTCCTGCTTGAGCAGGCCATACTTTTAAGGCATATAAACTCATTCCTGAATATTGAGAAAGAGCGGAGGCAGGAAAGCGGATACAAACATCAAAGTCGTTAGCTGAACCAGTTCCGATACTATTAGAGTTTTGTCCACTGTCATAGTGTATCCATCCACCTTCTACGGTTCCAGGAACTTCCCAAGTAACACTTACGATGGCTCCATTATCTGTTGCCTGAACATTTACCGGAGGTAAGGTGAGTTCAGAAATCATAATATCACCCACATCTACATTTACGCTGCCAACTATGATCTGGCCTGTTGTAGGCTGATAGCCAGTTGCTGTAACCGTATATTCATAAGTATGCTCTGCATAAACAGAGGGGATAGTGAAAAACCCACTGTTATTAGTAGTTGCAGAGTATGGTTCATAACCAGTTAGTGAAATACTAGCATTAGCTAAACCAACGGAGAGATTGTCACTTCCCACAATCCTTCCCGTTACGGTAACTTGGGGTAGAAGAGAAAGTTCGAAGTTTTGATTAGTAGTCTGATCTTCCACAATAGTTACGGTATGAGTAACTTCATTATAACCGTGTTTGGTAGCCATAGCTTGTTGAGTTCCTATAGGCACATATTGAAAATAGTAAGAACCATCTCCAGAAGTAACGGTCTGGAAAACAGTACCTATAATTGTAACAGTGGCATTAGATAACAGATTTCCACCAGAGCTAACTACACCGGTAAGTGAGCCCATATCGGAAATAGTCATAAACAATCTGGCATTAGCTCTATTTACAGAAGTGGAACCTGTTGTTGCTGATGAAGCCGGTGAAGAATCACTTTGATAACGTAAACAGGTAGGGTCTGTAGTTGGGGTGTATGTAACAGATGCATTTTCGGTATAATTACCGGGAATTAAATCTGTACAGATATCTATTAAGAGATTGGAAGCACCATTCCAGAAAAAAGGAGATGTAAAAGTATGCACATTCCAACCCGCTAAAGGTACGAAGTTATCATTTACCCATACTGTAGTATATTCTCCTTCTTCAAAAATTGTTGATAGTTGAGCTTGATCAGTGTGTTTTAATTTTATGGTATAGTTTGGCATAGGGGAACAGTTATTCACAGATGTAACATTAAATGCCAAAGCACTAATCAAACCAGGTGCAGCACCTGCTGCATAGAGATCATCAGCAGTGTATAAATATTGCTGGCGGAAATTTTTATACCAGGTTCCATAGGGAGTGGGAGATCCTGTTGTTGAGTTTGTGGCAGTTCCTTGACCAATTTGAATTACTGTAAGCCCAGCTTGCATCACTTCTACATTTAGAGGTGCAGTTTGATTGTTTATGGCAATTTCATCACCAGTTAAAATCACTTGACCATAAATATAGGTAGGTCCAGTTTGAGTAGGAATCCAAGAAACTGTAACAGAAAGGGTTTGAAGAGAATTAATAGTAGGTCCTGGCACAGAGGCAAGTTCAATTCCCCCTTCTTTCATCAGTTTTACAGTGTAGTTAGTTTGAGCTTCGATGCCATTATTTTTAATTGTTATATTATAATCCGATGATGTATCCACGCTGGGAACTGTATTTCCAGTAATGCTAAGGCAGCCAAGATCATTTTCAATTAGTTGGCCTGTGTAGAAAATTGTTATCTTAGGCACCTGATTGATCGGAGTTGTTCCTCCAGGAGGATTAGCAGGATCATAAGCTGTGCCATCGTTAAATATATTTAGGGTGCGATTACTGCCCATAGTCATTCCGTAAAAATTATCTGTGGACGAATACCAGGTAGTATCCATCGGACGCTGAACCATCATAACTAAATTTCCAGGGGTATGCATATAAGGCATTTGTAAGGGGATAATAATAGTATTTGTCCCTGATGGATAATTGACATTTCCGTCGAAAACTAAGGTTAATTGTGTGGAAGGAATCCATCCACCACTTAAATCTTGAACATTAGTTGATCCCAACCAAATCTTGGTAGCACCATTGGCAGGAGTTCCAGAAAAGTTATTATATAAAGCCAAGGAAGTTATTGTTCCACTTACAAAACCTAGTTCATCTGCATAATATAGAACTTCGCACAAGGAAGTACAATAAAAGAAATCCATTGGGATTCGGAATGTTTCTGTCCCATCGGCAATAGTAACTGCCTGAACACCTTCTGGTTGAACATTAATGTTTAGAGGTGCAGTTTGATTATTTGTGGCAAATTCATCACCAGTTAAAACTACTTGACCATAAACATAGGTAGATCCAGCCTGGGTTGGAGTCCAAGAAACCGTAACAGAAAGGGTTTGAAGAGAATTAATAGTAGGTCCTGGCACAGAGACAAGTTCAATTCCTCCTTCTTTCATCAATTTTATACTATAGTTGGTTTGAGCTGCAATACCATTGTTTTTTACAGTTATTACATAATCAGAAGAAATCCCTACTGTGGGAATTGTATTTCCAGTAATGCTGAGGCAGCCAAGATCATTTTCAATTAGTTGGCCTGTGTAGAAAATTGTTATCTTAGGCACCTGATTGATCGGAGTTGTTCCTCCAGGAGGATTAGCAGGATCATAAGCTGTGCCATCGCTAAATATATTTAGGGTGCGATTACTGCCCATAGTCATTCCGTAAAAATAATCTGTGTACGAATACCAGGTAGTATCCATCGGACGCTGAACCATCATAACTAAATTTCCAGGAGTATGCATATAAGGCGTTTGCAAGGGAATGGTAATGGGGTTGGCACCCATGGGATAGGTAATATTGCCATCAAAGACTAAAGTCATCTGAGTGGAAGGAATCCATCCACCACTTAAATTCTGAACATTAGTTGAGCCCAGCCAAATTTTTGTAGCTCCATTGGCAGGGGACTCAGAAAAGTTGTTGTAGAAAGCCAGAGCTGTTATAGTTCCGCTGACAAAGCCAAGTTCATCGGATAAATAGATAGTCTCAGAGAGAGAATTCCGAAAGTAGAAATCCATCGGAATACGCATTGTTTCTGTCCCATCGGCAATAGTAACTGCCTGAACACCAGCTGGTTGAACAGCAATGGGTAAAGGAGCTGTCTGGTCGTTAGTAGTATTTTGATCACCGGTTAAAACAACTTTACCTATAAGAGACATAGGACCAGCAACTGCAGGAGTCCAAGGAATCTGAAAACTAAGCGTTTGAGCAGGTTGAATTGCAGTTCCAGCTACAGAACCAAGCTCATTGTTACTGCCATCAATCAGTTTTACCTGATAGGTGGTTTGAGGATTGGAACCCCGGTTACGGACAGTTACGGTATAAGTAGCTGATATTCCAACAGAAGGAGTAGTGTTACCGGAAATACCTGTTGCAGCAAGATCATTAGGTTGTGCTACTACCGGATTAAATTCGTAAACAGTTCCCTGAACGGGGAAAGTAGTAATATTGTTGGTCTCGGTAGTTGTAGAGGCAGTTCCAGTAATTGGGTCAATACTATAATACCATCCGGAACCTCCAGGACCCATATTTATCCCAATAGAAGCTGAAGGATTATTGGGTGTTCCGCCACTCGCTCCATAGATAATACTAATCTTTCCTGTTTCATATAGTTGAACTTGAAAATTAAAACCAACAGGACCGCTGTAGTTCCATTTGGCGTCTGTATATTGAATAGTGAAGATACGATTGGGTGCAGTTCCAGTCATTTCATAGGATACTGTTCCCGAAGCCATACTAAGGTCGTCCCAAAGAGGGGCAACAACAGGTTGATAAGATGTGGAGGCAAGATTGTTAGTTCGGTTACTTCCAGTTTGAGAAGTACCTAAGCCAACCCAGCCGTTGGTAGAGATTTTTACTTCGCTAAAAGAAAAATCTCCATACCCAAAAGTGAATCCAATAGGGATAGCAGCGGAAATTGCATCATCAGATGAAATTCCTGCACTAGTCCCTGTAATTGGTGTGTATGTACCTGTAGTAGCTGTAAAAGAATAGTATTCATCAATTGCAGCCCAGGACAAGCATACCATGAATATCATCACGAGGAGTAATGATAATCGTTTCATAGTTATCTCCTTTCCCGTTTATTGTTTTTGGGGTTAATCTTCTTTTGCTTAACCTCAGAATAACAGAGTGTATCCTGAGTTCTAAGGTTAAATCGTGATTATTCTTTCGGAAACTATTTTGCCGCTCTTTCAATTTTGGCAGCAACCTACACACTATGGTTATAAGAAAAACTAATTCTTACTGCATACACTGATAAAATAGTTCAGGAAATCTGTCAAGCAAGTTTTTTATATTTTTTTAGCTAGAAGAAGAGGAAGTAAATTAATATAGAGTGTGGTTCAAATGTTAACTTACTCAGTTTAAAGTGATTAGTTTATATTCAAGGGTTAGCAACTTTTATTTTATTTTTTTGAACTAGATGATTAAGTTGAATTCCGTTTAAATCTTTATAAGTTCTAGTTGTGGCTTTTTTTACTTGCCATAAAAACAAGATATAAAATAATGGCAGAACTAAATAAATATGGGAAGGAGGTTCTAAAGTGATCCACTTATTCAAGGTAAGTGACCAACATTTTATTCCTGCATTAACAATGGATGAAGCGTTTTGGATACATCTGGAGAACCCCTCTCCGGAAGAAATAGCTAAGGTCGTAACAAAATATAATTTGGAAGAAGATTTTATTACTGATCTTCAGGATGCGGATGAGAATGCTCGTTTGGAATGGGATGAAGGAACTCTATTAACTATATTACGCGTTCCTGTTTATTATAAGCATCGTTCGGCTAAGATATCTTTTGCCACAGCGCCTTTAGGGATAATTTCCACAGAGGATAAAATGATAACGGTTGCTTTTTATGATAATGAAATCCTAACACAATATTTGGAAGGTAAGCATCGTCCGTTTAATATTACTCAGCAGAGCTTTTTGTTAAGTATCAGTTTACGCGCAGCGATCTATTTTTTAAAGTTCTTAAAAGAGATTAATCGTAGAACTACTCTTATCGAAGATGAGCTACAACAATCAATGCGGAACAAAGAACTAATTCGGATGGTGCGGATGGAAAAATCCCTTGTTTTCTTTAATACTTCATTAAAATCCAACGAGATAATTTTGGAACGTTTGCAAAGAACGCGCTGGTTATTAAACGATCCTGATGCTGAAGATTTGGTAGAAGATGTAATCATAGAAAACAAACAGGCAATAGAGATGACTAATATTTACAGCAACATCCTAAGTTCTATGATGGATGCTTTTGCTTCTATCATTTCCAATAATTTGAACATTGTGATGAAATTTCTTACTTCGATAACGATTATTCTTTCCGTCCCTACTCTTATTTCCAGTATTTATGGGATGAATGTACATCTCCCTTTTCAGGAAAGCGAGTATGCTTTTGCTATTGTGATGGGACTATCAATTATAATATCGTTAGTTTTGGTGTTTATCTTTATTCATAAGAAGTACTTTTAATAATCCGGGAGAGGAGCAATGTTTTACTTAAATGTGATAGATACATTTTCTGCAGCCCATCGTCTTTGCGGTTATCAAGGTCCTTGCAGTAATTTGCATGGTCACAATTGGAAGGTTCGGGTTTGCGTGAAAACAGAACATCAAGATGAAATTGGAATGTCTCTTGATTTTGGTTTTCTAAAGAGTATGTTATCGGCTATATTGAAAGACCTTGACCACCGTTTTTTGAATGAAGTAGAAGAGCTAAAAAATATCAATCCTACTTCTGAAAACTTGGCTAGATTTATCTATGAGCGAATGGACGAAGCTCTAATTGATAAACCAGTAACTATCTATGAAGTTGAGGTCTGCGAATCTGACCGCAGCAGTGTGATATACAAAAATGCTTAGATTTGTAGAATCTTTCTTTGTAAAAAGTGCCATTGAGCCAAGTGATTATCCAGCTTCTGCCTATCCGGAATTTGCTTTCGCGGGTAGAAGCAATGTAGGTAAATCTACACTTATTAATTTACTAACTAATCATAAAGGCCTTGCTAAGACCTCTTCCACTCCAGGAAAAACGCGTTTGCTTAATTTTTTTCTTATTCGGTATAAAATAGACGAAACTGATAGTTCTGGTTTTTTACAATTTACGGATTTACCAGGTTATGGTTTTGCGGAAGTTAGCCAAGCAGAACAAGAAAAATGGAGAAGGATGATTAATAGATATCTTGAGCAGCGTAATCAATTGCGTGCCTTAATTGTGCTCGTGGATATCCGTCATCCTGCTGATAGCAAAGATGTTATGCTATTAGAAATGTTACGGGTAAGAAGAATAGAATACTCAATTGTTGCAACCAAAGCAGATAAGATTCCCAAAACCAAAATTGACAAGACAGTTAAAGACCTGGCAAAAGGTTTAGGATTACAAGAAGAGCCGATTTTTCCTGTCTCGGCTCTTAATAATACAGGTATGGAACCGCTTTATAACTGGATTCAGGATAAACTAAGCTAAGATGCAAACCAGCAATAAGTTTGATCTCATCGTTGTGGGTGCAGGTCATTCTGGAATTGAAGCAGCTTTAGCAGCTGCCAAAAGAGGCTTAAAAGTAGCTCTGTTTACAATTAAACTAGAAGCTATAGGCAGAATGAGCTGTAATCCATCTATTGGCGGTCCCGCTAAAGGTCATTTGGCAAGAGAAATTGATGCTTTAGGTGGTGAATTAGCAAAGAGTGCAGACCTTTCTGGAATCCATTTTAGAATGTTAAATAGAAGTAAGGGTCCGGCAGTTTGGGCTCCGCGTTCTCAGAATGACCGTCAACAATATCATCTACTTATGCGCGAGGCAGTTGAAAAACAACAGAATATCCATTTAATGGAAGCTATTATTGAGGAAATAATTGTAGAGCAGGGAAAAGTTAAGGGAGTAATCAGTCAAATCGGTTGTTACTATTATGCTCCCAAGGTTATTCTGGCAACGGGAACTTTTCTGAAGGGGAAAATACATATAGGCAAAATCAGTTATTCGGGAGGACGGAGTGGAGAACCTTCTGCCGAAGAGCTTTCCGATTCACTATCCGCAATGGGATTAAAAGTTCGCAGATTTAAAACTGGTACCCCTCCCCGGATAGACCTGCGATCATTAAATTATAATATCTTAGAAGAACAACCAGGTGATCTTAATCCTCAGGGTTTTTCTTATTACAGGGATATTGAACTAAAGAATCTTATTTCTTGCTATATAACGCATACTACGGAAGAAACGCATAAAATTATTAGAGATAATATTAATAAATCAGCTCTTTATTCTGGCATTATTAAAGGTATTGGACCGCGTTACTGTCCTTCGATAGAGGATAAAATAGTAAAATTCCCGCAGCGTGAAAGCCATCATATTTTTATTGAACCGGAAGGTATTAACACTTTTGAGGGTTATCTGAATGGGGTTTCTACTTCGCTTCCAGCAGATATTCAGGAGAAAATTGTGCACAGTATTCCTGGTTTAGAAGAGGCGCGTATTTTACGATATGCTTATGCCATCGAGTATGATTTTATCGATCCCGAAGAAATAGATAATTCGCTGGAATGTAAAAAAATAAAGGGTTTATATTTGGCAGGACAAATTAATGGCACTTCTGGATATGAAGAAGCAGCAGCCCAAGGTCTTATAGCAGGCATAAATGCGTCTTTGGCTTTAGAAACTAAAGACCCACTTATATTTAAGCGGAGTGATGCTTACCTAGGTGTTTTGATTGATGATCTTGTTACCAGAGGAACTAATGAACCCTACCGAATGTTTACATCGCGAGCTGAATATCGGTTACTTTTAAGACAGGATAATGCAGATGAGCGTTTGATGCCTATTGGTTACAAACTGGGTTTAGTGGAAGAAAGCCGTTGGCAAAGATTTATGCATACCCAGGAAATTTATCAAAGGGAACTGGAATATTTGAAACAGCATAACTGTATGGCAAAGGGAGAAATAAAAGAACCGATCCGCTATGCGCAATTATTAAAACGGCCGGAAATTTCATTTACCGATCTTCCTAAATTCGGTTATCATATACCTGAAGATGTAAATGCCGATATCCAAAATCGTCTTGAACTGGAAATTAAATATTCAGGATATTTAAATCGGATGGAAGAAGAAATTAAGCGGTTTAAAACAGCTGAAAATATTGCCATACCTAAAGAACTGGATTATTTCCAGATTCCTTCCCTTGCCTACGAAGCCCGCGAAAAATTAAGTAAAATCCGTCCTAAAAATATTGGCCAAGCAATGCGCATTCCTGGAATTAATTATAGTGATAGCGTTGCCTTAATGATATGGCTACATAAAAATGCTAAAAAGGAAGCAAAATGAATGTAATTGCCATTATTCCAGCTCGTTTTGCCTCAACTCGTTTTCCAGGGAAGCCCTTAGCGATGCTGAAAGGGAAACCTATTATTCAATCCGTTTATGAAAGAGTAGTGAATTCCGGTTTATTTACTTCTGTTTGTATAGCTACAGACGATTTAGCTATCATAGACGCAGTAAAAAGATTTGGAGGTAGAGCAGTTTTAACTTCCGATAAGCATCAAAGTGGTTCTGATCGTATAGCTGAAGCATTACAGTATTTTCCTAAAGCAGAATTGGTATTGAATGTTCAGGGTGATGAACCCTTAATTGAAAAAGAGCCTCTGCAAAAGTTAATTTCCGTGTTTGAAGATAGAGAAGTGCAAATGGCCAGTTTGATGACCCCTTTACAGGATTTGGAAATGTTAACCAATCCCAATATTGTGAAAGTTATAACGGATAGGCAAAATTACGCTCTGTATTTTTCCCGTTCTGCTATTCCTCATAATCGGGATAACCTATCTGATGTAACATACTATCGTCATATTGGGGTTTATGCTTATCTTCCTGATTGCTTAAAGAAATTTGTATCTTTAAAACAAGGAAAACTGGAAAGAATTGAAAAATTGGAACAGCTTAGAGCTCTGGAAAATGGGATTTCGATAAAAATGGTAGAAACGAGCTATCAAGGCATCGGAATTGATACACCTGCCGATTTGGCAACGGTAGAAAAAATGCTTTCTTAACGCTACAATATAATTTTAACCTATATAGATTTTCAAGGGACCAACAATGGAGAATACTATGAATAGATACAAGCAACATCTGCTTTTTTGGGCTTTTACAGCTATTACCCTATTTGCTTATGCTGTTCCAATAACCATTTTTCACACTAACGACACACATGGTGCCTATCTACCGCAAAATTCAAAAAATGGCAAAATTGGCGGTTATACCAATCTGGAATATTATCTGAATGCAGAAAGAGAAAAGGCCAGTCGATCTTTATATTTAGATGCCGGAGATCAACAAACCGGCAGCATATTTGCCTCGCAGAAATATAATAATGCCATTGGCGGAGCAGTTATAAAGGTCTTTAATTCTCTAAATTTGGATGCCACAACCTACGGTAACCACGAGTTTGACTATTCGTTAAATAATACAATTAAATTACGGAAATTGGCAAATTATCCTTTTATCAGCACTAATATACTGGATGAGAGTAAAAAGCCCTTTGGAGAAATCCCCTACAAAATATTTAAGCTAGATTCTCTAAAAGTAGGTGTTTTGGGCTTAACTTTAACAGACCTGCCGGAAAAAGTGAAAAGAGAAAATGTAGCCGAATTAACTATCCTTCCCTACAAAGAAGCAATAGATAAATATATTGAAGAAGTTGATAAACAGAGTGATTTACTTATTTTACTTACCCATAACGGCTTTGCCGCGGATTCGCTTTTGGCCACAGAATTGGATGACCGCGTGGATTTAATTATTGGAGGTCATTCCCATACAGTTATTTCCGAGCCCTGTAAAGTGAATGGAATTTATCTTGCCTCTACGGGTGCTTATTTAAATTATTTGGGAGCAATTAATCTCGAAGTACAAAATGACCACATCACTTCTTATGAAAGCTGTCTTATTCCACTTTTTGCACCGGAAAATTTACCGGAAACACCATTAAATAGATTTGTTAGCGCAATGGCAGATAGCTTGGATATAGAAACAGGAAAAGTAATCGCGACCATTCCTGAGGACTGGGTTCCTGATAAATTTAAGGAAACAGCGGTCTCCAGATGGGCTGCGGAAGCCCTAAAAAATGAATATTATGATATTTATAAACCTGATTTGGCTATTATTAATAATGGTGGCATTCGCAAAATTATTCCCGCGGGAGCTGTTACCCTAAAAGATATGTATGAACTTTTCCCCTTCAATAATTATATAGTTCTGTTTTCCTGTTACGGAAAAGATCTATTAACTATGGAATCCCTAAATAGAGAAATTGCTGAAAATAAACCCTATGATATAGTGCAAACCAGTTCCACACAATGGAAAAAGAAAAAACGCCTTTTGGGTTTGATAAAGCCTAAAGAACTCTATTATATAAATGGAAAACAAGTCGATCCGGATAAAATTTACCGGGTGGTTAGCTTTGATTATATTCTAGGACAATGGGATAAATATTTGGGATTTAAGCCATTTGATATTCAGGAAACGGGAGATCTGTTTACCGAAGTGATGATCAGACAGATAAAAAAACAGTTCTCTCACAGATAACACAGATGACGCAGATCTGATTTATCGAAACAAGGATTTTAGGATTAGTTCACGCAGATTACGCTGATGACGCAGATCTGATTTATCGAAACAAGGATTTTAGGATTATAGGATTTAGAGGATTTATAGTTTAAGTCCCAGCAGGGCTTATATCTTTATTCAAATTTCTTTCGAGGGGCTTACGCCACCATCAATATAACTGTATCGGCCTTT
>Ga0255343_1004686_pt1 | contig 13293 bp, 15 predicted proteins | sample wastewater_treat_4_FD_192413 | JGI IMG/M metagenome (GOLD analysis project Ga0255343, IMG submission 192413) | Wastewater microbial communities from Lulu Island WWTP, Vancouver, Canada - plant16 | ecosystem: Engineered > WWTP > Wastewater > Unclassified | place: Canada: Vancouver, British... | reverse complement strand
CCCCAGTCGAGCATGTAGATGTCGAGGCCGGCGTTGAGGAAGGTTTCCACGACACTGCGGCCCGGCTGCAGGTCGAGCATCGTCTCCCGGTTCACTTGGGCGTAGACGATGAAAAGCGGTGTCTTGAGCAGAGGCTCCGTCCTGGGGTGGTAGTGCTTGAGCTTGACGCGGTCCTCCTGCCAGACGACGTCGTAGGGGGTGACGGCGATATCCGTCTCCAGCGGACCCAGGAGGACCTCTTTGGCCTTCCGGACCTGGTCGTGGAACTTGGCCGAGTCGCCGGCCACCCGGGCCATGATCAAATCGGCCGCCATGACGTAGGGAGCCATCATTTCGGAAAGATGGGTTTTTTTCTCACTCTCCATTTCGCTTCACCTTCCTCTCGAGCTCTTTGACCCTCTTCTTCAGGATGTGCAGGTTCTTGTACAGCTCGTCCATGTCCCGGTTGGTGGGGATGGGCAGGTTCTGCAGCTGATCCATGAAGAACTCCGCCCGGGCTGTCCGATAGTCGTGCAGTTTGTTGAGCGTCTCCGTCTGGGTGTTCATGTAGTCGTCGGACCTCAGCAGTTTCATGTAGTGGTCCTCGAGCTTCTGGATCCAGAGCTGGTAGAGGGCGTGAGAATCCTTGATGGCCGCCTTGCCCTCCTTCTCCATCTTGGCGATTTCCTCCTGGACACCGTAATAGGACTTCTCCACGGGGATCATGAGCAGCTGAAGAAACTCGGTCAGGGCCGACTGGAAGTCCGATGCCTTCTCGATGGCCTTATTGAAGCGCTCCTGGTAGTAGCGGTTCAGTCCCAGCTGGGGGACGTTCAGGATCTTCCGGAAATCCTCCCCCTGGGCGTCGTAAAAGGATTTCGTCATCTGCTTCACGATCTCCGCCATGTTCTCGGGCTCCCCCGTGGCCGTCGCGCCCGTCATTTCCGCGAACTGTTTCTGGAGCTTGATGGAATACCCCCAGAAGGGCTGAAGCATCTTGAGCATCATGTCCGGGACGGACTTCGCGGACTGGAAGTCCCCGGGTTTCGGCGTGCCTGCCATGGAGGACAGCGCCTGGAAGAATTCGAAAAGACCCTTTCCGATTTCATCGGGGCCCGGTTGTCTTCCCGTCTCCCCGGCGTTTTCGGGTGCTGCGCCGACAGGAGCCTGCCAGACATGGGCTGTCCGCTTCATCGCCTCCTCCCAGGCGCCGAGCTGCATCTCGATCCATTCCTGGAATTGCGCGTTGTCCCGTATCTTTTCATTCTCGTTCATAACCGATATCATTCCTTTGACGCACTCGTCGTTCGCTATCGAAAACAATCTTGTCGCGTGAAAGCAATCGCATGATCTTCTGAAGCGATTTTATTAGCTATCCTGCCCTTCCATCCAGCACCGTATGCACCATCTGAAGGATTCTTTCCTGCTGTTCCGTCAGATTCGCCTCGGAAGAAAATATCTCAAGAAGTTCAAGGACCCGTTCGCGATCCTGTTTTCCTGAAAGGAGATTTGGCAGTGTTTCGAGCGCCTGCTGCGGCTCCAAGTCAACGATAATCGCCTGCTCTGTCCGGATCCGCCGGACATCATTGTCCGGCAGGCTTGAAAACAGTTTATCTTTTTTAATCCATTTGTCGGCATGTTCCAGACGGTACAGGGGTATTTCGCCTTCGCCCCGATGCAGCAGTTCCCCGATTCTCGCCAGCGCTTCGGCATACCCTCCCCGCTCGATGGCAGCGAGGGCCTCCTTGACGACAGGAATATCCCGTGGGCTTGCGGTTTTCTGGAAGGCAAAGTCTTTGGTGTTTTCGACAACGTCGAAAATGATCATGGGGACATAGATCTGGAAGAAAAGCATTTCCCCCCAAGCATCCCGCATATCCCGGTAGAGATCCAGCGAGGCGCTCATGGCTCTCGAATAGGTATTTTCGGCCTTTCGGAAAGTATTTTCTTTCGAAGCCGGCAATCGAGATTGGCTCACGAAGGAAGCAAGCGCAGGCATGGGCCAAAGCAGCGGGTTGAGATTGCTGAATGCCCATCGCTGCATCCTCAGGGGATGACATATCCGGCCAAGGTAGGCTGTCCTGTCGTTGGTTATCGCGCGCACGACGGGCCGCCAGCAAAGCGAATAGATCTTTTCATTCAGCTCCGAAACAGCTTCCACCGCCTCGAAAGGCTTTTCATCGATTCGTCCGTCCTTATCAAGCAGCTTCAATTCCTCGAGACGTTTTTCTTTCAGTGAGACGTCGTATTTTGTTTTCCCGGTCTCAGCGGTATCCTGGATCTCCATGCCGTAGAGACCCGGGGGCAGCAAATAGATGTATTCGAGGATCCCCACAATTTCGTTGTGCTCCTTTTTCGCTACCTGCCCTGAGACGAAAATACCCAGGTGCCCTATACTCTGATGCATGAGACCCACGATCACTTGGCCATCCGCCTTGACTTCCTCCGTGGAACTGTAGGTATCTGCAACCCAGTTGAAGGCCTGCTCGGGCGGGGTGATATTGTCACCCAAGGACGCAAATACGATGATCGGTGCGCGTATGGCCTTCAGATCGAAGTAGCTTCCCTGTTCCCTTTTGACTTCTCCCCGGGTCAGCTTGTTTCCGACAAAAAGGTTTTCGACGATCCAAGTGATCTCCCCCTCATTCATGAGGTAGAAGCCGCCCCACCATTTCTCAAATTCTAGGAATCGCGGCGCTTCTGTGTCAATGTTTGCATACACGTGATAATACTTGTCCCAGAAACTATTTGCGGGATTGAGGTTCTCGAAATTCCCCACAAGATAAGCCCCATCGAAGATTCCATCCCCTATGTCGCTTGCGAAACGCGACGTCCATGAGCCTCCGAGAAGTCCGCCTGCATAGCGCATCGGGTTCTTTCCGTCGCTGCCCCCCCAGTAAGACATGGGGGCCCCGTTGATCACAACTGCCCCGGTCAGTTCGGGTGCCGTCGCGGCCAGGAGCATGGCTGCCCATCCCCCCTGGCAATTCCCGACGAGGACGGGCTTGGGACTGTCCGGATGACTCTCGATGATGATTTTCAAAAAATGAACCTCCGCCGCTGTCACGTCCGTCAGTTTCTGCCCCTTTACGGGCATCGGGAAAAAGGAAATGAAATAGACTGGGTGTCCTGCTCTTAGTGCGACGCCGATTTCGGAGTCTTCCTTGAAGCCGCCGATTCCAGGTCCATGGCCGGCACGCGGATCAATGATGACAAAGGGCCGCTTCGAGTTATTGATGACAGAGCCTCGGGGGGGAATGATCCTGAGGAGTGCGTAATTCACCGGTCTCTCGAGACTGCGGCCGTCCATGATAATCTCGTAATCGAAAAAGAGAACCGGCGGTTTGCCTGCCTTTTCATGATCGATCCAGTTGTTCCCCCGCTGACGGAGGGTGTCCCAGAAGAGGATGCTCCGCTGGACCGAATCCTTCCAGTAGGCATTCCAGCTTTGCCAGAGTTCATGGGGGGACGGGGACTTGAGCGATTTTTCTTTTGGAAGGCATTCCTGGATCTGGGCCGAAAAGCCCTTCTGGGCATCCGCACACCTTTTCACATATTGTTGGCCTATTTTTAAATACGCGTCGAAAAGAATCGTAAGTTGTTTTGCGTACTCATACATTTTAGGACCGTTCATTATTGTCCTCCTTCGTCTTGGTTAAATAAAAACAGTCATGCTTGGGAGACATTGAATACCTTGCTGCAGCAGCTTCAGATACTTCCTTTTCAATTTTCATAGCGACAATACGCATGAATGAACACTCATTTCTTATTTATAGAAGTAGGTTATGAGCATGGATCCGAAAATCTGCTCGTTGCTCGGTTGCGTATCGAATTGCTTCGTCCTGTAGATGACGGCATAGGACACCTTCAGGCTGGACATGGTAAATCCCACGCCCGCCATAAAATCGGCGACAAACTGCTTCTTTTCTACGCTCTGACTGCTTCTGAATGTGTTTCCGTCAAGAAAAATGTCATGCGCAATGGCCCGCCCCTCGGCGCCCAGAAAGAAGTAAACGCCCAGACGGCTGCTTTCCGGACGGTTGGAGCCCTCGCTGCCGGAGACCGCGCCGTTTTCGCAGCCCGGGCGTATGAGGCAGGTCCCGTAATCATCCGGCCTGTTCCACCCGAAGCGTAACTCCGCCCCCGCGTTGGCATAGATGTATACATTGCCGACTCTGCCTCCCATGTGAGGGATCAAGTCGAATCCCCACTGATTGCCCGTCTCCGTCTTCAGCCACTTCCATTTGCGCTCGTAGATGAGTTCCAGGGTTGGCTCATCATGCAGCTGGTTGTCCCAGCCCTTGGGATCGTCTTGTCCCAGTATTTTGTGCACCCATTCCTGGGCATCCTCTGCATACGAGTGGCGCCCCACGATCCCTATGTCCACTTCCATCGCGTCCATGTACCAGTCGGTTTTCTTAAGAAAGCCCATCCCTAGGTACAAATAACCGGCATAGGGACGGTCATAGATGTTCGGCGTCGTTCGATTCAGATCGTCAGGGGTGTAGATGTTCTGGCCGACGGCAACATACAGGGCCGACTGAAACCCGGGCGAGTAGACAAAGGGCAGCGCCTTGATTAAGGAATGGTACCAGGGCGTGGTGGCGGGCCGGACGGAGTCACCGTCCGGCTGCCAGGAAATCCAGGGCGACGTCCAGGTCAACTTCACGCCGTTGGTGTAATTGCTGTCGGTCTTCGCCAGGGCATCATTTTCCCAGTAGATGCTCATAGTACCGTAATTTTGTGCTTCCTCACACTGAGCGGCGTTAGGGAGGGTCAGAATCGAGAGCAGACAGAAATGAAGAAGAGCCTTTTGTTTCGCCGTTATTTTCATGGGAGATCTCGCCCCGCCGTTTTCTCAGCTTTCCTGAGCACATATAAGAGGATTTACATATGTATAATCATCATCATTTTTCGTCATATGAAGTTGATATAATATCTACAGCAATGTTTTGACACGTCCCCGTGTCAAAATTATTCTTCCTCACACATTCCGCCACAATCTTAAATGTGTGGCGCGAGCTCAGCACCGAACGACTCTGCCCCTGACGTTATCCACCACTTCTCGGATATGCGACCTTAATATTCGTCGTGAAATAAAGTACCGGTTACTCATCTATAGCAGTTGGAGCCCGGATGGCCGGTACCAAGATATTTCCATCCATATCCCTGACCAGCCGCTGGAAATCAGGTGAAGCAAACAACAACCTCGCTGCAACATCTCTGAGACGGTCCACCTGGTCGGCTTGGAGAGAGAATGAGGTTGGTATGCTATGAAAATAGTCCCTCTCGGTCTTTTCCGGAAGCGAGTTGAATGCCAGGTGAATTATGTAAAAATCAAGTGGTTTGTTCTTCGCTTCATCCTCTACTTGCCAGTCTTTGATAGTGCGACGCAAAAGATCGATTGTTTCATAATTGTATTTATTCACCATAACAGTGGAAGATAATTCCATTACTGGCCCAATGCCTGGAATATCTCCGACAATACTCCAGGCTGGTCTTGCCGTTGTTTCCGCATCAACAATAATGAAAGCGATTCTTCGTATACCGCTAATGTTGGACTTGTCGAGGACTTCCCGAATGCCTCCGCTAACCATGACTCTATCGATAATGGCTCGAATTCCAAGATTGTCTGATACACCTCCGTCTACGAGATGAATAAACGGCTTATTTTTCTTATCCAGGTACGTATTCGCAATGACTGCCATTTGATACGCACGGCTATCCGGATCGGCTGTCTGAGGAACTTTTGTTATCCATTCGGGTATTTCCATTCCACAGCTTCCGGCATAGTTTCTGATCACCACCGGAGACAAGGGCCCCGGGAAGGCCGATGAGGCCGCTACAGCCCTCGATACAGGAAACCGGCTGTAATCGGAACAAATCCAGTTGAAAGTCTCGCGCGTGAAAGGAAAAGAGACGCCGTCGATCATGTCCGTGGCCAGGATTACAATGAGTGGTCCGTTTTTCTTGTCCATATTTGAGAGAGCCACCCCTTCAAACAGCATACGGTCATAGTATTCTTGGGCTAGGTCGCTACGGCCGAAACGGGGGGACCACAAACGTGGCCAGTTGAAGGGATTGAGAAACGCACGAAGCAGATCGCCCTGCACATCCTGCGTTAAGAATTTCTCCCGGTAATCTTTAAAAATATTATCCCCACGTAGACCATAATAGGCCGCTGTAAAGCTTCCACCGGATACGGCAACGATGATGCTAACTTCGTCGAGCATGGTCCGTTGCCTGCTTCCGTTCGTTGTTTCTGCAATTCGTCCTGTCAATTCGACACTTCTCAGTGCCTCCAGAGTACCGTAAGACAATGCGGCCGCTCGAGTTCCCCCCCCGGAAAAAGCAAGGATCAAAAATAGTGGACTGGCTTTGCTGTGCGCTAGATTGACACTGCGCTCCTCAGGGGTATCAATGGTATCTCGCTTAATATTCAGCGGATATTCTGTTGCGCAGGAGAGAAGAAACAGCATAAATAGGACAATACCTGCTGCGACGACGGTCCTGCATCGATGCACTGGGTATTTCTGCATGGTCGATCCAACCAGTAATGATGGGCGTTCTATGAACAATCGTATGCGCATGCTATTTCATGGACATTCATGTCTGATCTTTGACCTGGCGGAGCCCCGACACATCATACTTGACGTGCATTGATCACCGTATGCCCGGCAAGATTGTTTGGTGCAGGGCTGATAGAGATAGTCCGAATATTGGTCAAGGGGATGATAAGTAAGGCTCCATCAATTACCAGCGTAATGGATTGATTTTTCAGCATGCGATCAAGGATGGAAGTCGCTCTCATCTTGTTCTCATCGCTCTTCTCGCTGACAAATGCCATCTCATTTCCATCCATGAATGTGACGCGACATCGCATAACATTGTGAGTGACGTTCATATGGGCGCTCCTATCTCATGCCTACATGTATCTTTGTTCATCACAGCAGGACTATCGCAGATCAATTGACTTCATTATTGATAATAAGCATTCAGCACATACTGCTGGATCATCCGGTGTGTATTAAAAAATGATCCGTTAATTGCGATGCAATGCCGCATAATTTCCAAGAAATGGTCATTGTGATGATAGAATATCGGAATAATCGTCTTCTCAAGCTTTTCGTACAGAGTTGTTACCTCTGCAGCTTCATCGGATCCATCATTATCCCCAATCGACCAACCGGTTAGCCCCTCAATGTGGCCCTCGTGCCACCAACCGTCAAGCACGCTGAAACTTGGAATCCCGTTCAGAGCCGCCTTCATCCCGCTGGTGCCGGATGCCTCACGAGGAACTTGTGGTGTATTCAGCCAGATATCGACCCCCGATGTAAGCATTTTTGCGAGTTTTAAATCGTAATTCTCGAGATATACAATCTTGATATTCCCCTTCATCGCGTTTTTTGCTTGTTGGATGCGCTGAATGAGTGTCTTGCCGCCATCGTCGCGAGGATGTGCTTTTCCTGCATAGATGATCTGAAACGGACCGATTTGAGCCGCAATATATTTCAGCCGCTCAATATCCCGGAACAAGAGATCGCCTCTCTTATAGGAAGTGGCACGCCGGGCAAAACCTATGGTCATGACGTTCATGCCCATTCCACAATTTGTCTCGCGGTTTATGTATTCCAGTAATGTCTTTTTCGCGGTCATATGTGCATTCCATACTTTATTTTTCGGAATGCTCAATGCATACCGAAGGTTGAAATTGTCCAATTTCCAGCCGGGGATGTATCGATCGTAAAGCTCTTGGAATGGTTCGGAGGTCCAGGTAGCTGCATGAACCCCGTTCGTGATGGCATCTACATGATAGCCTGCGTACATCAACCTGGATACCTCGCCATGTTTTTTTGCAACCCCATTGATATAATGACTAAGATTAAGCGCGAGATAGGTCATGTTCAGCACTTTGTTCTCATCGGAGACGTCACGAATATCCGGATATTCTCTTGGTATCCGGAGAATTCGTCTAACCAGCTCCGAACTGAAAGAGTCGGCCAGATCCACTAGAACCTCACTTATCCTCAGCACATCCCTCACAAGGTTCATAGGGAACTGATCGTGGCCCGCTGGAACTGGCGTATGAGTAGTGAATACACACTGTTTTCGGACAGATTCGATATCGTTTTGCGTTATTTTTATCCGGCCTGCTCTTTTCACTTCCTGATCCAGTAGCTCCATCGTGAGCAATCCGGAGTGACCCTCGTTCATGTGATAACGTTTTATACAGTCATAACCAAGTGAACGCAGTATCCTGGCACCTCCAATCCCAAGAACGATTTCCTGGCAGAGTCGATATCGCTCATCCCCACCATAGAGATGATCCGTTAATGATCTGTCCTGCGCATCGTTTTCTGCCAAATCCGTATCCAGAAAATAGACGGGCACCTTGAAGCCCCCAATGCCCACAACCTCGTAAAGCCATGGTCGGATGAGTACATTGCGCCCTTCAATCGCTACGTCAGCCCGCTGGGGAAGGGCTTTCAAATAATCCTCGATCACCCATTGCACGGCCTCCTCCCTCTGCCACCCATTCTCATCTAAATGCTGATAAAAATACCCCTTCCGGTGCAGTAGCGTTATTCCGACCAGGGGGACAGACAGATCGGCTGCAGATCGGATGGTATCTCCAGCAAGCACCCCCAATCCGCCGCTATAGGTCGGCATATCATCATCAAGTGCTATTTCCATCGTGAAGTAGGCGATGGTTCTCTCGTTTCGCATTGTCTGTCCTACACTATTCTGATACTCTGTATTTCCTTTATAAACTGATCTCGTATGGGCTAAGCAATGGGTCCGTGCATTCTTCCAAAACCATCACTTTACTATTTTGTTTAGATGAACTGATTATGGACTTCTGGCACTCATTCTGGCCCCTCCTTCAAGTCATGCAAAGCTATCTTCGCCATATCCAATTTTTTACAGTAATACCCTTCCAGCAAGGTAAATATAGTCTCCTGCATTTCCTTTGGGACGTCCACGGGTACGGATGAGTGGGCGCTTTCCCGTGGAGTCGAAATAGCCAACGGGGCCTTGATGCTTTTGTTCTTCGTGTCTTCCAAGCAGTCGAGTTGCCACTGCAAATTCTTTATTTCATTGCTCAGCTGTAAGACTCTTTTGACTGTCTCCTGCTTCATTTTCTACCTGCCTCCTTCCATCAACTCTTAGGAAAGAAGGGTTGATGATTACAAAATTCGGCCAGTAGCATGAATTTGCATGGAACACGGCATGCCTTGGTGACTCCGTAATGAATATCTCATAAGCACATCAAGTGCCGTAAGATAGATTGCAGTATGGTGTGACTTGTATCGTCGTCATCTCGGGAACTGTGTTTTTCTTCGTCAAGAATGCTATGAACGACCATGTCATCCAGGATAAACATCAGGATAACGAGCAATCCGATTGTCTCTAGCCGATCCATCCTTTTATAACCATATTTCGATTATTCTCTCTCTATTGTGTAAATTAATGTTATTTTCCTCCCGTACTTCGTATATGCGATAGGGATAGTCGCCCAAGCCCTCACGGAACCTTCTTTCTGGATGACGATGAATATCTCTTTCGTGGATTCCACTCGAATCGCTCCACACCCCTGCGGCGGTTTCGGCAGGGCCTCATAAGGAGTGCCATTTTTTATGTCCTCAATCCAGATCACGATTTCCTGTGGCAGTTCAACGTCCTGGGGAAATCCATCACCTGCGGTAAATAAGGTTGAGAACAGAATAATGACCACCAGAACCGATATATTCTGTAATTCTATTATCCTCATCTGGTATCACCGTAATTGAGAGCTGCTTGCCTTTTACCTTCAATAGAACAGGGTAAAGCCGATCAAACCGATGTTGCTATTTACACCGAGGTTCGGCGATTTTATTCCCGCATTCGAGAGATGCCGAAAGCGGTACTCTACGTTGATAGCGCTTCCTCGTGAGATAAATACACTCATCCCCGCTCCAATCGTATCCGCAAAAAGGAATCCCTGGGCCTGGTCCGCCGTATCGAGTGTCATATAGTGGGGTCCGACAGATCCCAATGCATACATGGATATTGTTTCGTTCACGGGATACGAGTACTTCAGTCCGATGCCTAGCCCGATCTCAGCATTTTGTTTCGGTGTGCCTGACGGATTGAATTGGGGTTCGATGAACACCGTAAGCGTACCCCGGTGTTCACGAATTAAGGGAAGCCATCGCTTCGCGTCCACACCCAGATGAAGAATAAGGAATATCGGCACATAGGGTCCTTCGGCGACCCGCCCATACCCGGCACCCGTATATAAACCCCACTCGTTGAAATAACTGTCGCTGACGCTTTGCGGAACGATCCTTCCATCTGCCGACCATGCCGATCCAACTGCCGACAGGGCCATTAAGGCTGTGAGTATGCAAATGCGATAGAGGTTGGGCTTTCCTGACATAAAGACGGATGCTTCCCTCATACGGAGCATACTCTCAGACTGTGACTCCCTTGCGATAGCGCCCCTGGGGCAACTTTATTGCCACCCGGTATGAATCGTCATGGTCGGGTTGTTCCTGTCGGGGACAAGCTCTACCGCACCGACCAATATATCATCGAAAAATTGGGCTTTCGTTCCCCTGTAGTAGTAGGTATCCACCGTTTCCTGGGCCGCCCCGATCGTTACGATCACCGGTGACGATTCGACGCCGCACACGAGGTCGGGGTCCGCCAGGTGAACGCCGGGCCTGGAGAGAATAAAATCCGTGACGCGCCACCTCGCAAAGTCAAACACTGCGGCCCTGATTCGCCATACGCCGGTTGCACGGTAATCGGCACCGTAAAGCGCCAAGATCGCATTCCGTTCCCGAATGTAAGTCATTGCAGGGTTTCCGGCGTCCTGGATCACGATTTCCGAAAGGTTGCGATTGAAGTCCAAATCGGGCCAATCCGCACAGGAATAACGCAAGTGAAACGTTTCATTTGCTTTCCCTTCAATCAGCATGTGCCATCTATCGCCAACGATGGACACGGCTACATTGCAGAAATCCCCCCGGAGAATTGGCTTGCCGCCATTCAGGATGACAGGGCGCGTGGGGTCATTCACCGAATACAGATAATGTCCAGATACTCCCTTTCGATGCTGCACGATCAGGTAACGATTCTCTTTGTCATCGATTACCAGGATCGGGTAAACCGCGTCTTGTAGGATTGGATTGCCTGCATATTTCGTGAACGCAACCCCGTTTTGACCTCTTGCGTAACCCACAGCATCAAGAGATCCACGGTAAAAACGATGGTATTCTGTCCCATCGAAATAATCGGTCTGTTCCGCTATCAGGCACTCCCACTGGACATACGTCCACTCCCGGTTCTCGTCTGTTCCGCATGCCACTAGGATGATTATGACTATCAGCAGCCCGATAATTTCTGTCATTTGACGGACACGATTACTTGGCGTCAAGAAGACTCCGCGGTGTAAATGGGTTCAGCACTGATCGCGTTCACGGACAACACACCTTTCAGGCTTGCGCATTATATGATGGCTCTTCTATAACTGTTCGAAGATGCAATTCGTCCCGCCATATTGATTCGGACGTCGGGTTGGGCAGTTGGGATCATCGGTCCATATTCCATCAACCACGATACGGTATTCGTACCGCCCGGGAGACAGGTAGACGACGGCGTACCATGTTCCATCCCTTCGCTTCTTCATGGGGGTGGCCTCCGGGTCCCATTGATTGAACGACCCGGCCACGCACACCTCATTTGCATCGGGGGCTATAAATAGAAACCGATGACGCTTTCTAACAATTCCTTTTGTGTCTGCCATAACGCTCCCTCCTGCTATTGTGATCATATATTCATTCCAGAGTCGTCATGCTGCAAGAAATCGTAACCGATCGGAACCGTTTCAGAAGGCGTCACGTTGATTCCAGCATGACGTGGACCGCGCTGTCGCCGCCGCACAACTCGGGGGTCAGATAACGAGTTATGGTATGATCCTGAATCAGAAGCATCTGTCTCAGAGCGCCGCGAGAGATCACGGCCGAGAGACCGCACCCGTAAAATACATCACCGCTCAGGTGGAGTACCGCGATATCGATATCACGGCTTACCTGAGAAGATATTCCTGCCATCCATTCAAAGCAGTTGCTGATCACGATCAAATTCCTTCTAAGATTCGACAACAACTCATCGAAATATCCGCTCTCGGATTCCAACCCTGCATACGCGACAAGGTTCTCCCGCAGATATTCTTGGCAGCGCTTGCCTATTTGCCGATTCATATCCGCAGGCAAGACAAGAATATTATCGTTGGCGACCCCCTCCTTGATTCGACCTCGTTCGTTGATCAGGTACAGTGCCGGAAACGGATCTTTCGCCAGAGGATCTGGAATTCGGGAGATCAAAAAGCCGGTGTTGTCCTCCAAATGCGGAAATAGCTTTCTGTACGATTCCATTTGCGGAAGTAACGTATGAGCGATGATCTCTTTAACCTTGGAAGTCGTAATTGTTTCGTGCTTCAAGAGTTCCTTCTTGAAGAGATTGAGAATCCCCGGGTAGCCGGATGCGGCCAGTAACCCGTCTCGGAATATGGCGATCTTGTGATTGCCATCGCAGTGAACATTACGAATATCCGGAGGGTGTGCATCCGTCCGGGTATCAGCCGCAACGATCGTATAGTGATTAAGGTGTGCACCGATGATGAGAGTCAAGCCATCCACTCCTTTTCGAAGATGCGGAGTCACATTGAGAATATTTTATCCTTCGATCATGCCCTCCATCCTCTAAGATAATGGATTGACACATTTGGATTCATTAACTGACATTACTCAAGAGGCCACGGCCTTGGTATGGTGCCGGCCACACGATTCTCCCCCCTCTGAGAAACATCACTGGACGTATTGCAGGATGACACAATGCAATGATGTACCTTTCCTACCAGATAGGTCTCCGGTCCGTGACACGGTCCGGACATCACCGCGAAGTTGTTTGAATTGGCATGCTTTTCTTTATGTACATGGCCAAGAAAGTATTGTGGGATCGGATTGATATCGGCATACCGAACACTGCTCAGTGGGATGATGCTTAGTCGCTCTCCCGTATTCAGGGTTATCGTATGTTTTTGAATGAAGCAATCGAGACAGGACGTATTCCGGAAAGTATCGTTATCCGTTGCATCCCATGCGCAGCCAATTTTATTCCCATCCGTGAATGTAATTGCACAGCACAACTCCTTCTTCGCATCCCTTATCGCACTGTTCATAGACTCTTGCCTCCAACGAGATTCCGGAAGTGATTAATTTAGTCAGATACATCGTTTAACAATGACCTGATACGAAATTACCGGTC
>Ga0255343_1004684_pt1 | contig 13295 bp, 16 predicted proteins | sample wastewater_treat_4_FD_192413 | JGI IMG/M metagenome (GOLD analysis project Ga0255343, IMG submission 192413) | Wastewater microbial communities from Lulu Island WWTP, Vancouver, Canada - plant16 | ecosystem: Engineered > WWTP > Wastewater > Unclassified | place: Canada: Vancouver, British... | reverse complement strand
TTTCAAATCAACATGAATTTCTAAACTTCCTACAAACTTAGAGTAGGAGAGTTCCTTTGCTTTTTTAACTCCATCTTTCAGTGAGTAAGAAACGGTTCTGTCTAAATTTTTTGTTAGTTTTTTGTAAATTTTTCCTCTTTTCATATATTTATGTATTCAATTATTAAATATCTGTTTCTATACCCATCTGTTTCGCAGTACCAGCAATGATTTTTGCTGCTTGCTCTGGATTAGAAGTATTAAGGTCAGGCATCTTAATCTCAACAATTTTCATAATCTGTTCCTTACTTAACTTTCCAACTTTCTCTAAGTTAGGTTTTGCAGAACCTGCCTTAATCTTTAGTTCTCTTCTTATCAATTCTGAAGTAGGGGGAGTCTTTGTAATGAAGCTAAATGTTCTATCTTCATAGATAGTTAAAACAACAGGAGTTAATATTCCGTTAGCTTCTCTTGTCTGCTCATTGAATTGATTGCAGAACTCTCCTGCGTTAATACCGTAAGGAGCAAGCGTTGGACCAATAGGTGGTGCCATTGTAGCTTGTCCTGCAGGAATAGTAATTTTTATAATTTTCTTTATCTCTTTTGCCATATTTGTATATATTTAACTAAAGCTTTGTTACTTGAGAAAGCTCCAATTCTACTGGGGCTTCTCTACCTAAGAATGAGATGAGGACTTTTATCTTACCCTTAGTTGTATCAATTTCCTGTACACTTCCAATGAAATCCGCAAATGCACCTTCTGTAATCTTAACAGCTTCTCCTACACTAAATGATGTTTGGAATGAAGGCTGTTCGACTTCCATAAACTTGGTAATTGCTTGTACTTCACTTTCTGCGAGAGGCTTGGGATATCTATCTGTTTTAACGAAACCTCTAACACCCTCTGTATTCTGAACTAAATCCCATGTTTTGTTATCTAATTCCATCTTAATGAGGATATATCCTGGGAAAATCTTCTCTTCTTTAACTTCTTGTTTACCTTTTTTAACAAAAATCTTCTTCTGAACAGGTACCAATATATCAACAATCTTGTCTTCCATACCTGTTGCTTCAATCCTCTGTTTTAATTCTTTCTGTATACTGTTTTCATACCCATTCCTAATATTTAACACATACCACTTTGCATTTTCATTCTCTACAACCTTTTTCTTTACTTCAGGTTTTTTAGCTTTTTTTGTAACTTTTTTCTTTTTTTCTTCCATTGTTGTTTAATTAAATATTAAGGAACCAATCTCTAACTTTTGCAAATCCTAGATCAAGGAAAAGCATTGTTAGAGCTAGAATGCCTCCAATGATTAAGACATAGAGGGTCATCTCTACTATCTCTTTCTTAGTAGGCCATTGTGTATTCTTTAATTCTGTTCTTATACTTCTTAAAAATTTCATATTGTTTTGTTAATTATCTTTTGGCAGGCCCACACCGACTCGAACGGTGAACTACGGTTTTGGAGACCGCTGTTTTACCATTGAAACTATGGGCCCGTAATGGTAAAGAGCGATGTTGTATTACTGTTTAACCTTAGTCTCCTTATGAGCTGTATGACTCTTACAAGTCTTACAGAATTTATTTAACTCAATTTTTTCTTTGACATTTCTAGTCTTGTATACAGTGTAGTTCTTACTACCACATTTTGTACATTTAAAGGCTATTATGTCTCTTTTAACTTTTGCCATTCCCTGAACGAAAACTAAATTAGAATATTTATTATGGGAAATACTAGCGTATTATATTGTAAAACAGAGAGTAGGTCAAATATTTTCCTAGATTTCCATTGGACCTTTTACATCTTCTAAGGTTGATTGTTCTGTTGGAGGCGTAGAGGTGTCTGAATATGTAATTTCTACATTAGTTGTAGGGGTGTAGTAATCCTGCTCTATTGCATTTGTGAATAATCCCATTCCTGCTCTGACCCAACTTTGTATAGCTTCATTATACCCTTGATCTAAATTATTCTCTCCTATACTCATTATTTCTCCTTCAGGGGTGTTTGAAAAGATAAACTGACAGTTTTTAGTATCTCTTTGGAATGTTAATGTCTTTCCAATAATATTTCCTTGGTCGTCTTTTTTAATATTGTCAATACTAATTCTTGGGGTATGTTGTAGGAGATTCCTTTTACTCTCTTCGCCTTTTTGAAGTATGAGAGTAATTTTATTAGCATATTCCATACTTCTTTTGACAGGATCTAGATTAAATATATAGTCTAATTCTTCTTTTACTGCTAGGAGTATCTCTGGATTTGTAACTTCTAGGGGTGGTGGTGCTGCTGCTGGTTCCCATCTCTGTTTTAACCTTTCTACTTGTCTACCCCAAAGAGCTCTAGGAATTCTGCTAGGTTCTCTACTCATATAATATTAGTAATAAATTAATAATCTATGATATCAGATTGGTATGAGAAAATAAATTTGTCTGAGATAGTTCTTTATAGATTTCTAATAGTATTAATCTGTATTACTTTAGTTTATCTGTTTTGTATCTATCCATCTATTGCTGATTAAGTTTATTGTGTAATTTACAAAGGTTTAACGATATCTTAATTCTCTGCTTATTTCTGCTACACATTCAGTTTCTCTAGGGCCATAGTACTTGAGATGATTTAAATCACCGAAGCGGTAGTATTCTTGATTATTGAAAGTGTTATAAACTCCCTTGCTAGCCCAATCGAACCATTCATATGTTTGTTCAATCTTCTCTTCCAAGGGGACTGTGTTATCTATCGGAAGATTGGTCTTCATCTCTTCAATGGTGTTGTTAGATGTAAGTAATAAAGCAATATATATATCTCCTATTCTAATTTCATTAAATGTTCCAAAATTTGATGGAGACATCTCTTCGTCATCTTCACATATTATTGCATGAGAGAGTGTTATACCCGTATGTTCTCCATTTCCTCCATAAATACCTACTGTGTAACCAGGGCTATCAAAAGCCACTAAGTTACCAAAAGAGTGTTCCATAATATTATTCATAGTTGCGATAGCTTTGTATTCCCTTTTTAGTATAGCTTCCTCTACTCTTTTCTCTTCTTCTGTTTTGTTTTTTTCTGCCTTATCTTCTCTTCGCCATAGAGTATCTTCCTTGTTATACCACCTTGTAGCCATATTTCTGTATATAAAAGTTATTGGGGCAATGGAGCTGAATCCGAGGATCGAACTCGGGACCTCATTCTTACCAAGAATGTGCTCTACCAACTGAGCTAATTCAGCATTATTTCTCTTTCTGTTTTCTTAATTTTAGAGTTGATACTAAGAATATTATCCAAAGAGGTATTGAAACTATTGCTAATGCTAACATACCTCCTGGAGCTTCATTGTTAACAATACTTTCAGGTTTAAAGTAGAGATAGTTGATTAAAAGATACATGGAAAATGGGATACTAACAATACTTAGTACACTGTATATGATTAATGAGATGAAGTTGTATGCTTTCTTCAGCCATAGTGTAGTATTCTTCTTTTCAAGGTAGAGTAGGGTAATTTTATGAATTGCAAAGAGAATGAGCATTGATATTGTTAGAGTTGCTCCATTTACTAAACCTTTTTTCTGTTTTGTTGTGTCAAAGCAAACTTCTTCTCCCTCTATTGTCATTAATTTTGATTGATAGCAGGTAGGTTCTGCAGGAATGTCCGCAGGTTCTTGATCTTCTAGGTATTTCTCTTCGGCATATGGTAAATCTACTCGATATGAGAAAGGTATTCCAAATTTGTATGAGGCTGTTGCATTAAGAAAGATAACTGTTCCAACAGCTGCAATTGCTAAAGTTACAAAGCTAATGATGTAGAGGTAGATATGCAGGAGAGTGTTAACGCCAAAATCAATCTTTTTCTCTTTGTTTCTAACTAAGTAAACAATTAGATATATGACTCCTGCAGTGAAGAGTAGGCTAAAGATTGTCATAAGGATAAAGTATATTGCACCCATATAATCTTCTACCATAAGTTTTAATGAGAATAATATAAAAATGCAGGAAATTGGATTTGAACCAATGTACCCCGAAGGGAGCAGATTTACAGTCTGCCGCGATTGACCACTCCGCCATTCCTGCATGGAGCCAGAGGAGAGATTCGAACTCTCGACCTGCTGTTTACAAAACAGCTGCTCTGACCAACTGAGCTACTCGGGCTTAACTAGGAGTCTATTATATCCTAAAATGTGAGTCAATGCCACACAAGAGGTCTGGCCTAGGTCTGCCCCCGATTCATATATTTTTAATAATCTCCTAACGGCTTCCTACTACTTACTTTTTGACATGCTCCTTGTGGCCTCCTGAACCAAAACTTTTACAACGATTCAGGGGTATGGGTCGGAGAGCCTTATGGAGAGTGTAAAATATGAGGATGAAAATTTTCTTAACGAGGGGCAGACCTAGGTCAGACCTTTAGAGTTACAAAAAAATGCTCTAGAAGGAGGCAGAGTCATAGAGCTCTTTTTAAGAAAGTGGGTTCCCTCAATTCTACCCCAAGGAGCAGAACGATTTGGGGATCCCTAGCTCTATATCATGGAGCTATGACACCACCTGTATTCTTCTAGAGCAATATATTATCCCATGAGAAAAAAAGTAAAGCCAATAGGTTGGGGCCTGTAGTCAAAATACTACAAAAAACCTAATAGATTAAAGATAAAGGGCAGAACTTGGCCCATAATAAGAGATATTATAGAACCAAATGGAAACACAGGTGCAAGTAGAATTATTAGCAAAACTATCTGATATTTCTCTAACTCTTCCCAATAGTATCTAATTTGTTTTGGTAGAAAAGCTCGTACAATCTTGTGTCCATCCAGTGGAGGAATTGGTAGAAGATTAAAAACAGCTAAAACAGTATTAATCATGGCAAAAGTCATTACAAAGGTGACAAACAACCCTGTCGGTTTTACCAAGTAATTTATCAATGCTGTAAGAAGTAGAAGTAACACATTAGATAGTGGTCCAGCTAATGAAACTAATGCTGTATCTCTTTCTCTTTTTTCAAAGTTGTATTCATTGATAGGCACAGGCTTACTCCATCCAAATCGAAAGATGAGCATAGAGATCGCACCGATAGGGTCGATGTGTGACAGGGGATTCAGAGTTAATCTGCCATTTACTTTTGCAGTTAAATCTCCAAGTTTTGTAGCAACCCAAGCATGAGCATATTCATGAACAGTAGAAGCAATTAATATTGATGGTATAGCAAAAAGTATCCAATAGAGTATTTCTGATGTTAGAAAATTCATACCTAATTATACAAGATAATTAAGATTCTAGTATAATAAATAGCATGGAAGATTTTAAAGATAAGAAAGTATTAATATTTGGTTTAGGTTTGAATGATGGTGGTCTTGGGATGGCTGAGTTTTTTCTCGAACAGGGTGCGATAGTTACAATCACCGATGGTAAGAGTGAGGAGGAGTTAAAACCTACATTGGAGAAGTTGGAAAAGTATAAGGATAGGATAACACTTCATTTGGGAGGGCATATAGAGGAGGATTTTATCAACAATGACATTATCATTCGTAACCCAGCTATTAAGCCTGACAATCAGTATTTACAGATAGCAAGGGATGCTGGGAAAAGGATAGAGATGGAGATGAGTTTGTTCCATAGATTAGCTCCATGTAAAATAGTGGGGGTGACTGGTACTAAGGGTAAGTCTACTACTACGACTTTGGTATATGAATTTTTGAAAAAGAAATTTGGAAATAGAGTTCTATTAGCAGGTAATATTGGAAAGAGTGCAATTAGAGAGCTTCCAAGATTGACTAAGGATGATATAGCAGTTCTGGAGCTTTCAAGTTTTCAATTGGATGCAATGGGTGAGAACAAGGTGTCTCCTGATGTTGCTTTGGTAACAAATATGTTTGCAGATCATCTAAATTGGCATGCAGATATGAATGAGTATATAGAAGCTAAAAAGAATATATGTAAATATCAGGGTGAAGATGGGGTTCTTGTTGTAAATTTGGATAATGAAATATCTTCTACATTCTTAGATAAGTATACCCATAGGGGTATAGGATTTTCTTTAGAGAAGAAGGATTCCCCTTACTATATAGACAGTAATTTAGATGTGTATGAAAAAGGAGAAAAACTTTTGAATATCAGTGATGCTGTTTTGCAGGGGACTCATAATCACTACAATATTCTTGGAGCTATCGCTGTTGCTAGAGAATTTGGAGTGTCAGTATCTGAGATCCTTTCTGTATTGAAAGAATTTCAAGGAGTTGAAGGCAGACAGCAATTTGTAAGAGAGATCAGAGGAGTGAAGTTTTACAACGATACTACTGCTACTTCTGTAGAGGCTATGGTTGCTATGTTGGATAGATTTAAAGATCAGAGTGGTAAGATAGTTATGATCTCTGGTGGTATGGATAAAGGATTAGATTACAGTAAGGTTGTGGAGAAAATGAAAGATGAATTAAAAGCTCTTGTCCTTTTTGAAGGAACAGCTTCAGAGAAAATTGCAGATTTAATGAAGAGTGAAGGGTATGTTCATAAATACTATGGAACTCTTGAGGGTGTGGTGGATAAGGCATTTGAACTTGCTACAAGTGGAGATATGGTAATACTCTGTCCTGGTGCAACAAGCTTTAATATGTTCCTTAATGAATTTGATAGGGGTGCTAAATATGTCAATTATGTAAACTCTTTAGAATGATAGATACAAGTAATTTAAAAAAAGTACACTTCATAGGGATAGCATCAGGCTTTAGTAGTTTCTGTGCTAACTACCTAATTAACAAGGGTGTAAATGTAACAGCATCAGAAATTAATCAAGAGTCTGAGAGTGCAAAGGAGTGGATAAAGAGGGGGGTTTTGTATGAGGGTGGGCATGATAGTAAGTATATTACAGATGATATTGATCTTGTTGTATATCCTAATGGTCCAATTCCAGGTAATCCAGAGTATGAGGAGACAGAGAGAAAAGGTATTAAGTCAATAATATTACCTAAGTTAGTAGGAGAAATAGGGAGAGATTTTAAGGTTATAGCGATTGCTGGAACTCATGGAAAGACTACTACTTCAGCATTGACAGTATGGGTTTTGTACAAAGCTCTTGGATATTTACCAAATTTCATAATTGGGGATAATATTTTGGGGATAAATAAGTCTTGGAATTATAATGAAGATTCGGAATATCTTGTGATTGAAGCATGTGAGTACAAGAGGCAGTTTTTAGATAGAGCACCAGCTCCGTATATCTCTGTAATTACAAATATTGAAATAGATCACACCGACTATTACAAAAATCAAGATGATTACAACAGTGCATTTTCTGAATTTCTTTCTAATACAGTAGATACAATAATCATAGATAGAAAGGGTGCTAATGTAGAAGATGTGTTGAAGGAAGTTAAAAGTAATGCGAAGATAATGGATTGTGCGGAGTTTAGAGAAGAATGTTCATGTGTTGATGCAAATTTGATAGGTGATTACAACCAGGAGAACATTCTTAGAGCTCTCTGTGTTGGTAGGGTTCTTGGTTTTGAGGTGGACATGGAGGACTTTCCAGGAGTGGCATCTAGAATGGAGTATTTAGGTAAGACTAAGAATGGAATGTCTTTGTATATGGATTATGCTCATAATCCAAAGAAGATAAAATCTTGTTTAGAGGGGGTGAAAAGTGCTTTCCCAGAAAAAAGAATCTTAATGGTGTGGCAACCACATAGCTATGAAAGAACATATACTTTTAAAGATCAGTTTGCAGGGAGTATTTCAGATTTAGATGTTTTGTATATACCAAATATTTTTTCACCAGGTAGAGAGTCAGAGAGTGATAGGCAGTTGATAAGCGTAGATACTTTTATTGATATACTACAAAAGAGAAATCCAGAGAAAGAAATACAGAACACGGTTTCTTTTGAAAATACTGCTAAAATTATTGGAAAGGAGAGGTTTGACAATACCTGGGTAGGTATATTGGCTAGTGCTGGAGATTTAAAGAAAATCCTTAATTTTATAGACCTATCAAAATGAAATATTCAGAAACAAAGAAAGCAACTATCTTAGGAATTGGTGGTGAAGGTGCTTACTACTTAGCTAAATTCTTGTTTCTTTTAGGTGTTCAGGTAGAGGGTTTTGATATGAAAGAGAGTGAAAGGACAAAAGAATTAGAGAAGTTGGGAGCAAAGATAAACTACAGAAATCCAGAAGAGGATGTTTTTGATACAGATTTTTACATTTTTTCCTCAAATATCCCATCATCCATTATGGATAATGTCTTTAAAGCTAATCCAAAATTAAAAAAATATGAAGTAGGTGAGTTCTATCATAAATTGGTTAAGGATTATGAGAATAATCTGCTTAATGAAAAGGAGAAAGATGCTTTTTTGAAGTCTGATATAGCTCCGTTGTTTAACATAGATTTTTGTAAGATGAGATATATCTCTGTAACAGGTACAGATGGTAAAACAACAACTTCAACAATGGTCTATCACATGTTAAAAGAGAATGGGTTTAAACCTGCATTAATAACAACAGTAGCTGCTTACATAGGTAATGAGCAGATAGATACAGGCTTTCATACCACAACTCCTACTGCACAGAATATGTTTGAGTTGATAAAGAAGGCTGAAAAGAATGAATGTACACATATCATTATTGAAACAACATCACACGGATTGGAACAAGGTAGGTTAGCAGGTATAAAGTTTGATAATATCGGATATACCAATATTACTACAGAGCATTTAGACTATCACAAAACTAGAGAGAGATATTTTCAAGCGAAGGCTTTGTTGATAACAGACCATCTCAAAAAGGGTGGTAGTGTTACCTTGAATGAAGATGATGATTCTTTTGTTAAATTAAAAGAAATTGTAAGGACATATTCTTCGTATAGTATAGAGAAAGAGGCTGATTTCTATGCTACGGATATTGTGGAAGGGAAGGATAGCATATCACTGAAGGTAAACGATTTGGATTGTACGCTACCATTGATAGGGTTGTTTAATGTGAGTAATTTCCTCTGTGCTTTATCTATCTGTTCTAATGAAGGTATTCATTTGGAAGATTTATTATCAAGTATAGAGAGTTTAAAACCAGTTGTTGGAAGAATGGAAGTTCTTCAACAGAAACCATTTGTAGTAATTGTAGATTTTGCACACACCTCTAATTCAACCTTAAATGCTTTAAGATCAGCTAAGAAACTTGTAAAAGATAATGGTCGATTAATTCATGTTTTTGGTTGTGCAGGGCAGAGAGATCCAGGTAAGAGGTATGAGATGGGTAAGACATCTAATGAGTATGCGGATATTACAATTCTTACAGCAGAAGATCCAAGATTTGAGAGTCTAAAAAATATTAATGATGAGATTGAGAGAGGGTGGAGAGATGGTGGTAACAAAGAAACTACGATATTTAGATTTGATGATGATACTGTTAATGTTAAGGTTAGGAGGGATGCAATACGGAAAGCTTTTGATTTAGCACAGGAAAACGATGTCATCATCATTACAGGTAAGTCTCATGAGAGTTCTCTCTGTTTTGGTAATGTAGAGTATGATTGGAATGATATTGATGAAGTAACAGACCTGGTCAACGAGTTTTATCTTATGTAGTAAGCTTTGTTAAGTAATTTTTCAAGTTTTTTAATCTTACTATAGGGACACATAATTGTGTTGGTATTAAAAAGTTTCTGCAAATTCAACAACTATTCGTATACAAAAAGAGATACTTTTACCACCTGTAGTAAGATTAAAAAAGCGTAAATTCACTTTGGAAAGATAAATAGGGAGGGAAGAAACTCGTTGACCAGGTCTGGTCTGTATATTTGCTATTCTCTTTTTCTTGATATATAATGCATCGCTATGGCAAAGACATGTGAACTTTGTAAAAAAACAACAATATCTGGAAACAGAATACAACATAAACACTCTGTTGGTTGGAGATATAAAGCTCCTAAGACAAAAAGAGGTTTTAAACCTAATTTAAGGAGTGTTAGTGTTGATATAGATGGTACTCCTACTAAGGTGAATGTCTGTATGAAGTGTTACAAACTACTTAGGAAAGAACAGGAGTAAAATCTTACTTTATATAAATAAATCCTTCTTTGTGTTATCCTTTATTCATGATAGAAGGTTATAGTGGTGATGAAACAAAAGGAAGTAATCAAGACCCCAAAGAGAAGAGTATTACTGACAATACACTAGAACAGGTTGTTTTCCATAAGATAACAGGCATGGATGATATTGAGAAGAAAATGGATATCGATTCTCATAGTAAGTTGATAAAGATTCTTACAGGTATAGAAGATACACAACAAAAAGATGTTGATTTTATGCAGAGAATGTTTGAAGATAGAAGAAAGTTCTTTGATAAGTATGGCATAGAAAAGCCAGAGAATATAATTACAGAGAAAGGGGATTTAGATGCATATTATAATTACATTATTGATTTTGCGAAGAAAAAAGACATTCAGGTAGAAACTATGGACAAGGCAAAAATTCCTTTTGATACATTTGGTTTCACACCAGATGCATTCTTTCACAAAGGTATAATCTATATTGCAGATATTAAAGATTCTCTAGTGAGAAAATATTTCTTAGGTAGTTCTATTCTCCATGAAGTTATTCATGCTTTACAAGAGAAATCAGGGGAGAAGATGTCTCCTGAGGAAGAGGAATACGAAGCATATATGGTAGCTAATCTGGTAGAAGAAAAAGCTTTCTTGGAAATGCAATCCCCTGAAATATCTTCAGATCGGACTTTGTTTGCTAAACGATTGAATGAGATTATGCTTGATAAAATTATTGGGTCAAGTCTGTTTGTATATCGTAATAGAGGAACGAAGCAAGAAGACATTCCATTTTATAAATAATTTGTTCCCTCTCGAAATCTCCTCTTCTAAATGTTAAAATTAGAGAAGATATTTAGAACAATTTTTGTGTATGGCAATATTAGATTCCTTTTGGGAACTATTTACATATGATTTAGGTATTGATTTAGGTACTGCTAATACTATGGTATATATGAGAAATCATGGTGTAGTAGTATCTGAACCATCTGTTGTAGCTATTGATAAAAGATCAAAGATGGTACTTGCAGTAGGTAAAGATGCTCGACAGATGATTGGGAGAACTCCAAGCAACATTATCGCTGTTAAACCTCTTAGAGATGGAGTAATCTCTGACTTTGATACAACTCAAGCAATGATTCATCACTTCATTACAAAATCTCATAAATATTTTACAAAAGGTTTTAAAATTCAAAGACCAAGGGTGATTATTGGAGTCCCTGCGTCTGTTACCGAAGTAGAAAGACAGGCTGTAATTGATGCAGTTAAGACTGCTCAAGCAAGGAAGGTATATGTAGTAGAAGAATCTATGGCAGCTGCAATTGGAGCCGGTCTTCTCATTGAAGATGCATCAGGAAGCATGATAGTTGATCTAGGAGGTGGTACTACAGATATTGCAGTGTTTTCTCTAGGAGATATTGTTATTGGTAGAACAATGAAAATAGCTGGAGATGAAATGGATCAAGATATCGTTAACTATGTAAAGAACAAATACAATGTATTGATAGGAGAGAGAAGTGCAGAGGATATTAAGATAATGATGAGTTCTGCAATGCCTCTTAAGAAAGAGAAAAAATACCCAGTACAAGGCAGAGATTTACTAACAGGACTTCCTAAAACTATTGAACTTAGTAGTATTGAAGTAAGAGAGGCAATAATGAATAGTATCTCATTAATTACAGAGGTAGTTAAAGATGCAATTGAAGAAACACCCCCAGAACTACTTAAAGACTTAGTTTCCTCTGGGATATATGTAGCAGGAGGAGGTGCACTGATTAGGGGTTTAGATAGGTTCTGGACTCAGGAATTAGGACTACCAGTAAAGATTGTTGAAGACCCACTCTCAGCAGCAGCAAGAGGGACATCTTTGATGTTAGATCATATAGAGCTTCTTGATAGAGTTCAGAAATCTTGGGAGGAGTTAGTATAATATTTGATGCATATTTAGATGAAGAGGCTAAAGAAAACTTTCTCTTTCTCTGGTCAACAGCTTTTGTTTCTCTTCTTAATACTATTAACAATAGCTTTCATTTTACTAGATTCTACTAATCTTCTAACACCACTTAGAAGCGGAATATCATTTCTGTTTGAACCAGTATCTGTTGATGCAAGTGAAATAGGTATGGAAATTAAAGAATATGCAAAGACAATTACACATGTATCAGAATTTAAAAAAGAGTTTAATGAAATGAAGATAGATATATATGAAAAGGATGTAAACAATGCTTTTTACCATACCCTTCTTGAAGAAAAAGAAGCATTAGAGAAGCAGATGAATCTTGCAAAGAAAGATACAAAATTTCTAACAGCCAAGGTTATTGGTGGTGATAATATCTCATCTTTAAGGATAAATGTTGGGGGAAAAGATGGTGTTAAGGAGGGAAGTGTTATTTCTTTTAGTAATATGTTTGTAGGGATAGCAGAAGTGGTTGACAAATATGGTTCTCTTGTGAATCTACCATATTCTAAAGACAGCAGTTTTGAAGTTTTCATTACTCCTGTAGGAGTAGAGGAAGGAGTTGTTACTGAAGGAGTCAAGGTATTAAGTAAAGCTGTTGTTAAGGGTATGGGTGATCATATTAGTATAGAGAATATTTCAAAAGATGTAGATATTAAAGAAGGTGATATTGTTGTTACAAATGATTCTAAGGTTGGGACTTACTTAGTAGTTGGGAAGTTAACAGGTCTTTCTTCCAATCCTGCAGAGACATCAAGAAGTGCAACTGTATTACCATTAGTAGAATATTCTAATTTAATGACAATATTTGTTAGTGTAGAGTAAGGAGGTATATATGATAATAGTATTACAAATAGCTATTGGTATAGTAGGGTTATTCTTAGCAGTTTTCTTAGAGGTTCTTTTTCTTACTCTTTTGAACTTTAGAATGATGCTTCTGTTTTTCTTTCTTGCTAGAAAGAGGGTAGATTGGAAACTACTTTTAGTTGTTACAACAATAATGTCCTTAATACTAGATGTGGTTTTGCATTACAGGTTAGGTACTAACTTGTTACTCTTTACTGTATCTACTGGAATCCTCTTTCTTCTCTCTTTCATCTTCTCTGTTGATGAGGATGGTATCCCGATGTATGTTTCTACCTTTATTGCATCTTTAGGTTTCTATCTGGTTAATCAACTTCTTCCTTCTCTTTTCACAACAGGAACTGCTGGATTTTTAGATGCAAAGATATTCTTCGTACTTGTATTAAAAGCAATTGTCACAACAGGACTTGTTTGGTTAGGAGAGGTATTAGTATCTAGGTTTAGAGATAGGGGAAATTCTAAACAAATTAGGTTAAAATAG
>Ga0255343_1004680_pt1 | contig 13305 bp, 9 predicted proteins | sample wastewater_treat_4_FD_192413 | JGI IMG/M metagenome (GOLD analysis project Ga0255343, IMG submission 192413) | Wastewater microbial communities from Lulu Island WWTP, Vancouver, Canada - plant16 | ecosystem: Engineered > WWTP > Wastewater > Unclassified | place: Canada: Vancouver, British... | reverse complement strand
TGAATATTTTCGGCTACGTGCTACCATCTAAAGAACTTGACGCATTTTGGTCTATGGTTTTTTCTGCTCTTGTAACAAGTACTGTTTATTTATTTTTAGAAAGTTTGTGTTGTAAAAAGTAAAAATGTTAAATTTTGCAAAAACATTACAAATAATAATTTGCTTACTTTTGACCATATTGGTTTTGATTCAATCAAAATCTTCGGGTCTTTCTTCCAGTTTGAAAAACTCCTTTAATATGTACAGATCTTTAAGAGGAGTTGAGAAAGTTATATTTATTATGACTATTGTTTTAGGTTCTTTGTTGGTAATTAATTCGCTTCTGTTAGTGTTTTTAAACTAATATGTCAATTTTCATAGAAGGTGGTGCCCCTATGATGGGAACCGTTTCTATCTCGGGGTCAGTTAATTCAACTACTAAGCTTATCATAGCGTCAATGTTTTCAAATGAGGATGTTATTCTTAATAACGTCCCGAGGGTTCAGTCTGTAGAAGCTGATATAGAACTAATCGAAAGTGTTGGTGGGAAAGCAGAATGGGTGGGAAGTAATACTCTTTCTTTAAATGGCTCTCAAATAAGTACTTATGAGATACCTCTTGAAGTGGGGAGAAAATATAGAACCGCATCCTTGCTCGCGGGTATCTTACTTTTTAGATTTGGAAAAGCTTCAATTCCAAAATATGTTCCTGTCAATGGAATAAATAGACCAATAAATAGATTAATTAATACTTGGAAAACCTTAGGTTTCAATGTTACTGAAGATGAAAATTATATTTTCTTGTCTAATGATGGCTCTGCCGTGGGTACCAGTATTAATTTTAAGACTTTAAGTCACATAGCGACGGATAACGCAATTTTATCCTCAGTTTTTTTGCTCGGGGAGACTAATATTTCAAATGCTTCCCAGGATTATGAAGTTGACGATCTTATTAATTTTTTAAATCTCATGGGATCAGATATTGAAAAACCGGAGGCGGGAAAAATAAATATTAAAGGAACGGGGATTTTTAAAAGTACTTCTTTTGAGGTTTGCCCTGATAAATTGGAGATAGCTACTTTTGCGACGCTTGCAGTTATTACTAAAGGAAACATCTCTATAAAGAATGTGAAGAGAGATTTAATTCTTCAATTTGTCAATTTTCTTAACAAAATCGGTGCGAGGTTTGAGTTTTCTGAAAATGAACTTAGAGTTTGGCGTCATGAAGAGGATTTAATTCCTCAAAAATTAGAAACATCCCCTTCGCCCGGATTTATAACGGATTGGCAGCCTCTTGCTGTTTTAATATTAACTCAGGCTAATGGAGAAAGTATCGTTCATGACACCGTTTACGTTAATAAGTTTGGATATTGTGTAGATCTCAATAGGATGGGTGCAAAAATAGATGTGGTAAAACCTTCCGAAGTCGGTCTTGTTCCCGTAGTAAGTGACGATTCCTATGATATGGAGAAAGAAGGAGAGCCGTTTACTGTAGCTAGAATAATCGGTCCTTCGAAATTAAAGGCCGAAAGATTATCAATTGAAAATTTTAGTTACGGTCCTGTTTTAGTTCTGGCGGCTCTTTGCGCGGAAGGAAAAAGTGAGATAATTGGAGTGGAAGTTATAAGTAAATATTTTGAGGACTTTGTTCCTAAACTTATATCATTGGGGGCTAAAATATGGGAACAGTAGGGTTAATGTTAGACCTTTTACTTTTATTTTTGGCATGTTTGTTATCTCTTGTTTTATATCCCTTTTGGATAGATTTTGTGTATAAATTTCAAATGGGAGAGAGTATAAGAGAAGACGGTCCTTCAACTCATAAGAGAAAGGAAGGAACTCCGACAATGGGCGGTTTGGTATTTGTCTTATCTGTTGCTGTCATAACTTTAATTTTTAATCGTTCAAGGACACAAACTTTATTTCCGCTTTTTGTTGCCGCCTTGGCAGGATTGTTGGGTTTGTTTGAAGATTTCACTAAAGTATATAGAAAATCGGGATTGCCGGGGTTTTTTGAGTATCATTTTGGAAAAATTTTTAGGAAAAAACCGAAGAAAGTCATAAAATTTGGGATATTTAGCAAAATTTGGGGAGTTTTTAAAGAGGCTTCCCGCGTCGTCGGAAGTTCTGACTCAAGCGGTATTCAAACTTACAATAAATTTATAATACAGGGTTTAATCGCGGGGTTTGTATCTTATTGGACATATTTTAAACTTGGATGGGACTACATTTGGTTTCCTCTTTTAGGAAATGTTCATGTTGGTTTTTGGTATCCGATATTTATATTTTTCCTTTTTATAATTATATTAAACTTTGTTGCTTTTACCGATGGGTTGGACGGCTTGGCGGGAGGACTTTCTTTAATATCCTTTGTTGCTTTTTGGGTTCTTTCAAAAATTCTTGGATATAACTCATTGGCGGGGTTTTGTGCTACTTTCGTTGGGGCGTTAATCCCGTTTTTGTATTTTAATATTTTTCCTGCCAGGGTTTTTATGGGAAATGTAGGTTCCTATGTTTTAGGTGCAACTATGGCAATTTTGGCGGTTGTTCTCCATAGGGAGATAGCTTTTATTTTTATAGGTATGATGTTTTTTATTGATGGTGTTTCTAGCCCTCTCCAGCAAATTGTATATAGGTTTACCCATAAGAGACTGTTTAGAATGGCGCCGATACACCATCACTTTGAGTTGCTGGGGTGGCCTGAGACCAAAATAATGTTAAGGTTTGTACTCTTCGGTGTTTTTTTTGCCTTTGTTGGAATTTTCGTTGCTATACTTTAAGTATTATTACAAAGTTATTCATTAAATGAAAAATAAAAATAAGTGGAAGAGAAAAAGTAAAGATAATTCTTTAATTGTGATGGTTTTATCACTTTTGGGATTTGGTTTGTTGATGATAGCCGATTCTACTTCTGTTTATTCAACTAATTTATATGGTAAACCTTATAGATTTGTTCTTCTTCAAGTTGTTTGGATAATAATTGGTTTAATTTTCTTTTTTGCTTTTCATCGCTTTGATTATAGAAAACTATTCAAATTTTCACGATTTTTGTTTATCTTTAATCTCGTTGCTTTATGTTTTCTTGCTATAGCCGGAATTATGCCCTGTTCTAATTCTTTGGAGTTTGCTCCGTGCGTAAATGGAGCTAACAGGTGGTTTTATTTAAACCCGCCCCCGTTGCCTCAAATTCCCTTTGTTGGGGTTTTGGGTTTTCAGCCCGGGGAGTTAGCTAAACTCACTATCATACTGTATCTATCTTTTCAGTTAAACTTAATTATGGAAAAAGAAAATTTGGGTAAAGAAAAAAAGGATCTTTTCAAAACTTATATGAAAATCTCTATTATGCTTGCCGGTTTGATTCTTTTGGAACCCAATATGTCCACTGCCGTTATCGTTTTTTTCTTGGGTACGGTAATATATTTTGTGTCAGGAGCACCCTTGAAACCTTTACTTGTGTCTATCCCTATAATCCTGTTATTAGGAGTGGTTTTTATAGTGTCTTCTCCTTATAGAATGGATAGATTGAAAGTTTTGATTTCGGGAGGTGACGACACCGAATCAAGCTACCACTCCAGACAAGCCCTGGTTGCTCTTGGATCAGGAGGTTTTTGGGGAGTTGGTTTTGGGCAGTCAAAACAAAAATATCAATATTTACCGGAAGTTGCTTCTGATTCTATATTTGCAATTATAGGAGAGGAGTTTGGTTTTATAGGTACTGTGGCTGTTATAATTGTTTATTCTATTTTGATAAGTAAGGGTTTTAAAATTGCTAAGGGGTCTGATGACCTATTGGGAAAATTATTAGCGTCCGGCATAACTTCATGGTTGGGGATTCAATTTTTGATAAATATCGCATCTATGACAAAATTAATTCCACTCACAGGTGTGCCTATTCCATTGATATCTTATGGTGGATCATCAATGCTTTTTAGTATGATAGGACTTGGAATACTGAGCAGTATTCAAAAAGTCTCTGAATTGGAATAACTTTTTTTCTGAGTTAAAATAAATCGTCTATGAAAATTGTTATTACAGGTGGTCACCACAGCTCTGCTCTTCCGGTAATAAATAAATTGAGAAAGAAAATTCCTGATGTTGAGTTTTTATGGGTAGGTCATAAATATTCTATGAAAAATGACAAAAACCCTACTCTTGAGTATTTAGAAATAACTTCTATGGGTATTCCTTTTTTTGATCTTAAAGCCGGTAAGGTCTACAAAACTTATGATTTAGGAAGACTCCTGAAAGTACCTCTGGGTTTTTTTCAAGCATTCTTTTTTTTATTAAAAAATAAACCTGATGTGATTCTTTCTTTTGGGGGGTATTTAGCTGCTCCTGTAGTCATTGCCGGTTATTTGCTCGGGATTCCATCTCTAACTCATGAGCAAACCGTAGTTGCAGGATATTCAAATATAGTTATTTCCAAATTTGCTAAAAAGGTAATGATATCGTGGAAAGAGTCGGAAAAATTTTTTCCAAGAAATAAGGTAGTTTTTACAGGTTTGCCATTAAGGAACGCTATTTTTGAGACAAGATCAAATTCTTTTGATGTTAATAGTAACTTGCCCACTATATACATATCTGCGGGGAAAACAGGTTCCCATTTAATAAATGAAACAGTTCTTGGAATTTTGAAAGATCTTTTAACTTTTTGTAATGTTATACATCAAAGCGGGGATAACTCGGTTTATAACGATTTTGAATCTTTAAAAAAGGAGTATGGAAAGATTGAGGGCTCTTCTAAAGGAAAATATTTCTTACGAAAGTTTGTTTTAGAAGATGAAATAGGAGAGGCTTACGGAAAAGCAGATTTGGTTATATCCAGATCGGGAGCTCATTCCGTGGCTGAGTTAATAGTTTTGAAAAAGCCATGTTTGTTAATTCCGATACCTTGGGCTTCTCACAATGAACAGTTTAAAAACGCTAAGATGGCAAAAGATTTAGGTATTGCGGAAATACTTGAGCAGGAAAATATAAGTGGAGAAATTTTAATGAAAAAAATTAAAAGTTGCTTATCTAATTTAGATTCTTACAAATTAAAAGATGAAAATGTTTTAAAAATTTTGTTAAATGATTCGGCTAATCTTATCGCGGATGAAGTTATCAAAGTCTACAAAAAATCAAAAAAATAATAAGAGTTTTTCCGCAAATTCGGATAGAAAGATTTTTTATCAAGCTCAAAAATCTTTCCCTAATCAAAAGAGTGAGAGTCAATTGCTTCTTAAAAAAATTGAGAGTAGAAAACGTGGGGCAAGGAGCACTAAGGTAATATTCAGGAAAAAACACGGGATAATAAAAAAAGTACTACTCTTAGTTTTTGTATTAGGCTTGTGTATATTTTTGCTCTTAAAGTTTAATGTTCCCGACTATTTTAAAATATCCGCTATAACTGTTACAGGATCTCAAGGATTTGTTAACGCTGACGATGTTAAAAATTTAGTTGAAAAAAATTCAATTGGTAAGTATATATTTTTCGTCAAGGAAGATGAAATTTCAAACATTCTTCTTAGGAATTTTTTAGGTGCAAAGAAAATTTATGTAAAAAAAGACTATCCAAATTCTCTGAATGTGTTTATAGAAGAAAGAATTCCTACAGCGGTTATTTATGATAACGAAGGAAATTATTTTCTCATAGATTCGGAAGGTTACGTTTTAGGTTTAATAGAAGAAGGATTTTCTAATTTACCTGAAATAAGATATGAAGGTCCGGTTGTAGTAGGGAGTTTTCTAGAGAAAGATATAGTACCCATTAGCTTAGATATTATAAAATTTGCCGATCGTGAAAACTTAAAAATTTATGATATGAGATTTTATTCAGATTATGTTAGGTTGTACATAAGCGGAGATATAGAGGTATATATGGGTTATGGGAAGGATCATGACATTTCTTTTAGAACCATAAAAAGTTTGTTGAGAAAGTCCGCAGATGAAGGGAGAACTATAGAGAAAATAGATTTACGATATGATAAAGTGATAGTATTATATGATTAGCTTTAATGATTAGCTTTAAACTTTATGTCTAGGGAAAAAATTATTACAGGAATTGATATTGGATCAACCAAGATATCTACAGTTATTGCCTCTGTTTCGGATAATAAAGTTTCTGTTATCGGAGTATCGGGGAACGTTCCTTCAAAGGGTATTAACAAAGGAAACGTAGTTGATATTGATAGTGCGGTGGAGGCAATATCTCAAAGTGTAGAAAAAGCTGAGAGAATGGCGGGGATCTCCGTATCCAATGCTTTTGTCACTATAAATGGAAGTCATATAGAAACTTTGAACTCTCATGGTGTTGTTGCTGTAGCTCCAAATGAAAATGCTGATATTACTCGGGAAGATGTCGCCAGAGTTATTGAAGCCGCTCAAGCTGTCTCTTTACCCTCAACAAGGGAGATCATACATGTTATACCCCGTGATTTTGTGGTTAACTCCCAGGAAGGAATCAAAGATCCCGTTGGAATGTCAGGTGTTAGATTGGAGGTTGAAACAAATGTTATTCACGGATCTGCTACCGCGATGAGAAATATAATCAAATGTGTTAATAAAATTGCCGTAGATGTTGATGAACTGGTATATAGCGGACTTGCATCGGCAGAAGCAGTTCTTACCGATACCGAAAAGGAATTAGGAACTCTTTTAGTGGATATTGGAGGCGGCACCACTTCAATTATTGCTTTTTTGGATGGTAGTCCGGTACATTCTGTGGTTCTTCCGATTGGCGGCAAATTAATAACAAGTGATTTAGCAATAGGTTTAAGATCAAGATTGGAAGATGCTGAGAGAATAAAAATAAGACTGAGTAATGAGGCGTTGCTGTCAAAAACAGATACGCACAGTGAATCCGAAGATTTTGATGTTTCCGAATTTGATTTGGATGTTGAAAGAGTTCCCAGGCTTATTCTTTATAAAATAATAAATGCCAGATTAGAAGAGATTTTCAGACTGATATCTTTGGAGGTTACAAAATCGGGACTAAATGGGAAACTTCCGGCGGGAGTGGTTATAACTGGAGGTGGGGCTTCTACAGCCGGAGCAGAAAAAAGTGCTAAAGTTAATTTAAAAATGCCTGTCAGAATAGGGCTTCCCAAGGGTGTTACAGGTTTGATAGACGAAATAAAAGGTCCCGATTCTTCAGCCGGGGTTGGCGCTGTATTGTACGGTGCAAAATTGTATCGGGGAAGCAATCTATTGTCATTTGAGGATAAAAGCGGTAACATTGGGAAAAACATCTCTAAGATTTTTGGCAAACTAAAATCTCTTTTGCCTTAATAATTGTTTAATTTTTTATTTTATCTGCCCACGGATTAATTAAATGCAAGTAAAACCTGAAATTGAAAATTTTGCAAAAATAAAAGTTTTGGGAATAGGTGGTGCTGGTGGTAATGTTATTAATTCAATGATTGAATCCGGACAGATAACCGGTGTGGAGTTTATTGCCATAAATACTGATGCTCAGGATTTATCCGTAAATAAGGCGGTTGTGAAAGTTCCAATTGGACAGGAAATAACAAATGGTTTAGGTTCCGGAGCCAATCCTGAAATAGGCAGAAAAGCTGCAGAGGAATCTATAGATATCATTAAAGAGCATATTCAGGGCGCTGATATGGTTTTTATTACAGCCGGGATGGGTGGGGGTACAGGTACGGGAGCTTCCCCGGTGATAGCAAGAGTAGCTAAAGAATTAGGGGCTTTGACGGTGGGAGTTGTTACCAAGCCTTTTCCATTTGAAGGAACTTTAAGAATGAGAAATGCTGAAATTGGAATATCAGAACTTAAGGAAGAAGTTGATGCTCTTATAACAATTCCAAATCAACGTCTTTTAGATATAGCTGATGAAAACATGTCGATAATCGATGCATTTAAGCTTTCGGATAGTGTTTTAAATCAAGGAGTTCAGGGTATTTCCGATTTAATAATTATGCCTGGTCTGATAAACGTAGACTTTGCTGACGTGAAAACTATAATGAAGGATGCCGGAACGGCTCTTATGGGGATAGGTATTGGTACCGGTGAGAACAGGGCCGAAATAGCTGCCAAAGCCGCTATATCTTCTCCGCTTTTGGAACAGTCTGTTGAAGATGCTAAAGGAATTTTATTTAACGTTATTGGCGGTTCGGATCTTACGATGAAAGAAGTTGATAAAGCGGCGAATATAATTAGAAATATCGCGAATGGTGAAGCGAATATAATATTTGGAACTACAATAGATCAAAGATTAGCGGGGCAGGTTAAAATTACAGTAATTGCTACCGGATTTGATGTTAAACAAGAAGATTTGGGATACAATTTTGTTGAAAAAGTTCCTGCGAGGTCAGAATCAAAAAGGGAATCTACTAAAGAAGAAGAAAATAAACCTCCATCTCCCGAAGATTCAAAAGATATATTTAAACCCGAGGATTTTGATGGAAATTTTGAAAATAAATACGATATTCCTGCCTTTTTAAGAGGAAAATAATTGCGACTCTCTAATATACACTGCTTCAATTTATAATTATTTTCTGATTTTATTATTGACAGGCAGTAAAAATTTCCGATCAAAATTTTGAGATTGAAGTACTAATTTGTGCGCTTTGTGTGTGTTGAAAACCTTTGTGTTAAGGCAGCAAAGGTTTGTGACTCACGCGTTTTTTAAATATGAACTCTTATCTTTATTTTAATGAGGAAGGGGAGATAACTAAAAACGAGAATATTAATTTTTCCGAAAATGGAAGAACTATATTAGAAAAAAGGTATCTAAGAAAAAATGAGATTGGTGAAATTGAAGAAACTCCCGAGCAAATGTTTGAAAGAGTAGCTAAAGTTATTGCTGAGCCGGATGAGCCTTACCACGATTCAAAGAAAACCTTCATTGAGTTTTATAATTTAATTTCCTCAAAAAAATTTTTTCCAAACTCTCCGACCTTCACCGGAGCAGGGACTCCTATAGGACAACTATCTGCTTGCTTTGTTTTGCCGATTGCCGACGATTTAGGAAAACAAAGTGACGGAATTTTTCAAACCCTAAGAGATGCCGCTTTGATACAGCAATCCGGCGGGGGAAATGGTTTCTCGTTTTCAAGACTTAGAGCAAAAGGATCCAGGATTTCAACAAGTAACGGTTTGTCTACGGGTCCTGTAGGGTTCATGGAGGCCTATGATGCCGCTTTTGGAGTTATTGCTCAGGGGGGAGTTAGAAAAGGGGCAAATATGGGAATTTTGAGAGTTGATCACCCCGATATTCGCGATTTTATAACTTGCAAATCTGTTGAAGGAAGGCTTTCTAATTTTAATATCTCTGTGGCTCTAACAGATAAGTTTTTGGAAGCCGTTGAAAAAGATGAAACTTACGAACTTGTGGATCCTCACACTAAGAAGATTGTGGAAACCCCAAAAGCCCGGGAGATATTTAATCTTATTGTAGAAAATGCCTATAAAAATGGAGAACCGGGGGTTCTTTTTATTGATACTGCAAACAAGAGTAACCCTGTTCCTCATTTATACGAATTAGAGGCAACCAATCCATGTGGAGAGCAGTGGCTTGGACCGTATGAAAATTGTTGTTTAGGTTCCATTAATTTATTAGAACATATAACTGAAGATGGAAAATTAGATTGGGAGGAATTGAGAAAAACTATTATTTTGTCCACGAGATTTCTAGATAATGTAGTTACTGCCAATAAATATGTTCCTGCCGTGCCTCAATTGAAAGAAGCCGCTCTTATGAATAGAAGAATTGGTTTGGGAATCATGGGTTTAGCTGATGTTTTTTATGTTCTTGGTGTTAAATACGGAAGTGAGGAAGCTCAGGATTTAGCAGGTCAGATAATGGAGTTTATCCGTTTTCATGCTATGAGAACATCCATAGAGCTTGCTCGGGAAAGAGGTCCTTTTCCTAGCATTAGAGGAAGTATATTTGATCCTTCAAATCTTTCGTGGCAGCCTCCGAAGTCGTTAAAAGCATTTTTTTGTAATTGGGAAAGACCTTTTATTGATTGGAATGAGATATTAAATGGTATAAAACTTTATGGTATTCGTAACGCTGCTGTAACCACGGTAGCCCCCACAGGAACCATCTCTACTGTAGCCGGAGTGGAAGGTTATGGATGTGAACCTGTTTTCGCGCTTGCCTATTATAGAAATGTTTATCAGGCTGCGGGTGATACCGGAAAAATGACTTTAACATATGTAAGCCCGTCTTTTCAGAAGGCTCTTGATGAATTAAGTATGGATGAAACAAAAAGAAAAGAAATAATTGATGAAATTATTAGAAGTGGGAGCTGTCAGCATATTAAAGATCTTCCCGATAAAATAAGAAATGTGTTCGTTGTTTCTGCTGATGTAACGCCGGAAGAGCATGTCTATATGCAGGCTTCTTTGCAAAGATTTGTTGATAATTCAATTTCAAAAACATGTAATCTTCCCTCTACTGCTACCACCGCCGATGTTGAACGAGTATATATGCTCGGGTGGAAATTAGGTTGTAAAGGATTAACTGTTTATGTATCGGGGAGTAGAGAAGAGGAAGTTTTAGAGACGAAAAGTAAAAAAGAGGAAGTATCTGCTCCTGGAGGAGAAACTGATAAGAGTGATTCTTTAGATCAAAGCAATTTGTCCCAAAATGTACAAAAAGAGGCTTTAGGGAAAAAAGTGGAAAGTAATTTTGATTTTGGATCGGAATCTAAGTTAGGAAGACCTTATAGGTTAGAAGGTTCTACTTACAGTGTAAAGACTCCTCAAGGGAAGGCTTTTATTACTATTAACAAAGATTCGTCGGGAAGACCTTTTGAGGTTTTTATAAATGTGGGGAAAGCAGGTAGTGATGTTGCCGCCTTATCCGAAGGGGTTGGGAGATTGGTAAGCGGGTGGCTGAGGGTTCCCGGATCTTCCGATAGTACTGTAACTGAAATAATTTCTCAACTATCGGGTATAGGTGGTAGCAGGTCAGTGGGGTTCGGAAAATATAAAGTAAGTTCCATTCCGGATGCGGTAGCAAAGGTTTTAGCAGAAGAATTTGGATATTCTCTCCCTAAAAACCAAATGAACGGAGATAGTAATGGAAATTCAACAGAAAATATGTTCGAAAATTCTAACTCGGAAAACAAGAATTCCCATAATAGTGAAGGTAATAATGACTTTCTTTCCACCGGCATTATGGGAAGTGTTGATGTTTGTCCCGAATGCGGAAATTATTCTTTTGTAAAGGAAGAGGGTTGCGCAAAGTGTTATTCCTGTGGTTATTCTATTTGTTGATTGACTTTTTGCCGATTAATTTTTTAAATCCCAAACCTCTCATTAATTGACTGTTTCCTGTTTTAAGGTATATTTGTGTTAGTTGGGATTGTAAGTATGGGTAAAATATATACAAAGAAGGGGGATTTAGGATTTACTTTTCTACCGAAAATGCGCAAAAAATTATCCAAAACCGAATTTATATTTGAAATCCTAGGAACTTTTGATGAATTAGAGGTTTGTCTCGGTTTTCTTCATTCCGCCAAATTAAGTGAAGTAAGAAAAATAGCGGTAGAAGTTCAAAAGGACCTTTTAAGTTTAGGTTCAATAATATCTTCAAAAGAAAAGGTTTCCCGTGATATAAAAGAAGAATGGGGGAAGAGAGTTAAGGAATTAGAGGAAGTAATAGATTATTTTGAAGCTAAAAACGATCCGCTGAAAAATTTTATCCTTCCCGGAGGATCTAGAGAAAGTAGTTTTCTTCATCTTGCACGGGTAACTTGTAGAAAACTTGAAAGAATGGTTTTTCAGTATTTAAGAAAAAATAAAGATAAGGTTTTTATAGGAAATTATCTTAATAGACTCTCCGATCTTCTTTTTGTGATGGCAAGATATTCTAACAAAAGACTTGGATTTGAAGATAAAATCTGGAAAAATAAAGAACAGTGAAAAAATACTATTTCCTTTTAGTTTTAATATTTTTGTTGGTGATGTTTTTAATATATGTGCTTTTTGCAAGCGCAAGAAATACTGATAAACTTCTCAACGAAAGAAAAAGCAATGAAAACCAAGAATCGAGTATAATTACTTATTAGTTTTTTTATTTTATCTTATATGTCATTTAAATTACCTGAAAAAAAAACCATACCTGAATTTGAAGAAGATGTTTTGAGTTATTGGAAGAGTAATCATATTTTTGCTAAATCCGTGGAAAAAAACCCAGAAGATAATCTTTATGTTTTTTATGACGGCCCTCCTTTTATTTCAGGATTGCCACATTACGGGCACCTGCTTGTTTCTGTGGCTAAGGATGTAATTCCCAGATTTTGGACAATGAGAGGAAAAAGAGTAGAAAGAATTTGGGGATGGGACGCTCACGGGTTGACTGTGGAAAATAGGGTGCAGGAAAAGCTGGGGATTAAAAATAGAAGAGATATTGAAAGTTATGGTTTAGATAAATTTACTCAAGCTTGTTACGATTACACTTCAAGAACTTCGGTCGAATGGGAATGGTATATAGACAGGATCGGGAGATGGGTAGATTTTAACAATCCCTACAGAACAACAGATCAAAGTTACATGGAGAGCGTTATATGGGCTTTTAAACAAATATATGATAAAGGTTTGATTTACGAAGGTGTCAGAACTTCGCTTTTTTGTCCATTATGCGGTACTCCCGTTTCTGATTTCGAAATATCTATGGATAATTCTTACCGTGAAGAAGAAGACCCGTCCATTACGGTAAAATTTAGAGTAATTTCAAAGGGACGTTTTAATAATGTATTTCTTCTGGCTTGGACTACTACTCCATGGACTCTTCCGTCTAACAGGGCTTTGGTTGTTAATGAAAAGGAAGATTATGTTTCTGTTGAATCTGAAGGAGAAATGTATATTTTGGCAAAAAAAAGATTAGATTATGTTTTTCCAGGAAAAAACTACAAAATAAAAGAGGTATTCAAAGGATCTGAAATAATCGGTTTGGAATACGAACCCTTGTTTAGATTTTTTTCTTCAAAAGAAGGAGAATTCAAAGTTTATTCATATGAAAACATGGTTACCATGGAAGAGGGTACCGGGGTAGTGCACTCTGCTCCGGGCTTTGGTGAGATAGATACGGAGATGGGAAAATATTACGATCTTAGTCTGATGATGACTCTAGATGATGAGTGTAAGTTTTTGCCGGGGACAGATGAAAAAAATCCTTATGAAGGTATGTTTTATTTAGATTCAAATCCTCTAATCTTAAAAGACCTCGCTCAAAGAAATCTTTTATTTAAAAACGAGAGAATAGTTCACAGAGTTCCTTATCACGATAGGTGCAATACACTTTTGGTTCAAAAAGCACAGAAAGCTTGGTTTATTAATATTCAGAAAATAAAGGGAGATTTGATAAAGAATA